>Ga0208300_100553_pt1 | contig 25010 bp, 40 predicted proteins | sample 23_taG_FD_184096 | JGI IMG/M metagenome (GOLD analysis project Ga0208300, IMG submission 184096) | Marine viral communities from Cariaco Basin, Caribbean Sea - 23_WHOI_OMZ (SPAdes) (version 2) | ecosystem: Environmental > Aquatic > Marine > Oceanic | place: Caribbean Sea: Cariaco Basin...
TAAGGCCGTTGGCCGCAGCCAGAAGGCCCGTGAGGCACTGGTCGCCAAGGGCCTGTTCGGGGGCCTGTAATGGCTAGACGGCCACTGAGCCGGCGCACTGTAGAGGGTTTCTAATGGGCCGCAGAGTAGGCACACGCCGCGTCGGCAACAAGACCCAGGTCACCGTCAACGGTAAGTCCATCGGCAAGTTCCGCAGCAAGCGCGTTGCGGAGATCGTTGCGAAGGCTAGGCGCTAATGGGCAGAAGAATAGGCAGCCGCAAGATCCGCCAGGGCGCTCGCAACACCGAACACGACCGCCAGCGCCTGGAAGAAGCGCGTGCCATGCGCGAGAACGGCATGGTGCCCTTGAACGGTAACGAACAGGCGCCGGTCCGTGAACACGAACGCCAGCTCGGCAGCAGCGAGGCGGCCGACAAGGCTATCAGCGGAGGTAAGTTCTGATGGTCCGGCGTAAGGTAAACTCTGACAGGCGGGAGGTAACCATGGCAAAACGTTCAGTAGGCAAGCGCAGCGTGAAGCGCAAGGCGCCCAGGACCCAAGAGGTCAACCTGTTCAACTTTGCCGATGATGTTGGCGGCTTCGAGGATGAGTCCTTCGTCGATGACGTCAACGATGTGCCGGACATCGCCCGGACTACCGAAGACCTGACTACCATCGCCATCACCGTCCCTCTGGCCGGCGTGGCTATCGGTACGCTGGGGACGCTGTAATGGGCTTTGTAGGATCACGCTCCATCCGCGCTCCCCGCCCCACACCGACCATCAGCGTCGGGGACCTACAGCAACTCCGCGATCAAGGCAAGAATATCGTTGAACGGCCGGACGGAACAGTGCTGATCGACGGGTTCCGCGTGTTCCGGGTCACCGGCCAAGAACTGGAGCAGGTGATGGACCGCGACAACGCCAAGCCGGTCCAGCAAAGCCAGCCTGCGGACCAATTCGAGCATATCGAAGACCTCAGCAGCGGCAACGAGTTGACCGGGTTTGATTTCAACGAACAGTCGCAGGGCGTCAACGAGCTGACCGATTTTGACCCCGGCGATATCGGGCAGACTCCCGGCGGGAATGATTTAATAGACTTTAATTAGCCAGCGGAGATGGCCTTGGCGCAAGCGGGCTGACGCGCAGTTAAGTAGCACTTAACACTCCGCTGACTCTATACCGGAGGCACCACAGCATCGCCCTTAGCGCCCTCATACTTAGCTTTCTTGGCATCCGTTTATGGCTCACACTGGGCCATGACGGATTTCTTGGCGTTGACGGAGGGGCCTACGCCCACGGACTGAATGTACTGCTCGGCAGTGACCAGCTCGATATAGGGTTCCCCCGGCCGCCACTCGCCCCAGGGTATCTGCTCTGGCCATTCGTTGAACTCTTCGGCCTAGATAATGGATATAAGGTCTGGTCAAGCGTTGCCTCCGTCTTGCCGGCCATCCCGGTCTACCTCCTGGCCCGTCGCATCGACCGTCCCATCGGCCACGTCCCAGCGTGGTTATCTCCTGCGGTCTTTGCGGCGGGTTTTATCTTGTTGGACCTACTCCACGCCGAGATGATCGTCACCGGCGCGCTCCCGCTGATCGGGTTCGCGTTGCTGGGCATGGTCTGGTGGTCTATGGGTGAACTTGCGGAAGAATGGTCCCTGCACAAGGCCGTGATTCTAGCAGCGAGTCTCGGCCTTATCCCATGGGTCAACCAGACGACCGCCGGCCTGGCTATCGTGTCCATACCGGTTTACGGGGCGGCGCTGTTGTGGTTTAACTTTAGACCTGGCTTCCCACTTGCACAAAGGCATTATCCGCACACATGGTTTGCTAAGAAGCGCGCGGCCCGCCGCCTCGCCATCCCGCTCTTCTTTGGCGGCCTAATAGCCCTCGGCGCACTCCCCTGGTACCTGGACGTCCTGCCTGTCTCGGGCCAGCTAGCCTACCCCGGTCCGTTCCTTTACCTGACCCATAGCGCCGACTCCGCATGGCTCCAATTATTCTTGGCGGCCCCTCTAGGCGCATACGTCATCTGGAAGGCACAGGCACCATGGTTGCGGTCCATGGGCGTGTTGATCATCTTCCTCGGCGTACTGGTCCCGTGGCTGTCCACTGACGAGACAGTGATCAATATCTTCTACCGCGCACGGTATCTGATGGCCCTGCCGGTGTTTGTCGTGCTATCCTGGGCCGTTTTCACGCAATGGTGGCCCCGAATACCGCTCTACGCCCAAAAGGCCGTGTATGGCGGCCTGGTCACCGCTGTGGCCGTTATGGCGGTAGGGTACGTATCCCAGTTTGACCGGCAGTTGGGTTACTCCGAAATGATCAGCGATGATACGGCTGCGGCATTGGCGTTGATACCGGACGATGGCAAGGCAGTCGTTAACAACTCCTACACCATGGCCCACTGGATAGCGGCATTGCACGAATCACCTGCTCCGCACACATGGACCTGGAACCCGCCGCCGGACTTCGTGGAGACCGACGCGCATGTGCGGTGCGTGTTGGGCTGGAGACCGGAATGTTCGTCAAAAGAGTCTGTTCACGCGCTGAACGCTGGCTATCTGCTGATCGAGGGGCGGTTTCCGTACTACAACGACAGGGCACCTGGCGTCTACGGCAGCACGGATGTGCTGGAGCCTTGGTCCAACCTGCCGGACGTGCCTTGGCTGACGTTGATGTTTGAGCAAGGGACTACACAGCTTTGGAGGATTGAGTGATGGGGAACAACCGCAGCTTAAAGCGCCGTCTTCGCCGCGCCAATGATGCAATGGAAACACGCGCCGAGCCGACCAAAGAAGCCATGAAACAGTACAAAGGCTGGCAGATCGCTGGGCTCTTCTTCCTGGGGTTGGTGATGCTGCCGTTGTTGTTGCTCAGAAAAGCACTGGGAAGGAGATAGGACATGGCAGAAGAACAGAAGCCGAATAAATCAGCGCAAACTATATCGTGGTCCCTCCAGTGCGGGCTAATACTGGTCGGGTTGATCTTAGCGCTGGCCGCTTTCGGTGGCTATTGCAGTGGCGGGCCCGGTCCTCAAGGGCCGCAGGGTGAAGTCGGCCCGCAAGGACCGGCGGGCGAAGCCACTGTGACATCCGGACCGCCGGGGCCGCCTGGGGATGTGGGGCCGGAGGGGCCTGCCGGCCCACAAGGACCTATAGGATCGCAGGGGCCACAAGGAGAAACCACTGGCATCCCTGGAGAACAAGGCCCGATCGGCCCGCCGGGACCGCAAGGGCCGCCCGGGGATATCGCCATCCTTGGAGCTGCTCCCAGTTCCTTAACCAGCCCTAACATCAATCATCTACTATTCTTCGAGACTGAGGGCATATTGGTGGAGAATCCTCCAGCAGAGGCGCCATTGGAGATCCCTGGCACCAGGAGGTCCCTAGATCTCTCTGGGAAACAGTCCGTCCGCGTGCAGTTCGCCCACGATCAGAACAATAGCGACATCAAGATCATGCTCCAGTTCCTACGCGGAACTAGCAGTTGGGTGACGATGGTTAGTCCCGTGGGTTCAACTGTTAATCCGTGGGATAACCAAGCTAGCCAATGGGCTGCGATACCACGCTATGAAGGCCCTCAGTTCGTCGTGCGAGCTGTGGTGTTTGGCAACGGAGAATTGGACCCGCGATTTAGATACGTAGAAGTGAACGCACGGTGATCATATGCCCGAAGATTGGTTGTCGCTCACCCAGGACGATCCCATACGCGATAGCTGGGCTACATATGTGGCGGGAGTGCCTGAACTGCGGCAACATCTTCAACCCCAAGCGAGTGATCCCGCTGCGGCTGACCCGCTGAAGACGCAGGCCGTCGCCTACGTGACCGAACGCCGCACCACTATCGGTACGGCGTTCTTGGCGTTGTCGCTGGTCTGTAGTCTGGCCATGGGTTCGTTCGCCAGCCCGTTACTGCTGGTGAGCTGGGTAGGTATGGCTTTGGGCGCGGCCCTGACCGGCATCTCCATCGGCCGGCGCCGCGTCTTCTGGAGCCTGTGCGCGCTGCTGGCCTTCCACGTCCTGGCGATCCCGGGCAGCATCATCTGGGGTAACGGCAACTGGGAACTGACGGCCGGGGTGGTGATCTGGATGGCGCCGGCCCTACTCCTGTACCTGGCCCACGATGCCGCCCGGGTGTTCGTGTGGCTGATACCGGGGTTGCTGCTCCACGCCGGCCTGCTGATCCACGGCGGGCTCAACCGGTTCGTGCTGGTCGGAGATACGTTGGTCCCTACCGCCGCGCCGACCGGCCTGGCCAACAACCCCAACCTCGCAGCCGGCTTTCTGGTTCTGGGCATCATCTATCTGCTGAATACCCCCAGACAGTGGCTGTCGCTGCCATTGGTGGCCGCTTTGCTGTTTACCGGGTCTAGGTGGGGGTTGGCGGTTATGGTGCTGTTGTTGGCCGTCATGGTGCTGCAGCGGGGCATTTCCTGGCGGTTCTTAGCCGTTGGAGCGGCAGGGTTGGCGGGGCTGGTCCTTGGGGTCAATATATTTACGGAGGGCCCTTTTCAGGCGGCCGGGTTCGGGAGCGTCACGGCCGCGGCGCAGTCAGTTCCCACAGATATCGGTATCAGGATGGCCGTGCCGCATATCCCATCGTTCCTGCCGTCAGGGGTTGCCGAACACCCGGGGCTACACAATGTCCCACTCAGGATCGCCGTGGAGAACGGGATATTAGCCGCGGGGATCTGGGTCTTGATCACAGGGTGGGCGTTGCGACCGCATAAACAACCGGTACAGCAGGGGCGGCACGCCGAAGAATATAACGACGCCCAGGACGTCCATCGTTGGCTACTCCTATCCTTAGTCCTTCTTTCGGTCCTGGATTACTACACCTGGATGGGCCACCTGGGTGGGTTCTGGTGGCTGCTGATCGGGTTGCTGACTAAGGCATCCACGACGCCAAGTGCGATTCCTGGTGCCGATAAGCAGTGTAACGACTCTGCACCGTCCGCAGTTCCGCCTGGGTCTCACGGTGACGGCGTTGCTCAGACGCCAGATCGTCCGTAGAGGACTGAAGGTCCGCAGACAGCCTCAGTATCTGGGCGTTCTGTGCTGCCATAGTGGGACCATCAACGTAGCGGTAGATCATAGCGCCGGCGGCAGCAATGGTTACGATCAGCCAGATCCCGATCGAGATTCTTAGTAATTTATTCATGGAGCATCTTCTGCTGGCTCCTGGTTGTTGTACCCTTCAATTGGTATCCAATACCAACCGGTCTGCCTTCACAAGCACCGTGTATTCGGTGTACTGCTCCAGTTGTTGTGCGAGCGCCGCGATCAGCAGCGCCTCGACTATCTTGTTCGGCGGGCTTTCCAGCAGCGCCGCCGGCACGGGACCAACGGCCGTCGCCAGGTCCAGCCGCCACTTCATGCACTTGGAGTCGTAGGAGCCCAGGCAGCGGAACAACAGATCAGGGTGGTCCGGCCAGGGGACCGTGACCTCGATGGCCTTGTTCTTCCGCTCCCGGAGTTCGTGCATGTTGTTGCTGGGGATGATGGTCATTGGAACCCTCCAAACAGTGCTTTATAGATGGCCAAATAATTTTTAGGTGCCCAGTGTGCAAGAATTGACCATCTATAAGAAGTTATGCCTATTACTTATATATATTTGACAAATCTTGGCCATCTAAACCGTTTAGATGGCCAACTCACACACTGACCATCTAATGGCCATCTGGCCATCTGTTACATATGGTCTTCGGGTGGTAAAAACGACCAGTACCAAGCCTTAACACCTTTCTTCCCCATCTGCCATTTCTGGAAGATGTGGACCCCCATATCTTTAGCTGCGCGGCGCAGAGTTTTCTCGGCTATGTCGAACTCCCGAGATGCCTCAATCACTTCTTTACTAGGAATGTCGTCTTTGTCGGTGAGTAGATCGGTTATGAAGTCCTTTGCGCTTTCGATCGCTGTCTTCTGATGGGGTGATGGCGCCTGCAGGACGTCGTGCGCTTCAAGTTCAGTGGTCCCGAACCACGAAAAAAATCCGTCCTGGGTGAAGCCGTATTTGATGGACGGAGGGTCAGCGGAGAGGTTCATCTTAACCGGTGCCAGTACACGGACATCATCTTCCTCGGGGTGTTTGCCGACAACCTGGACGCTGCGGGCTGCAGCGGCGAAGTCGCCCGAGCTGGTGATACGGTAGATGCTGGTGAACTCGCCGGACTTCTTGTTTAGGTGCATTACCCCTAGAATCACACACCCGGTCAGGTCGGCCGTTGCTGCCAGTGGGGCCAGGACAGAGCGGACGTCAGAGGCTTTGTGGGTGTCCTTCGCTCCTGTGAAAGCTAAGAGTGGATCCAGTATTAACAGCGATGCCCGATAGGATAGGATCTCTTGTTCGATCAGTGCTACATGATCCGCGAGGCTTAAAGCCTTCTGGTCCTCATCGGATTCGACTAGCGGTTCGATGATGCGAATGTTGTCGAGGTTGGCGCCCAGAAGGTCGAGGCGGGGCCTGATCGTGTCCGCCGTGCCATCCTCGACTGAAACCATTAAGACCTTTCCTTGTGGAGCATTGCCTTCGCCATCAGGCCAAGGACCACCGATGGACACTCTGGACGCGATGTCTAAGGTGAGGTAAGACTTGCCGAGTCCCGGGTCGCCGGCAAGCAGACAAAACTTCCCGAAGGGTAGGCGGCGGGGCCACATCCATTTAACAATCTGAGGCTCGACGTCCTTAATGTCGGTGGTTTTGAGCCGGTAGATTGGTTGCGCGGCCTGGCTCCCGTCCAACCCTAAATTATAGAGGTCGTCTAATTCACCGCTAGCTTCGTTAGGCGTTACCATCAGATTTCCGCATCACCCACGAGATGTAAATAATCCTTTGTCCATTAATTGCTGAGTCAACGTAATAACATCCCCACCCATCGCGCACGCCCCGAAGCACCGCCAGGTCTGCTTATCCAGCCAGACGTGGAAACTCGGGGTAGACTCCTGGTGCAGAGGACAGCAACCCTTCATCTTGCCCGGTCCCGCCGGCCGCAGCTCCGTGAACCGTCCGGCGAACTCTTCTATCCGCACCGCCGCCTTGATCTTGTCAAACTTACTGGCGCCCTTCGGCCCGGTATAAGGGCGCTTCGGCGGCAGGTCGCCCGGGAACGGCCTCATATCATCGCCCAGGCGGTCAGCCATCAGTTCTTGCGTTAAGTGATACTGGCGCGCATGTGCGTCGGAGAAGAAGCCACCATAGTTCCTATGCGATGTTGATTTGGTGCGTAGGCACTCTTTACACCACAGGTTGCCATTGGGCTGCAAAGGCAACTGCCAGCGCGCCGGCTCAACCCAGCAGTGCTTGCACATCAGGCAGATCGGCCAGTCGTTGTCGAACGGCGTTTCGCCGTATTTGCAACTCAGGATGAACAACGTTAGGCAACGGGTGTTAGGGCAATCGCCGTGGATCGCTTCAAGCATCCCGCGGTAGCCTAGCGCCGGGGTTGGGTTTTTGGTGATTGTTAGGGTCATAGGTTATTTTTGCGGGCATCTTCCGTATCTATGTTGAACAGTTCTTTCAGGAACACCACGACCGCCAGCCCTATCAGCACCGTCTCCAACGAAAACCCGGACTGGTCAGCCAAGTAGAACACCGACCAGAAGTAGAAACAGTGACCGAGGATGTTGATCACTAGACCCCCGCCGGCCCGAACGCGAACTTGCGTCCATCGCCGGTCAGCTTCCCGATGATTCTGCCAGACTTGCTCAAGATCGGCGTCGCCAGCCCGTAGCCGCTGACGTGGCCGTTGTCCAGACAGGCGCACTGGCAGGCGTGATTGCTACTCCGCAACGGCGTCTGCTCCCCGCTGGAGCAGCTCTTATGGCTGCCGCTGGCGCACGGTATGCACCGCCTCGCTGTCGTCGCCGTTACCACGGCCTCGTCCCCGATCTCCGTGAATTGTCGTGCCATCTCCTATCTCCCTGCTTTAAATGATCTCTCAATCCACAGCCATGTAGTCCCAACGATCGTAGCGACGGCCAGGAGTATCAGGAAGTACCGGCTGGTGAGTAGTTTACTGGTGATCATCTAGAGCCTCGCCCGCCGCTCGGGTGAGTTGAGTGACGGGCTCGGCTCTGCTGGAGAAGGGTCGCCGCCTGGGACGCTGTAGGCTGCCCCTTGCGGCTCGAAATGTACGATGCAACTTCAACAAAGAAGCTGAAGGTCACTGCGGGCCTCCAAGGGGGTTAGAGGCCCGCAGTTCTGCTGGGGCGAGCGCTGGACCCACTAACACAGCCGCACTCCCTGTGCGCTCGCCCGGTTGCAGACTAAATTTAAACCGCTTGTCGGCTGTCGTGCAGAACATGCACCAGCCAGCCGTGTCGGTCATGTGGTAGGCAACGTGATGGTCCCATTCTTCTCGGATGGTGAAGTTAAGCATGATTAGCACTCCCAGACGATTTCGGCAGCCTCCGGTAATCGTCGATGTTGATATTGAGGTCGTCGCACCAGTTCCGTAGGGTCTGGCCTGATATCATCAACTTGACAGCGGCCTGCTCGATCAGCCGGGGCTTGCCGCGCAGTTCATCCAGCGTCTCGGTGACGATCTGGCGCACGTCCTTGCCGGGGTGGCGCTGTTCCAGTTCTTGTTGTGCGAATGATTTAAGCATCTAAGTCCTTAGTTAAAGGGGGTTAGTTTTCGTTGTAACCCTCGCAGGCGTCTACCTCCAGGTAACGGCTTCCGCGGCCGGATCAGTGGATTAATTAGCGGCTAGCTTTCATGCTAGACGCTACGATCTTCCACGCCTCGAGCGTCGTTAATCCGAGTTTGATATTCATCGTGTCGGCATAGTCCTGCGCCTCGGAATATGTGCCGAATGTTGGTACATTACTCATGGTGTAATGGCCGGCCATGTCCTGATACGCTATGCCGATGCTTGATCCGGTCTCGGTTATGATTGCTGTAAATGCGAATTCCATGTTTGAGCCCCCTCTGTGCTTGTTTGTTTGGTCAAACGGAGTTTAGCGTTAGCCAAACGCGTTTGTCAAGTGGGTTAGACAAGTTGGTTGGAGAATGGTTAAACCGGTATGCCTTCCCCGATCCACTGGCGCCGCTCGGCGTTCAACTCGAAGTAGTGTTTCTGGGTGGTCCTGACGTCCGCGTGGCCGACCATCTTGGACGCCGCCACCATCGGCACGCCCAGGACGTCCACCATGGTCTGGACGAAGAAACTGCGGAACTCCTTGGGCTGGACCGGCCGCCCCAAGGACGCCATGCCGGCGTTGGCGAAGGCGTACCGTAGCCCGCGGCTCTTGATGTTGAATGCCTTGTCAGTCGGCGTCAGTGCCTGCCCCTTGATGTAATCGCGGAGCTGGACTCCAAGCCCCGGCTGTAGGTAGATCGGCTCGTAGGGCACGTCCTGGGTGCGTTTCTTGGACCGCTTGACGTAGATGATGGACGTGGGGCCGTCCAGGGCACATTCGCGCACTGTGAGCCCCAGGACTTCGTTCACGCGGAGCCCGGTGTTGCGGAGGGTCATACAGATCAGCCGGTCCCGCCAGTTGGGTAGGGAGTCGCGGAACCGCTCGTATTCGGTCTGGGTGAGGGTGTCCTGCATTACCTCGGAGTCCAGGGAGGGGAGTGCCGGGAGGTTGTCTTGCCGGGTGATGGCCATTTTGCCCTTTTCTCCGTATAGCGGCAATGATTGCCGTTATTACAACAGACAGCCCGGTCGGTGTAAACGTGGACCTGTCCCGGGCTTTCGGATATTTTGCTGGTTATTGCAAGAAGGGGCAACGGGCTAGGTCAAACCTACGCCCCGGACCCAAGCCTTCTTAAATTCAACGTAATCCACAAGGCGCACCCATATCCGCCGCCATGGGTCTTTCAGAGACTTGATAGCGCCGCACCGTATGTAGACTTTGAATTGGGAGTGACTGAGCCCCAGCATCTCCGCGATCTCGCGCGAGCGCCGGTATCCCCGGAACACCAGCCCCATTTCGTAATCAACGCGACGGTCAAAGGCTTTCTGGGCTGCGCGGTCCAACCGGTATTGGCGGCATTTCTGGCAGATGGAATATCCGAACGCCGGGGGGCCGTGACCACAAGTAGGGCAGAGGCCGTTGGCGATGCGAGTTGACCGAACGAGCGCAGAACGCCGCCGCTCTGAGGCTTTAGTTCTTATGGTGCTTCGTCGTCTAGGGGGATGTGTAGAGACAGACTGACGGATAGCTCTTTGCATCTGCGGTCTAGGAGCCTGTAAAGCACCTCAGCGTCGTTGGCGGCATCGACCGGATCACGTCTTAATGCCGACCCCAAAGCGGCAATGAGCCAATCGCTGGCCGTCGGGTCTTCCATGATATCTTCGGGTGTCCTATTTGCCATACATCGCCTCCCACACCTTGAACGGGTTGCCGTCGCGCACCAGCATCTGGCCCCCGAACTTCTGCTGTTCCAGCCAGAACTCCCGGTCGGGGTTGCTCTTTATGCGAACCACCTCTCACCAGCCGCCAGCAACATCACGAACGCCACGACCGCCAGCGATATGCGGCTGTTCATGGTCAACATGCCGGCACCCCCGTTATGTTGACCAAACCGCCATTCTGCTCAAGGTTGGTCATCGCTTGATCTTCCGCCTCTTGATGGGCGACGTTTTCTTCGAGCCGTCCGCCAGTTCGTTCTGATCGAAGGCTATGGTACTGCCTGTGACAGTCACATCCTCAAAACCCATCTTGAACTTGCGCGCAGGCGGTCGGGACCGCGTCAACTTAATGGCCACGAATGTCTGCTGCGGCGATCTGCCATCAGGATCACGGTCCAGCCACCGAATGCTGCCTGTACGCAGATTCAGGATGGCTCTATTCTCTCCCTGGCCCCAGCGCACCTCTTCCGCGAATACCCCGCGGGGTAACGGCCTGCCGTCTTCCATGGTGATAGATGGCCGCGGTATGCGCGGCTTGACTGGCGGCGTGTCTTTGGGCGGCGGCTTTCCAGGCGGCGGCTTTCCAGGCGGCGGCACTCTCGTCGTCGGCGGCACTCTCGTCGGCGGTATCCGCCTGACGGGAGTCGGTTCACTGGGTGGCGGACGCTTAATAGGAGGTGGCTCGACGATATCGTCCAATGGATCGAATACGGTATCTGGGCCTGGGAGAAATTCCGGCGCCTCCAGGGGCGGGCGTATCGGCGTGGGTTGCAGGGTGTCGTCCGTAACCGGCAACGTCACCGGCACCGGTGTCGGCTGCTGGAGTGTAGCAACATCGGCATCTGGTCTGCTTCGCGGCTGTGCTTCTTCAAAAGCAGCCTGTAATTCCTGTTCTGTCAGAGGCTGCGTCACGCTGAACGGGGCCACTTGCTGCTGTTCTGCCGGTTGCACGAACTCTTGCGGTAACGGCAACTCGCGCGGCAGAGGCAGCTCCTGAGGCAAGGGCTGCGTCTCAGGTAGCGTCAGAGGCTGCACCTCGGTTTCCACCTCTGTTAGAGGCAAGACCCGGGGCAGCACCTGTGGCGCGACGGCAGGCACTAGCCTCTGAGGCCCTGGCACGAAGCGCGGCGCTGTGCGTGGCTGGGGCGTGGGCGCAGGCTTTGTGACCGGCTTGGGGCCGGGTTCAGTGAGCGGCTTAATTAAAGGTTTGGTCAGCGGCTCCGATAGCGGCTTGGTGCCAGGCGCGAAAGGTTTAGCCGGCGGCTTACTAGGCGCGATCTTAGGCTCTGGGAGCGGCGGCTCGGTTGGCTTTTTAATTGGCAGGGGCGGCGTCTTGGTTGGCTCTTTTGGCGGGGGCGCCGGCTCTGGTTTGACCGGCTCAGGCCGAGGCCTGTCAGGCACCGTCCGTCTTTCGGGTAATGGCGCAGGATCACCGCGCCGCACAGGCGGTCTCTCTGGCGGGACTCCCGGCCCTCTGTCAGGCGGCGTCGGCTTACGTATAGGCTCACGTACAGGTGCGGGCGGCCGGGTCCGGGGCTTGGCCGGTGCTTCGGTGGCGTTCCTGATGATGTTGGCCAGGCGTGCTTCGGTCACAGGCCGTACCGGAGGTGCGAAGCTCAAGTCTCCGCGCTGGTCGGTCAAGGACGTCCGCACAACCTTACTCTTCGGAATGGCTATAACGCGCCGTGTCACCGGGCCACCTGGTGTCACCGCGCCACCTCGTGTCACCGCGCCACCTGCCGCCCTGGCGACTGGGACCACGAACAAGACCACATCCAAGAACGCCGATGTCGAGAAGAACGCGAGGTTGGTCGGCGTCGGGCTCCGCTGGACAGTCTTGTACAACATGAACGTGCCGAGGCCAGGCACAAGATATCCGATGTCCTCGAACTCGCCAGCCGGGTTCTGGCCTTTGATGCCGGAGATGATCACGCGCGCCTCTTCAGCGCCTATATCCCCGCGCTCTACTGCTCCTGTGATGTCAAGTATGGCGCCCGATTGGCTGGCTGCCCGTTCCGCCACAGGTGACACCTGGACACCTGCCAACGCTCCCTGCAGTGCCGTCCGCCTAATGGCGTCCCTTGCCTCTATCTGTAGGTCTTCAGGAAGCGCGAACTTCTCGCCAGGCAGTGGTGCAGGCCGTGCCACAGGGCGAGGCACAACAGGGATGGTTGCGCCTGTCTGCCGCGCGCGCCGCTCCAGCGCGAACAGATCCCTCTCTTGCTGCCGCCGGAAGGCCGCGGATATAGCCCCTTCTGGCACTCCAAGCGCGCGCAGGTCGGAGACTGCCACGCCTTTATCTATCGCATCATCCAGGCGTATCTGGTCGGGCGCATCAATAGGGCCGGGAACATCAGTCTCGATGAACTCACGCAGAGCAATCCTAGCCCTATTGAACTCGCGCTCTTCCGGAGTCTCTGATGGCGTAGGCGCCGCGAAATCGTCCGTTGCCAGGCTCTCTAATCCGACTGATGGGCCGATACGGACCTGCTCTATGACTTTAGCCTCGCCCCTCACTCCTGCCAGCGCAGTGTCAACGTCCGAGGGACTGAACCCTGCATTGGCCGCGGTACTAAGCGCGCCGCCCTGCTCAAAGAAACGGGTTAGGTTGTAACCAGCGGCTGTTTTAACGTCCCGCACCGCCTCGATGGCCCTGAGTGCCGCCTGTTGGCGTTCGATACGCGCAACCTGCTCTTCAGGGACGTTTAACCCGCGCAAGATATCCGGCGCCACTGCCACGCCGGACGCAAGAGCTGCGCTGACCTGGTTAATGGTGCTGGCCGTGGTGATCGCCTCGGCTTCCTGTGCTTCGATCTGAGCCCGCGTCTCAGGAGTGACTATCGTTTTGATGATCTCGCGGATGCGGTCTTCCGATACACCCCTGTCTCTCAGCTCCCGGGCGGTGATATTGGCGGCCCTGTTGGGGTCAGTGGTCCGTGTCTCTATCGCGGCGGCTTCTTTAACGTTTACCACGATGCCAAAGGGGTCTACCTGGACATCGACGCCAGCCTCTTGTTGGAGCCTGGCCGTTTCTGCTGCTTGGTCAACGACGACAGGCTCCGCGGTTGGTGCCTCATCCTCGACCGGCGGCGGCGCGGCAACTTCTTCCTCTTCGACCGGGGGGGCGTCGTCAGGAGGGCTTACAACAGCCTCGGGCGCAATCTCAGGGGCCTCTTCGGGCGTGGCGGCCTCACGGGCCGCGGCCTCTTCTGCGGTGGCTACTACCTCAGCCCCGGCCTCGGCTGTGATAAGGCCCTTCTCGACATCGCGCTCGACATCGGCCTTGATCTGTTCAACGTTTGTCTTTGGCGTGGTCATGCTCTAACGGCCCAAAGCCAACTTAACCATGCCCAGCATCAACATGCCGGACAGCGGGTAGAACAGGATGTACTTCACATAGACATAAGGCCCTTCGAGATAGGAATAATCCCAGATAGCCATGCGCGCCAAGGCCGGTACCAACCCGACAACAGCGGCCACGGATCCGAACAGTCCTTTAAAGAAGCCGGTGAAGCCTCCCTCGGAAAAGGCGATGTTTTCGTTGAATTTGGTCAGGTCGTCGATGATACCACCTTGACGTGTGAAGACTTGCCGATTAGCCCCATTTTTGTCGAGCAGGGAGTGTCCATCTTTCGGTGTGCTGCTGCCTTTACATGCACGAGTGAGCCCAGTGAACGTCGTGGCCGTAACACCGGTATAGCAGACGACCTCTTGGTCGATACGGAGCGACCCAGTGGGCTTGAACCCCTGTGTCCGGTGAACGCTCATGGTCGTGTCTGTCCGGCTCATCTGTGCTGTCAGTGTCGTGCTGGCGATGCCGACGTTATTCTCGATCACTGCGCTCAAGATGGACAGCGAGATAAACACGAATATCAGGAATCCATATAGATTTAGACTCATACGGCCAACTTCCCAGGTCTAACGAGTATCAGCACTCCGGCGATGGGAACGAATACAAAGATGATCCAGCCGGGCAGGAGTCCGTCGCCTACCGCCAGCCAGAACCCGATGGTCGAGGCCATGCTGATAGCGGCCACCAGGAGGCTCTGTGATAATACCACTGCCAGGGCGCCAACCCCTACGATGGTCAACCCCAGGAATATGAACCAGACAAACCGCGTCGGCAGTCCATCACTGGCGGCAGCCATGGCGTCGACAAGCCCTTTTCCGGGCAATCCATCAAAGCCGACTTCGTTCTGGTTGAACAGATTATTGTTCGTGGCCGACCCGGTGACCTCACTGACAAGGTTCGGGGCGGCCAAAGCCTGCTGCGTCGACAGTTGGACCTTTGTTGTTGTCAACGGATCGGTCGTTGAGGACACACCAGATGCCTGAACAGGGAAGCTCATAGTACCGGTGTTCCCGCTGCCCGAACGGTCAGAAATTGTCGCGCTAGGCGTGTCGTTCAGTTGGTAGTACAGCTCCTGCCCCGTTGAATCTTCCACTATTAGCCCCAGGGCCGTGATTAAGGGGGTCGCAGAGGTGTCAGTGGTAGTTAGGGTCACTCGCACCCGAAAATCAGTGATAGTTGAGAGGCTTTCGCCCACTGTTATGCCAGTTGGACAAGATCCGTTGGTTGCGTCGGAATAACTGGTCCCGCCGTTGACGGAAGTGGCGATGGCGACGGTTGTATTAGTCGGTGTGGTCGCTTCCCAGCCGATGGCGCAGTACGCGACGTCCGTGACGCTACTCAGGTCGATGGCGGTGGACACTCTGGTGCCGGAAGTCTGGAAAGATGGCGTGATGGCGAAGGTCGGGGTTGCTATCAACCGCCGGCCGCCGATGGCGTCGGCAGTGACCTGGACTTCGATGACCTCCGTCTCCGGGATGGCGTAGGCCGACTCGGCCGTCAGGGTGATGGTGACGACGGTATCGCTGGTCCGGACGACATCGCCAACAGCGAACGCCAGGGAGTCCCACCCATTGGCGTCCGACATATTGGATTCGATGCCGTTTAGGATGGCCTGCCGGGTCGCGTTGAAGGTCGCGCCGCTGGCAGCCCATTTAGTATTGGTCAGCGTGATAATGATGGTCTTACCGCCGGCCACTATATTGGCCGGCGTCCCACCGCTGCCGCCGAGCGTCCCGGTGATGGCGGCTGATTCAGATCCGAAGGAGATGGCGATGGTCGGAGTGGCTGTAACGTCGCTTGCGCCTAACACTAAAGCAGCATTAGGGACCGTGACGGTGATGGTCTCGTTGGACGAGATGTTGTAACCGTTGACGTCGTCCGCGTCAATAGTGACCGTAACCACGGTGCCAGAGGTACGGGCGACCGAGGTCACATCCAGATTACTGCGAACCTGTGCGTTCCATCCGTGTTCCTGTGACCCGCCGGCGCTGATGTTGTCGATGATGTTCTGCCGTTGGTTGTCGAAGGCGGACCCGCTGGCCACCCATGTATCATTGGTCAGAGTGATGATGATCGTGCCGCCGTCCCTGACCTCCTGCTCGGTGGCTCCGTCACCTATGGTCCCCGTGATCGCGGCGGTGATACTAATATGAGTCACGATCAGGCTCGGGCGAGTATCGCCGGGGTCTGCCTCTTCAGCAGAAGCAATCTCCACCTGCCCACCTTTATCAGCAGTAACTGTTGGTTCGGAATTGTCCGCATCCGACGCGATCCTATAACCAAGTTTGGTGATGCCTGTTGCGTCGATAGCGGCCAAGCCGGAAGCATTCAACGTGAACGAGTGATTGGTTGAAGCATTGGCAGTCATGCTAGCGATTGGTATGTCTGTGGCAAATTTAGTAGATCCCAGCCTGGCGTAATCGCCGTTTACAACTGCCGTATTCGACGCAGGGGCAGACGCTACCAATGACATTGATTGGGCTTCTACCAGATTATCTAAGACTGCCCCTACCTTAAAATCTTGAGTCGCGGAGACTATTAGATCCCCATCTGGCAGGCTGCTTGTATCGTACAAATGAGTGGCGCGTGCAAATAACGTCCATTGCGTCCCGGCGCCGTTGACACGTATTTTCGCCTCGATTCGTGTGCTTGTATCCGTCGACTGATCGCCAGCATCAGCCCGAATGGTTGCCCAGGCAGCGTCGGTAGCCTCATTGGAGTGACCGTCTACAGAAGTGGACTCAGGAGACGAGTCAGGATAGAAAGTGCTGACCGTGCCATATTCCACCAATCCCAGTCCAGTGTTCACCGGCGGCAGGGCACCGTTATAGGCAAGGAGTGTATCGGCGTCGTCTATAACATACGCCCGGGCCACTAGATGAGAGAATTTCGCCAGGAGATTACCAATGCCATCGGCGTCGCGAGCGTTGTACGGGATCGGCTTCTCTATCAGCCGACTCTGGCCTCTCTTCAGTCCCTGCGGCCATTCGTCGGGGGTCCAGTCCTTGCGTTGATCGTGGATCTTCTGGATGACATCAAGAATGGACTTGTCTTCCATAAACGGTGTGGTCTGCCGTTTCCACTCCTGTCTCTCAGGTAAGTATTGTTTCAGTGCCGGCGTTGCCGGCGTTCCTGCGCGGAAGGGCGCGATCCGGCCGTTGGCTAATAAGAACAGTCCGTCTTCGTTCTTTTCCCGCGGGAACTTCTTACCTTCTCGGCCTTGCCACAGGTAATTCTCGAAATAATCGAATGACCCGTCGACCTTGAAGTGTTCGACCTCGACAAGGAGCTGCCCGTCATGGTCGCTGATTGCGATGATGCGGAAGTCAGGCGTTGCGGCGGAGACATTATCTCCGGAGCCCGCCGGCAGAAGCAGCGACCCTGCGACAACTGCCAGGACGGCAAGGCCAACAACCGCCCTTTTGGCAAACCGCTTCCGGTACAACTTCTTGAGATACGCAGGCAACACCAACGCAAAAGCAGACGGGATCCAGACAGCCAGGAGTAGGGTGAGGACGGCTATCCAAATGTATCTACCCATCAGTTAGCCAACCCCAGCGCCCCGGTGTACGCCTGAGTGTTCGTCAGCGTTCCAGTAGTAAAGTTAGAGTAGTTGGTATCGAAGTCAAACACCGTGGCCTCTGCCGTATCCACTCGGACCCACTCGAAATAGTCGATGCCGCTGTTGTTCGCCCAAGTCAGGTTGTTGGCCGTGTCCGTGATCGCTTGCGGTTCGTAGCTGGCGAAGCCGCCTGTCGCGCCTACCCATGTGGCTGCGCCGCTAACGCCGTCTGACGCCACTATGATCCTTTGCGTCCCTGTTGCGGGCACGGTGATGCCGGTCACATTGCCGGAACTGGACGTCTCGCCAGTTAGAGCCGTCCCGATCGCCGGACTTACCGCGGACCCGCTGACATTCACGGTTATAGCGCCGGTCTTGTTTAAGACGTAAGTGCCTGATCCCGCGGCGCTGAAGTTCAGACGGCCTTCCATGGCCAGCGAGTAGGCGCTTCCTAGCTCTAGCCCTGGCGCATCGCCGGTAATGATTCCGTCAGTGCCAGGGAACGTTTGATGGGCAGAAGTAAGATCAGTTGAGCCGCCAAGATGAAGCGTGACCTGCTCTTGGTTGTTCACGTCCAGGTCTTCTACCCACACCCACCATTGGCCATTCTCGTATTGCTGGCGTGAGCCCAGCGGCTGCGTGGTGATGCTGGTGAAGTCACTGACCCTGGCCCTGCCCCAATAAGAACTGACAGTGGTTCCTGTGGTGGTGCGTGTCGCCCAATCTGTGGGCATATCCCATGTGGTGGAGTTCTTGCCGAGTGTTGTCCACCCATTGGTACGGTCGTCCACGTTGCTCAGCGCAGTAAACTCGCGTCCGTCCCAATACTCATAGGTGATTGTCCACGTCCCCGCGCCGACGGTGTCAACATCAGACGTCAGGATGCGGCAGGGGTTGTCGCAGCCAAAATACCAGGCATCCCCGACCGCAGGCGCTGGCGGAAGCAACGGCAGGTCGTTAAGCGTGGTATTTTGGGCTGCAGTCGTGTATTCCGTATAGACTTCGCCATCCTGCTGGACCGCGCCTTCAACTTGTATCGCCCCGGTAGCCGGCATCCCCGGCACGTCTACGTTACCCTTGTGGACCAGGGCGTTTAGGGCGTCCGCCTCGATAAAATTGCCGTCAATCAGTGACGCGCCAGAGATGGTAAATGCAGCCTGAACGTCATCAAGGTCAACAGACCCGGAGTTGGTGATGTTTACCGGGACTATATACAAGGCTGTGGAAACGTCGCCCGCGTGGAGGGCGCGGCCCATGGACATCCAGCCCAGCACCATGATGCTGAGAAGTGTTGCCGCGAGGACTATCTTACGGGCTATATCTTGTCGAAGTACCACGCCATTCCTAGAACTAAGCCCAGTCCCAATCCGGCCACAACAACGAACCCTAATACGTCCGCGGTCAAGCTAAGTATAGCTGACACGACCGTCATGGACAGGCTCACCGGCAACATGATTACGGCGAACATCTATGTCCTCTTCCCTATCAACGTCCAGCCCAATCCAACCACGGCGATGGCGGCCGTGATCATCACTATCTCCAATGGCATCCAGCCGACCGCTCCGAACATAGGCAGGGTCACGGCCACGGTCATTACGCCGTACTCATTGGCCCTGGACGTGTTGTCCAGCACCTTGGCTGTGAACCACATTATCATGGTGATCCAGAACAAAGAGAAGCCAGCGGTCAGGAGCGTCTTCGGGACCTGGTAGGTATCTGCCAGCGTCTGGAATTTGGTGTCGACCCAGTTCCCTTCCCAGAATGTGCCCAGGTCTTCTGCCAGGTCTTTGTCGAACCCGTCCGTCGCAAAGTCCACTGATGTCGTTGCCTCAGAGAATATCTGCGGGACCATGGCTGAGAGCTGCGGTATAGCGTTGGAGAAGTAATCGGCGCCTGAGTCCGTCAGTAGCGCAGACGATATAAGATCTTGGCTGTTCGCTGCCCATGCCGCATCGAACTCAAGCGTCTGTGCGAATCCCTTGATGTATTCGCTGAGCAAGAATTTGGTGTTGGTCGCGTCCTGCCACTGGATAGTGCTGGTCTCAGTGGTCGGGGGCATTCCGGGGAAGACGGCTGGCTTGCCCCGCAACTGGATCTCGTAGGACTCGGAGTTTGGGTTCTCAAACTCTATCGAGTCTGTATCTTTCTGAGCGCCTGTCCAGTAGAAGCTGTAGATGCCGCGCCCATACCCCTTATCATTGAACGGGAACGGCTCGATGGAGTTCAGTTCAGTGGCCGACCGCAGGAAACGACCCACGAACGCATCGCTGATAACCTCGTCTGGAATGCTGCCGTAGTCCAGGTTGTAATCCACCAAGACCAGCAGGTCGTCGGTCTCAATGACACTGTCATAAGCGCGGACGTCATTGATGGTGATGGTGTCTGGATCGGAGATGGCATAGGCGATGCCCAGTGCCAGCGCATAGAGCCCGCCGACGATCATCAGCGCCGCTAGGGCGATGCGCGCGCGTGTGCGCCATTTATTGCGGGTGGCGTTAGGTTGTGAGTTGCTCACGATATTTCCTGCGCCTTATCTTCGGTATATCTTCGGTCAGATCCCAACACCGTTGGCACAAGTCGTCGGCCAATATGCCGGTTATCTCACACGTCGATTTCATGCAGCTCCCTATGCTCTCTACGGGCAGCCGTATCTTCTTTATCGTTATCTTCGAGATGCCTTTGCCGTCGCCTAACTTACTGCCCACGTCTGCTCCTGAAGTCGTTGATGTCATCCACTATGGCCCGGTAGGTCAACGGCAGCCACATCAGCCACAGGATCAGAAACGCCACGCTTAGAGGCGTCTCTCCGAGGGTTCCCTCAGCGTAGTCGATCGCGCCCCACATCAGGGCTACCAGCGCCGCCAGATGGGCCATGGTGTTCATTATTTCCGCCTCGCGAACCACTGACTGCCCTGCTTCACGATCTCGTGGTCGCCGTATTCAGCTATGCGTTCCGCCAGGTCTCGCTGCGTCCGAACAGAATCGTCCCAACCTCTAGCGTCTGGGACTACTCTCAGTAGATTGAATGTTCCAGGGAGATTATACAAGTAGCTACGGAGGTCGGTTGGGACGGTCTGCGCCTCGGCCAACGCCGGCGAATCTTCCCCTTCGCCGGCCACGGCTTCGTTGCGCTCCCAATATTGCCCGGCCATCGCCTCGCGTTGCTGGCCGGTACCCCACAGCCGCCCGATGACTTCCTTGGTGTTGTACAGGCCGTAGGCCGTGTGGACGTTGTAGAGCGTCCTGCGCCATGTGGGCGGTCCGTCCGGGGGGATGCGGGGCCGCGTGAATCTGCCGCTGAATTGGCCATGCCAGTCCCAGATGGCCACTGTGACGTTGGTGAATGGGGCCGTCCCAGGTTTGGGCCAGGCGTTCACCATGCAATAGAGGTCGATATTGATCAGCAGTTGGTCATCCAACATGCCTGGGAACTGTGTGGTGAAGATCAGTTCTATGTTCCGTTTCCGGATCATCTGCAAGAACGTCGAGAAGTCCAGGTTTATCCTGGCGTTGGACCGGCGGCGCGGGAACGCCGTGGCCGCTTCGTCCACCAGCACCAGCAGCTCGTCAGCCCAGATGGGGAACTCCATCAGGTCTTCCAACAGGTACGGCGACGCCCACCGGTCTCCATCCGGCCGCAATCCCTCTGTAGCCACGGTGGTGTTGTAATTAGCGGCGATTTTGACGTCTACATTGTGGCGCTCATACGCTGCTTTGAAGAACGCGCCCACTGCGGTCATTGAGAGGGTTTTTCCATAGCCGCGACGGCCGGCCAACATGATTGTCAGCGGCTCGAATTTACCGCCGCCGACCAGTGAATCAGTGGTGATCTGGAGCCGCTCTGAAGAGTTGTAATCAGGGTAGATGTTAAGCGGCCGCCTACCGCCCAACTGCTGCGGGTAGACCTGGAGGTTATTGCGGCGAGGGCGTGTGGCTAAGACCATTACTGCGGTCCCTCACGCTGGCCCGTCCCGTTGGCCTGTGGGCCGCGTCCGAATATCTTATCCATGGGGTTCATCAGGTTGGACTTCCAATTCTGTCCGCCGGTATGGGCGCGTATGGCCTCGTCCCTGGCCTGGCCATTGACACCGATGGATCCGGCCAGCTTCAGGTACGCCACGCGGCTCGGCTCGATACTGCCCCTATGGTACTGATCATCCTCGGTGAGCATGTCGATGATGGCGGCTAGTTCTTTGTCGCTTACCCGGCCCCGCGCCATCAGTTCATCGAAATTACCGGATGCCTGCAACAACTCCTTAGGTAGCTCAAAGAAGCCACTGTCCTCGCTCCCTACGAATAACTCGCCAGTGCCGGCGCGCTTACTGTTGGGAACGGGGCTATTCCCATTGGAATGGCCGTTCTGCCCAGGCTGATGTTCCGGGTAATCGTCCGGCGGCATCTCTTCAAATGTTTCTTGAGCCATGTGTTATTTCCCCATCATCACGTTCATCATCAGGAACATGAACACCAACTCCGCAGCTATGATGCCCAACGGCGCAAATTGCTTCATCCGGCTCCAAGTGTCCTGTTTGGCCGCCATGACCAACGCCAGGCTCTTCTGGAAGCTGTCTTGATACAAGATGGACGCCCGGGCCACTGGTGGCTGGTCGTATTCTTCGCCCTGTTCTTCCTGGGCCGGGTTCGCGAGGTTTAAGAATGTGTGGGTGTAGGGCACGATGTAGACACGCATCTTATCACCGTCTATCTCCACGGCCTCAGTCATGCTCAGCGCGCCGATGGGCGGCTCTTCGTCTGCCGGCTGCGTGATGCGCCGCAGGACACTGAACGCCTTGTAATCGTGGGCGCGGTATTTGGGCGCGAAGTGCCAGCCTGCTATGGCCAGTGGACCGGACGCCATCACCGCCGCGAACCCAATAGCCATTCCCATCTCGCTAGAGCCCTTCAGGCCGATGATCACAGCCAGCAGCAATACAAGGCCAGCCACGCCCGCCGCATACATGGCACCTGACTTCCGCATCAGCCGGAAGTCAGGTATCCAGCGGCAGGTGGAGGGAAGCGTGTCTGCTATCTGTTTGTGGTCGGCGCGGACCCTGAATCCGGTCTGGGTGTAGTCGTCATATAGAACGATATCTTCCCGCCCGATGGACTCGGAATATCTGTCGATTGCGCCTTGGACGACGTCCTGCATCTACCCCACCACCTTCGCGGTCGCTTCTGCTGCTGTGCCCGAGTCCTGCATGACCATCACGGCCATGATGGCGATGATCACCCCGAACCCGAGAGCTATGCCCATGGCGATCTTCTGAGACATCTGAGACATCTCGCCCATATTCTCGTCCCTGGCGCGGCGTTTGCCTTTCTGTATCCATTCCTGGCGCATGGACGAGATCTGCGCCACTTGCTCAACCCATGACAACACCGACGCGATCACGGCGACAGGCCAGGGGTTATCCTCTTCCACCAGCATCATGCGGTTCTCCGACAAAGGACCGATATAAGGAGCCTTCACTGTCAGTAGTTCCTGAATGTTCTCCAGGTCCTGGGGCGCTTCTTTGGCGAAAATCGGGTCGCCTCGGAGTATGTGCAGTTGCTTGTCTTTCGCGTTGACGATGCTTACCGGGTCCGTTTGCTTCTGGTTTACCCAACGGCGTCGGAACGTTCTCCCAGCGCCCAGTATGTATAGATGGACTCGACTCACTGCCGTCACCCCACGTTATAACGATTGGATCAGATTCCCACCAGACCTTCTTCATCAGGCACAACTCAAAGCCTGCCTCATGCCATCTCTCTAGGACGATAGTCCTTAGTAAATATGTGCTAGAAGGCCGAGAAGTGCCATTAAAATACCTTCGGAAAGCATTTTGATGTTGAAAACCCAACAAATGGGCAAAAAGATACTTGGATATGCCAAATTTCTTGATTAAATCGTTAAACACGTGTTCTGCAGCCCCATGGTTCGTCCAGAGCGATGGGCCGTCTGCTGAGCCATAGAACAGCGGAGGAACTGCTGCTCGTTCCAGTGCTTCGGTGGTGGTCATTGGCGGGTAACTACCTCGCTTCCTAACTTGCAGATATTATAAAGATACACCGGCCTGTAGTGTCGATAGCTAACAACGGCTGTTAGTTATTGCAAAGATTTGCAGTTGCAATAACAATAAACTCCAACATGGGAGTTGCTTCAGCATTGGGTCTGATGCTTGCCATCGTCGCCGGGTTCCTGGCGATGGGGCAGGTGTCCGACCTGCAAACAACGAGCAGAGCCCTCACCACGGGAGCTGTCACGAACGTCATGGCTACAGCCACGTTTATGATGCTTCTGGTCGTCGTGGTCATTGGGGTTGGTGCCGTGCTGGGCGCGCTTTCATGGACTATGAGACGCTGAGTTAGACGGCGTCTTATTTAATTTCTCCACTTGGAGGATGAACCATGGACCGAAGAATCCTACTGATCGTCGTCGGTGTTATCACCATCGTCGTCGGTCTGGTGCTGGAAACAACCATTCTCACCGAGGCCGCTTCCTCGGGTTCCAACGCGAACATCGGGAGCTTCTCGGGCGCCCAGGCACTCAATGACCTCGTGCCCCTGATCTACAACGCCGTTGTAGTAATGATCGGTGTCGGCATGATGGCCGTTGGCGGTGCTGGTCTGGCCGGACGCGGACCCGCTGCCTAGCCTTAACCCCTGACATGGCGCTGGGCCGGTTGTCATGCACGCCGGCCCAGTATCTTAATCAAGGATAAGGTGAACGCGTGGCCAAGAAGAAACGCGTTGTGAGTCGCAAGACTCGCGCCAAGATATCCCGGGCACTCAAGGCCCGGGCTCGCAAGCGCAGACGCTAAGCACTCAAACGACCTCAAACAGCTCCATTTTCACGACCCCACAATAGAATGGGCGGGGTTTACGTCTCCAAAGGACTGAGCGCCCCGCCGCACTTATCAATCATTTATAATCAACCCCAGGAGAACACCATGGCGAGACGAAGAGTGGGCCGCCGCAAAGTCAAGACCGGGTTCGTGGACCCGGGCAGTTTCAACGATCAGTTGGACCTGGACATCGGCGCCATGGAGCGGGAGCAGAACCGCATCACCGGGGCCATGGTGTCCCAACGTGACACGCAGAACGCACGAGTGAACAGCGCAGGTAAGAAGGCGTTCAAGCGCCGGAGGGGATAATGGCCAGACGCAGAATAGGCAGCAGAAGGGTCAGGATGAACGGCGTGCGCGCAGAGACTGGGTTCTCGTCCGACGCCGCCCAGGCCACCGGAGACGCCCAGACCGTAGCGGTCGAGAAGGAACTCCGCGCCCAGGAAGCCAATATGTTTAAGGCCGTTGGCCGCAGCCAGAAGGCCCGTGAGGCACTGGTCGCCAAGGGCCTGTTCGGGGGCCTGTAATGGCTAGACGGCCACTGAGCCGGCGCACTATCGCCAAGCGGCTTCAGACCATGGAAGGTATCACAGACCTGAAGAAAACCGCCACGCCCGCGCAGACGGCCAAGGCGAAACAATCCGCTATCCATTTGATCGGCTTGTTAGGGTCCCAACGGATGGTCAACGATGTCAAGAGCGGCAAACGGACCGTCCAGGCTACTCTGTTAGAGATAGCCAATATCGAAGGCTTACCATCTGAGAAGCGTAGAATCGCCCGGATGGGTGCCCGAGCCGCATCAGTAGAGGGTTTCTAATGGGCCGCAGAGTAGGCACACGCCGCGTCGGCAACAAGACCCAGGTCACCGTCAACGGTAAGTCCATCGGCAAGTTCCGCAGCAAGCGCGTTGCGGAGATCGTTGCGAAG
>Ga0208300_100554_pt1 | contig 24980 bp, 23 predicted proteins | sample 23_taG_FD_184096 | JGI IMG/M metagenome (GOLD analysis project Ga0208300, IMG submission 184096) | Marine viral communities from Cariaco Basin, Caribbean Sea - 23_WHOI_OMZ (SPAdes) (version 2) | ecosystem: Environmental > Aquatic > Marine > Oceanic | place: Caribbean Sea: Cariaco Basin...
AGCTCCTTGTAACCGGTGTCGTGGTGATTCGTTGCCATGGGGTCTCCTGTCTCAATACCTGAAGTCTACCACAGCCACTGACCACCACCTCACCGATGAACCAGTAACCTAACGGGCGAGACCGATATCAGGCTCGATTGTCGTAAAATCTCCCGGTTCGATTGGCATAACGGACTCCAGTGACCTGCTTTTAGCAGTCTACCACACCCTTTTACCTCATCAGATAAAGCCAAAAACTCAAAAAAACGAGCTGACACCACCTCATGTTGTGCCTGTCCAAGCACCTCCGTCACCTGTCCAAGCACCTCCGTCAGCTGACGGATGGTTTCTGCCTGAGCGCCCAACTGCTCCCGCAACAAGGCATTCTCCCCGGCCAGGGCCGAGGTGGATAACGGCACCCGGAACTGCCCCTGCTCCAGGCGCTTGGCCCACAGGCAGTAGCCGGTGGCGGTAAAATACAGCATCTTCATCTGGGTCTTGCGACGATTGACGAAGACAAAATAGTGGCTACTGAGCTTCAGCGGGGTGGCAGGGACGCCTGTGGCCGGCATTCGGACAAACTGACCAGATGATGAGAAAACTGATCAGTATTTAGCCGCCTTCAATTTTTTGAATATACTAGGCCGATGGCAACCGACGGACCTTGTCCGCATTCTTTGCCTCGTTCACGAGTAGCTCATTGCCATTACACCAAACGAGATCCTCAACACCTCCATTGGGCGCAAACCCGGTGGGCGCTTTTTTCAAGGTTTCCACAACCTCCTGGCAATCAAACTCATGGCTGGCCCGCATCAATCGATTCAGGGTCTGCTCCACCTCATCCCAGGCCATGGAAACTTCTCGGGCCATCATGATGCGCGGATGTGCCGTACCCTGCGGATCATCGCCGATCAACAGCTCCTCAAACAGCTTCTCTCCCGGCCGCAACCCGGAGAAAACAATCTCGATGTCCCCATCCGGCCGCTCGTCGGTTTTCTCCACCAGCCCCATCAGATGAACCATCTTTCGGGCAAGATCCGCAATCTTCACTGGCTCACCCATATCCAGAACAAACACTTCTCCACCCTGGCCCATACTGCCTGCCTGAAGCACCAGCTGGCTGGCTTCCGGAATGGTCATGAAATAACGGATAATATCCGGGTGAGTCACCGTAACCGGGCCGCCATCGCGGATCTGGTCCCGGAACAACGGCACCACGGATCCGGACGATCCCAGAACATTGCCAAAACGCACCATGGAAAAGATGGTCCCGGACTGTCTCTGGGCCAGGCCCTGAAGCACCAGCTCCGCCATGCGCTTGCTTGCCCCCATCACATTGGTGGGGCGCACGGCCTTATCAGTGGAGATCAGAACAAAGCGCTCCACCCCGGCAGCGATGGCAGCCTCGGCAACATGGAAGGTACCAAACACATTGTTCTGAACACCTTCAATAATGTTGTGTTCAACCAGAGGTACATGTTTGTAGGCCGCCGCGTGGTAGACCGTCTCGATACCGAAACTGCGCAGGGCGATTTCGCAACGGCGGCGATGGGTGACGCTTCCCAAAAGCGGATGAATCTCAACACCCAACCCCTCTATCCGGTTAAGGGCCTGAAGCTCTCGCTCAATGGCGTACAGCGAAAACTCCGACTGCTCAAACAACACCAACCGGGAGGGGCGATGCAGAATAATCTGGCGGCAGAGTTCCGAGCCAATCGAACCACCGGCACCGGTCACCATCACCGCCTTGTTGTACAGGCTTTTCGCCACTTGGGCGTTATCCGGCTGAACCGGATCCCGGCCTAGTAGGTCCTCAAGCTCCAGATCCCGGATGTCGTTAATCCGCGCCTGCCCCGCCACCAGTTCCGACATGGTGGGAACGGTCTGTACCGGAATAGCCAGAGGCTCAAGCCTTTTCAGCAACCGCTTGCGATCAATCCCTGAATTGGTATCCAACGCCAGCAACAGCCGCTTGATATTGTGTTCTTTTATTGCCCGTTCAATATGACTGATGTCGTAAACCGGAATGCCATTGATCAACGCCCGGTGATTGGCTTTTCGAAAGGTAATGAAGGCCGAAGGATGATACTCGGTGCCCTGCTCCAACGCGTTGGCGAGCTGAAGACCCGTTTCGCCGGCCCCGACAATCGCCACAAACTGTTTATTGCGGTGTTTGGGGCGATGCACCAGCATCCGGACGCTCATACGCGTTCCGCTGACAAAAATAAACGCGAGTGACCCATAAATAACCGGCACGGAACGGGGTACCAGTACCTCAAGCCAGTAACCAAGCAGTATCAAAGTAACCGCAGAAACACAGACGCCGGAGAAAATAGTGATAAAAGCACGGTCACTCAGGTAGCGAATCACCGCCCGGTAAAGACCCAGCCTGATGAAAACCACGATCGTAAAGACCACCGTGAGACCTGAGATGATCAAATGCTCGCGGCTTGGCACCCATAGTTGCTGGTCCAAGCGCAACGAAAACGCCGCCCAAAGCGCAAAAAACAGAGCCACGACGTCGACAAAAACAGACACTAACCGCTTCTGAACTCGGGATAGATTCAGGAATTTTTCGAACATGGTTATCCTTTACCGGTAGACCTGTAACAGCAACTAGCCTTTAACAGGAACACTTTTGCTCTAACAGAGTGGTTTGTCCAGACTGATGGCATTACATGTGTCACTCTAGCGACGAGCGGCCTGCTCCATCACAGACCGCAATACATCACAGGTCTTTTCTATTTCTGCAGTCGTCAACGTAGGATGCACCAGGAACATCAGGCTCGTTTGCCCAAGCTCCCGGGCTACCAGTAGAGGCCCTTCTGGCCGGAAGCCAGTATTATCAAAGGCTTTTTCAAGATAAACCTCAGAACAAGAGCCAGAGAAACAGGGCACACCGGATGCAACGATTTCGTTGAGAATGCGATCCCGGCTCCAGCCATCGCTCAGTTGGTCCGGCTCAACGAACAGGTAACACTTATAGGCTGCATGTTCGATGTCCTCAGGAACTTCCGGCACCCTCAAGCCCGGCAGAGTCCGCGCACATGCCCAAATTCGCTCCGCATTCGCTAGCCGCTGGGCATGCCACTCCGCCATGCGTTTAAGCTGTATACGGCCAATAGCGCCCTGCATTTCCGTCATGCGCCAATTGGTGCCGAAGCTCTCATGCAACCAGCGGAAGCCGGGCGGATGTTCGCGTTCATAGACAGCCTCCCAGCTTTTACCGTGGTCCTTGTAAGACCACATCCGGCTCCAAAGCTTTCGGTCGTTCGTAGTTACCATGCCACCCTCACCACCGGTGGTCAGGATCTTATCCTGACAAAACGACCAGCAACCAATATGTCCAATTGAACCAACAGAGCGACCTCCATATATTGCGCCATGTGCCTGGGCACAGTCCTCAATTACATAGAGCCCCTGCTCTTCGGCCAACGCCATAAAGCCTTTCATATCACAAGGCCATCCTGCCAGATGCACGCATAGAATGGCTCGCGTCCGTGGCGAAATCACCTTGTGAACAGTTTCAGGGGTTATGTTCTGGGAATCCGGGTCGACGTCCGCAAACACAGGTACGGCACCGGCGGTAACAATGCTGGAAACAGACGCCAGGAAGGTTCTGGGGGTAACAATAACCTCATCACCCTCGCCTATCCCCAGTGCCTTCAGGGCGAGATCCAATGCAACGGTTCCGTTAGCAACAGCAATGGCATATTCCGAATGGCTAAAACCAGCGAATTCGCACTCAAATTCGCGACATTCCTGGCCAGTCCAGTAATTCACTTTGTTGGACAGAAGAACATCACGAACAGCATTAGCCTCCTCGTCTGTAAACGAAGGCCACGGGGAAAAGGGTCCGTTCAACATGGGTTACTCAGTTGTATCCTGATTTATGATTGAAACAATTCACTTTGGGGCGGTTCGCGCCGGGTTTCCCAAAACAGTCACACCGGACTGCATATCTTTAGTCACTACAGCACCCATGCCCACAGTAGAGGCTTCCCCGACGGAAACCAATTGCCTCACAGAAGCACAGGCACCTACCCAGACTTGTTGCCCGAGCTTAACGCCACCAGCTAAAACCGCATTAGGGCTGATATGAGCGAAATCGCCAACGACACAATCATGCTCAATAACTGCTCCGGTGTTAACGATCACACCGTCTCCGACCCTTGCACAAGCATTAACGACCGAACTGGAAAAAACTACAGAACCTACGCCAACAGAGGCGTGAGGACTAACGGTCGCCCTAGGGTGAACAATCGTAACAAGCTTGGCTCCAGCGTTCGTCAACTCTGATTGTTTTTCTTCCCGAATCCGGTTGTTACCGATACCAACAACTACACCGTCAAAACTCGAAAGACTCGCAATCAAAGCCCGAGTGTCACCTTTTACGAGCCATGGCCCGTTTTCTCCGAGTTCCGGCCAGGCATCATCGAAAAACGTGACAGCGGTCCAGCCGCGCTGCTCTGCCGCGTCGGCAATCACCTTACCATGGCCACTGGCGCCTAGAATGGCTAAACGCATCAGTCTTTGTTCCCGGTAAACTTAGACATAGTGGCCTCTCCCTCACCACTAATTCCATCCCGAACCAAAACCTTCTTCACCGTCAGGAACAAAATCTTCAAATCCAGCCACAGCGAGCGATTATCCACGTACCAGACGTCCAATTTGAACTTCTCTTCCCACGAGATGGCATTGCGGCCATTCACCTGAGCCCAGCCGGTGACTCCCGGCCGTGCCTCGTGACGGCGGTACTGTTGTTCAGAATAAAGAGGCAGATATTCCATCAAAAGAGGCCGCGGGCCTACCAGGCTCATATCTCCCTTGAGGACATTCCACAACTCCGGCAGCTCATCCAAACTGCTGGAACGCAGAAAGCTGCCGAAGGACGTTATGCGCTGATCATCCGGCAGGGGATTGCCATGGTTGTCGATGGCGTCCAACATGGTCCGGAACTTCACCATCTCGAACGGTTTGCCGTTCAGGCCGGGCCGGGTTTGACGGAAGAAGACGGGGGAGCCGAGTTTCCGTTGGATTAGCATAGCAATCACAACAATTACAGGAGCCAACGCCACTAACCCAATCAAAGAAACAAAAAAATCAAAGCCCCGCTTCACTCGCAACCTCCCGGTAAAATTCAAGCAACTTTCTCCGATAGGCTGTCTGCTCATATCTCTCTACAATCCTGGCCCTTGCATTGCCGCCCAATGTCGCACGCTCATCAGGAGAAAGCGACATTGCATGCGCCATACGCTCAGCTAGCGCCCTCGCATCACGCGGTTGCACCAGCCAACCGTTGAATCCATTCTCGATAACCTCATTACAACCATTAATATCTGATGCAATCACAGGTTTCGACATTGCTCCAGCCTGTAGCACTACATTGGGAAACCCCTCTCGATAGCTCGGTAGTACCAAAACATCACACGCCTCAAGAGCGGGCCGGATGTCTTCAAGAAAACCGGTTGTCTGAATCCGTGGATGGGACTGAATATGTTTCAGAGTAACCTCATCTACCGGCGCCGTAGCGTCCAAATCGCCTACCAAAAGCAGTGTCGAGTCCCCCTCCAGGCTGTTAAAGGCAGAAACAAGCTCCTGCAGCCCTTTATCACGATTAAGCCGACCAACAAAGCAAAATGTAAACGCACCACACCTCCCATGTTGAAGCCGCAAGCATTTATCTGGTCGGAAATACTGAGTGTCAACTCCTGCAATGTTGCCATTGCCAATCACCCTCAAGGGTTTGGAAGTAATATCGTTAGCCCTCAAATCTACTGCAACACCCTCACCTTCTGGGACAACCTTAGTTGCTGCGGCACTAATCAACCGATCAATGGCGACAAGAACTTTGCGTTTTAAACCACTAGAAGTAGGAAACACTAACCCGGTAAAAGTATGGATACGAACCTGCACTCCAACCAGAAAGGCCGCCAGCATCGTCACCAATCCGGCCTTCGGTGTGTAGGAGTGCACAACATCGGGCTTCAAGCGTCTGAGAACTTGCCACATTCGAAAAATGGAAATCAGATCCCTAAAAGGACTGATGCCTCGTTTCATGTGGACCTCAAGAACCTTGACGCCTTCATGCTCTTTCACTTTCTCGAGCATTGGCCCGGGAGACGTAATGCAAACAACAGAGCAATACTGTTTAAGCCATGAGGGCTGGCCCCGAAGTATCGTTGCCAAAGTTTCGGGCACGGTAGTCACAATCACTAGGTTCATCAAAGCCGCAAATCCGCCTCGCCCAAAGGCAACACACCCTTTAAGTCAAACAACACACCATCTCCTTTAAGGTAGCTCCGCAGGTCCGTCGTACTCATGGCCGCATACTCCCGGTGTGGCACCGCCAGCAACACACCATCGTACCCACCCAGCCCCGGTTCTTCGATTAGGCTTATGCCGTATTCATGCTCCGCCTCGGCGTTACCCGCACAGCAGTCAGTTACATCCACCTGACAGCCGAATTCCCGCAGCTCTTTCACCACATCAATCACCCTGGTATTACGTAAGTCGGGACAGTTTTCCTTGAAGGTAAAGCCCATGACTAGCACCCGGGCATTGGCGATGGTGTGGCCGGCTTTGATCATGGCTTTGACCAGTTCAGAGGCCACATAGGGGCCCATACCGTCATTGGTGCGGCGGCCAGCCAGAATGATTTCCGGATGATAGCCAATGGCCTGAGCTTTGTGAGTGAGGTAGTACGGATCCACGCCAATGCAGTGGCCACCCACCAAACCGGGTTTGAATGGTAAAAAATTCCACTTGGTTCCAGCCGCAGCCAGCACTTCATGGGTATCGATACCCAATCTGGCAAAGATCATCGCCAGCTCGTTCATCAGGGCAATGTTCAGGTCCCTTTGGGTGTTTTCAATCACTTTCGCCGCTTCCGCAACCTTAATGGAACTCGCCTTGTGGGTACCGGCGGTAATAATATCCGCGTAGAGGGCGTCGACCTCCTCCGCAACGGCCGGAGTAGAGCCAGAGGTGACCTTCATGATAGTGGTTACCCTGTGTTCCTTATCCCCCGGGTTAATCCGCTCCGGGCTGTAACCAGCGTAAAAATCCTGATTGAACTTAAGGCCTGACACGCGTTCCAGTACCGGTACACACACTTCCTCCGTGGCACCTGGGTACACCGTGGACTCGTATATAACTATATCGCCGGACTTAAGCACCTTGCCCACACTCTCGCTGGCCTTCACCAACGGCGTGAAATCCGGCGTCTTGTAGTCATCAATAGGTGTGGGCACGGTTACGATAAACACATTGCTGTCGGCAATCCCGTTAAGGGAATCTGTGAACGACAGCTGAGAGGCTGCGGCCAGTTCATCAGCGGAGACTTCCCGCGTAAAATCCTTGCCTTGCTTCAACTCGTTAGTGCGTTTGGCGTTGATATCAAAACCCACAACCGGCCGTTTCTCGCCAAAGGCTACCGCCAGAGGCAGGCCAACATAACCAAGACCGATGATTGCGATCTTTTTCATTTAATTCTCCAAATACCAGGGCATCGCTTTGGCAATCCCTTCAAAAATCCGGTACTCCGGCGCATACCCCAGCCTACTCGCTGCCTTACCAATATCGGCCTGAGAATGCCGCACATCCCCTGGCCGGAAATCCCGGTACACCGGCTCTTTGTCATAGATAACGTCATTCTCTGCCAAGGCACTCTTCAGTGCCGCAAACAGGTCATTCAGCGTGGTGCGATCACCCACCGCCACGTTATAAACCTCGTTCTTGGCAGAATCCTCCGCCGTGGCCGCCAGCAGGTTGGCCTGCACCGCGTTCTCGATAAAGCAGAAATCCCGGCTGGTGTCACCATCACCATTTATAAAGACGTCTTCGCCACGCACCATGGCAGCCGTCCATTTCGGAATGACCGCCGCATAGGCACCGTTCGGGTCCTGGCGCTTTCCGAACACATTAAAGTAACGCAGGCCTATAGCCTTGAAGCCATAACTTAGGGCGAACACCTCTGCATAGAGTTCGTTCACAAACTTGGTGACTGCATAAGGCGACAGCGGCTTGCCGATGTTCTCCTCCACCTTGGGCAGCGCCGGGTGGTCGCCATAGGTAGAACTGGACGCCGCATAAGTGAAGCTCTTCACTTGGGCGTCCCGCGCCGCCACCAACATATTGAGAAAACCAGTAATATTGGCCGCATTGGTGGTGACGGGATCATTCAAAGACCGGGGTACCGACCCGAGCGCCGCTTGATGCAGCACGTAATCCACACCTTCACAGGCCCGCTGGCAGTGCTCCAGATTGCGGATGTCCCCTTCTTGGAGAGTGAAGCGAGACCACTGCTCCTGTGAGACCAAAGAATGCACCTGATCCAGATTGCGTTGGTGGCCCGTGGCGAAGTTGTCCAGGCCGACTACGCGCTGATTTAGTTTAAGGAGGTGTCCCAGGAGGTTGGAGCCTATAAAGCCCGCTACTCCGGTAACTAACCAAGTTTTAGGGCAGTTTGGCAGTGCCTCGATGAGCGCTTTATATGAGTCCATTAATTATCCTGTACAACTGAGAGTGAAGTGCAAAAAACGAAGCAAAAACCCATAAGATAGATATCGGAAGCGATTGACGAATTAGTGCCGATGAAGGTTAGTCACCGAACCAGCACTGCTCGTAAGACGCCACCATGCGTTCTATCGAAAAGTTCTGCTTGATGTGTTCAACGCATGTGGCTCGACGGTCGGCCCAAACATCTGGTTTTTCCGCCCACTCCTTATGCATCGCCCGAATCAGTTCGCCAAGCGCTTGTGGATCACGGGGAGGACACAACAGCGTAGAGTCTCCAACGATGGCAGCGGCGTCACCAACGTCGGTAGAAACGGCAGGGGTACCGCACGCCATAGCTTCAGCCAGAACGTTGGGAAAACCTTCGGAGGAGCTGGAGAGAACATGGAGGTCCAACGCGTTCATTACTGTGGAAATATCCGCCCGCTGGCCTGCGAGAATCACATTATCTGTTAACCCGAGTTCATTAATTTGAGACATTAACTCTTCGTTTTCGCTGGTAAGCCCTCTGCCCACCAATAAGCACTGGAAGTCGATGCCAGATGATCTCAGCTCAGATAACGCAGTAAGAAGGTTATTGTGATCTTTGAATGGATCGTAGCGGCCCACCTTTCCAATCAAGAAAGTCTGTTTGGGAATACCAAGCAACTCTCGGAGACCTGAACCTGCCTGCTCATCAATTGTGAACTTCGACAGATCATAACCATTTGGAATGACCGCAAGTTTGCTGGCGATATACCCTATATCACGATGCACAACTAACGCTTTGTGTGCGCAGCAAACAATTTTTTCTGGCACAAAGCGAGACAGCATCGCGCAGAGCTTTGCAATTGCAATAGTAGATTTCTTTGCTTTGTCTTTCTCTAGGGTGGAGTGCCGAATCCCCCAGAAAATTTTCTTAACACCAGCAACCCTTGCAGCTATTCCGCCAAGAAAATCCGCGTGGTACATCCAGGTTTGGACAGCATCAGGCCTTTCTGTTCGAATGAGGGACACCAGTTGCGCAAATCGTTTGATGCTAGGCCTACCCGGGTTCATGCCGAGACAATAAACCTTCAAGCCAGCATCTTCTAGCAAAGGGCCGTATTTCCCCTTGCCCATCAGAGAAACAACAACTTGCTCATTCGTTGGTGCATTTAGGCATAGCCTAAACAAAACGCCTTCTGCCCCACCATCGTTCAAGCCGGTAATTATGTGAACAATTTTCTTACGCAATCGACCATCCTAGAAAATTCGATCTGAAGCGAGTTGTCCTGGAATAGGTATCTATAGTTTTACGACCAAGCAGCAAAAACATCTAGCCACTTTTCAACAACACTCTCCAAGCTAAACTCTCGCTTTGCAACATCCCTCGCCGTGACTCCAAATTCGTAATTTCGAGCCTCATTTTCAAGCAAATCTTTAATGGCTTCGAACCACTGATCCTTTGTTTCGGGTCCATAACCAAATTGGCCCAAGCCCAATACATCGCTGTTCATGCCAACGGGCGATACGACCACGGGTATGCCTGCAGACATATATTGGAGCATTTTGAAAGCGCATTTCCCGCGCGTCCAGGGATCATCGGCAAGAGGCATGATTCCTAGCGCCCATTTGGGCAGTTCATCAAACTCAATGCCCGGATACCACTTGACAAAATTACATAAACCTCTCAGCTCGTCCGGTATCGCGGATGGGTGACTGGTAACAACTCTCAGCTCAACGTCATCACCAAACTGCTTCAAGAGGGCACCAAGAACCGAACTTATTGACTCAACATATTTGAGATTTCCCGGAGTGCCTATCCATCCTATGATTTTCTTTCCTGACCGATCCAGGCGGCTGGAATCGACCACCATTTTGTTGACGTCGACACCGGTTGGAATTATTTTTATATTTTTGTTGTACTTCGAAAAATACTCTGCAAGATAAGCGTTGCCGCACACCACGCCGACGCTGGCCTTAGCCGCATTAATGGCCGCAAAACCCCGCTTATTCAAGAAAATCGCATCATCAACATCAAGAATAAGTTTGCCAGGTAAAAATCGCTCTACCGTTGGAATGGTGGATATCAGTTCCCTTTGTAGAATTGTGACATCCGTTCTCTTCAATCGACTCAGATAGGTTAAACGCTCGAAAAGAGCTGCCAATAACCAAGCCGGGCGTTTGTAGCCCTCCGGGGGGGGAAGGCTGGAAATCTTCGGCGTAATTTCATTGACGAAAATACCTCTGGCCTCGAATATCGGCTTTAACACACCAACTCTGTACCAGCCTGACGGCGCTGCGCCGGATCTTGTAATTGCGTTAACTTTCAAATCAACCTCTTACTAACCGACCGTCGAACTTCTGAATTTGAATTTTCTCTCCGAAAACATAAAACGAAGAAATAGGCATATTATAAATACTTTAATAAGCCAGTAGAGGGAGGAACCTATGCCATCTTTAAAAAGTGATAGTACGATAGCTGAAAACATCAAAGGATAAACAGCCAATGAAAACAGACTTCTAGCTTTCATCATATAAAAGGTAACTGATAAAAAGACAGAGTAAACCCCAAAAGCCAAAAGAAGTCCCAAGAAACCGTACAATGGGACTATAGAAAAATATATGCTGTAAACATTCCCGGAGCGTAAGGCTCCATAGTTTGCAAAATCTGCGTGAATGTTATTAGGTTGACACATGCCTATTTTGGAAACTATATGGCATGCCGAATTCAAAAAATCCCAGTTAGTGGCAACATTAATTTCACCTGTAAAGTATCTCGAAAAAAGTACCGGCCCCTGAAAAAGATAATCAAAAATATGCTCAACCAAAACAAATAGAGCACTACCGGCTGACTGCCCTTCCACATCGAACTTCTTAACCCACACTCCTCCGAAATACAACACAAAAATCAAAAACAGGATTGGGAGGGCCAAATAACGGAGCTTCAACTTATCGGAGAACACCGAAAGAATAACCAGCCAACCTAGAATAAGAGAAACCAGCCCAGACCTGCCGGCTACGATTAGGTTGATCACAACCAGAGGAGCCACAAGCACCACAAAGGTCATTAGCTTAACTTTCTTCTGAATAACCCCGAATAATATGACATTGGCTAGCACGCCTAGCAACAGAAATAGATTAGAGACGATCGGGTGCAAAATAGCCTCGCCGGAAAGCGAGGCCCTTCGAATATGGTATGAGATTTCAACAATATTGGATCCGAAGCTGAGTACATTAAGAACGGCCAGAGGATAAGCAAACAAGGCAATCGCCGCCCACAATAGCAAAAGGCGACTGTAGTTCAGGTGGCCTGCGGTACCACCAGACAAGTGCTCGGCAGGCTTCGAATACCTATTCAGAACCCATGAGGTTAAAATCGCTACAAATGCAAACCAACCCGCGCCCAAGACATACAGGAGTACGGCCTCTGCCGCCAAATGGTAAAAACCCATCAAAGGAAGGAATGAGAGTGCCACTAGCGCCCCTCCCCACGTAAGGAGCATTGCCGTTGCTGGTGCAAAGATGGTTTTCTCGTAGCCTCTGGAAAGAGCTGCGCCCATCAATAGAATTAAGCCTCCCGCCAAGGAGAGAAAGGCCAGGTTCCAGTCAAAGATCATTTTTTCTGGCCTTTCATAGCATTGGCGTTCTTAAGCAAAGCTAAGATGTCGCTTTTCATTAACAGAAATGCGCAAATACAAAAAACGAAAACGCCCAAAAAAATTTTAAACAATAAAGACACAAGCACGGAAAGGTTGGTTTCCAGCCACCCAACGGCCATCATCATAATCAAGCTAGCCAGGCAAGCCTTGCCAGCAAATATCCAAGGAAAGCCAGGTAGCTTGAATACCTTTTGGGATAGCGCCACCGTTAACACTAGATAGGCCGCGTAGGAAATTAGACTTGCATAGGCAGCACCGACCACCCCAAAACTGCGAATCAGCACATAGTTCAGCACACAGTTACAGGCAGCGGCCAACATTGGCGATATTGCCTGTATCCAGGTGGTTTTTGTGATTTGGAAGGCATAGTCGAAGTAATAAGACTTAATTGCAGATAACAAAACTGACAATGCAAGGATGGGTATAAGCATCATAGATGTTGTGGTAAATGCGTCACCCAGAAAAATTCCCGAAATTTCTTCCTTTACTGCGATAAAGCCCAAGGTGACCGGTAGCATCACGAGTAAAAGAATTCGAACTGAAGTAGACAGTAGGTCCTTTGCCTTATCTTCCCCTTCAGTCTCATACGCCGTCAGAATTATCGGAAAGGCTGCGAGGTGCACAATGGAGGCAACGACGGCTATGGTGTATTGGGTCAAATCATATCCTGCAGAGTATAGGCCGAGTGCTTCACTGCCCAGCATTACGTCAATGAAGATTCTGTCTGAAAAGCTGATGATCATCACAAACAGATAAAGCAGCGTGAGGGGTGCACCATAAGCCCATAGCCGCTTTAAAATGCCGAAGTCGAAATTCCTCCAGGAAGTTTTTGCCCATAGGCTCAATGCAGGTAACGAGGCGAGCAGCGACGCAATAGCCAGACTCGCCAATACACCTTCAACGCCGTAGCCTGCCACCAGACAGGCGGCTCCAGCAGCAAGAAGCAGGACGTTCTTGAGCGCGAGCGACACACCGTATGCTTTTGGTTTAAGGTTTGCGTTAATGAGCTTCTGGCTCAGCATCAGCAGAAGCGAAAGCAAAAACAGGGCAGCAAAGAAATAATAATTAACTGACAGCTCTGGCAAGAGGCCAAAAAAAGCTAGTATTGCCGTTAAGACTGCAACCACAATACTCATCAACACTGCGCTAGCTATTACTGTTGAGTGGAGCTGCTGCTTGTCAACATCGGTGTTCGCTGCTGGCTCAAATCGCCCCAGTCCGATTACCAGGAAGTTCCCCAGTATTACTACTGTGGTTGCCGTTACATTGACAGTTAGCGAGTATACTCCAAACTGGTCTGGCGACATTAGCCTGGTAAATGCCATCAACGTCGCCACCGATGCCATTGCCGGTAAGAGCTTGACGGCTGAATAGCTCAATGTGTGTCGGAGTATCAAGCCGCCTCTGCTCCATCATTCATAGTAGTCAGCAGAGGCAAAGGACACGCCCTCCTCGTCTTTCTGAGAGGTTAAGGGAGATGCTCCCTCTGCGATCGGCCAACTGATACCCAGATCTTTGTCTCTCCAAAAGATAGACCGTTCATGCTGGGGTGCGTAATACTCTGTGCACTTATACTGAAAATCGGCCGAGCGACTGGTAACAAGAAAGCCATGAGCAAATCCAGGCGGTATCCAAAGCATGCGATTGTTCTCAGCCGAGATGTATTCCCCTACCCACTGGCCGAAAGTGGGCGATTTGGAACGCAAGTCTACGGCCACGTCGAATACTTCACCACGGGTTACCCGCACCAATTTACCCTGGGGCTGTTTGATCTGGTAGTGCAGGCCACGCAGGGTGTTTTTAACCGAGCGGCTGTGATTGTCCTGCACGAAGGTGGCATTAATGCCGGCTTCGCGAAAGGCCTTTTCATTCCAGGTTTCCATGAAAAAACCTCGCGTGTCACCGTGCACTTTTGGATCAACTACAAGAACATCCGGAATTAAGGTCTTTCTGATCTCGAAACTCAAATTTTCCTCCTTTTATAAAAATCACAATAGATCATTTCACTACACGATAATTATTTTCTTACCACATCACTCAAGAAAACTAATAACCCAAGAGGAATGGCAGGCAAGAATATAAAATCTTTACCTATTACTTTTTTTATTTGAGAGATGTCTTTAGTATGGCAAGAAAACCTTACCAAATTACTTGCATTTTTGAGACGCTGTTTTGTACTTAGCGGAAGAGTCATGCTTTCCGAGTAATATTGAAGTGTCCCTCGTGGACTTTGAGCCCTGATATCAACAATTTTCTTCGAAAGGCTATCTGTTTGTTGTTCGTATATTCTTAAAGGCACATTAACAAATCGAGCTCGATAATTTTTTGACAGTCGATTCCAAACTAAACCTTCGGGAATAAATCTCTCTCCACAGTATACCGGAAACTTATTCGCCCTCATTGACTCAGTCGTGTTAATGCCCCATCGCTCACCGCCACTACGCAACTCTAACTGCTCAGAGAAAGTTTGGCTATCTATAATAAAATCAGGATATTCAGGGCCAATAATTTGGCCAAAATGGTTCATGCATAAAACGCTGAGCGTGGAATACTTAGACCTAACGTCTCTTGGAATGTCTTCCCAATATTTTCGGAATGTTTCAAGGGTTTCTGGAATGCACCTGTCGTCAGAATCAAAAACTAAAAACAGGTTCCCTTTAGCATTGTCTACTGCAGTATTATGAGCGACATGCTTTCCTTGATTTTTTTGCTTAATATAGTTTATATCAATTAAGCGCTCATCGACCCACCTACCGACTACCTCATCTGTATTATCTGTAGAGCCATCGTCAACTATAACCCATTCAAAATCCTTAAACGTCTGAGCACATAGGGATTCATAAACGCCGCTAAGAGTGTGCGCTCTATTGTACGTTGGAGTAAACACCGTAAAGTAAGGCATATTTTTAGACATAATTATTACCTGACCAGCTTTAATAAATACTGGCCATAGCTGTTTTTAGAAATCTTATTAGCCTCTAATAACAATTTATCACGATCGATAAAGCCCATACGGTAAGCTACCTCTTCTAGGCAGGCGATTTTCAGACCCTGACGTTTTTCAAGGGTTTCGATAAAGCCGCTCGCTTCGTGCAGGGAGTCGAAGGTGCCAGTGTCCAGCCAGGCGAAACCCCGGCCAAGTAGTTCAACGTTGAGATCGCCCCGCTCAAGGTAGGCCTGATTTACGCTGGTGATTTCCAGCTCGCCTCGGGCTGAAGGCTTTACCTGTTTCGCAATATTAACTACGTCGTTATCGTAAAAGTATAATCCAGTAACGGCGTAGTCCGATTTCGGATTGGCTGGTTTTTCTTCGATGGATATGGCGCGTTTGGCCTCGTCAAACTCCACCACGCCGAAACGCTCCGGGTCGGTTACCTGATAGCCGAAAACGGTGGCGCCTTGGTCGCGTTTTGCAGCGGTTTGCAACATGTTACTAAGGCCCTGGCCATAGTAGATGTTGTCTCCCAAAACCAAACAAACGCTGTCCTTACCAATGAAGTCTTCGCCGATGATGAAAGCCTGCGCGAGGCCATCCGGGCTTGGTTGCGTTGCGTAGGTGAGGTTGATGCCCCACTGGCTGCCATCATTGAGTAACCGCTTGAAGCCTTCCTGGTCTTCCGGGGTGGTGATTACGAGGATGTCCCGGATACCCGCCAGCATGAGTACCGAGAGCGGGTAGTAAATCATCGGTTTGTCGTACACTGGAAGGAGTTGTTTGGAGATGCCTCGGGTGATTGGGTAAAGGCGAGTGCCGGAGCCGCCGGCCAGGATAATCCCTTTCATTTACTTCTCCAGATATTCACTCAAGGTGAGGTCCAATTGACTTTGCCAGTCTGGTAGCTCGATGTTGAGGGCGCTTTCGAGTTTGGTGACGTCCATCCGTGAATTCAGCGGCCGGATTGCCGGTGTTGGGTATTCGCTGGTTGGGATGGGGCTTGCTTTTGTGTTTTCCCCGGCCAGGCGGAAGATTTCTTTTGCGAATCCTTGCCAACTGGTTTCGCCAGTTGGGGTCAGATGGTAGAGGCCCTTTTCCAGTTTGCTGTGGATGGCCAGTGTCGTTACCTGGGCAATGAGCTTTGCCGGAGTCGGCGCGCCGATCTGGTCAGCAACTATATTGAGTTCGGTTTTGCTTTCTGCCAGACGCAGCATGGTTTTCATGAAGTTGTTGCCGCGAGCACTGTAGACCCAGCTGGTGCGAAAAGTAAGATGGTCTGCGCCGCTTTGCTGGACGGCCTGGTCACCTTCAAGTTTCGTTTGACCGTAGATGCTCAGGGGGCCGGTTTGGCTAGTTTCCTGCCAAGGTTCGCTACCGGTGCCTGGGTAAACGTAGTCGCTACTGTAGTGCATCAGACGGGCGTTATTGGCGCTTGCATATTCTGCCAATTGTTTTGGCAGATCAGCATTCAGGCGCTGCGCGGCCTGCGGGTGTTCTTCTGCCGCGTCTACCGCGGTATAGGCGGCGGCGTTTACGATGATGTCTGGCTTTGCCCGGACCAGGTAAGCAGTTACCGCTTGCTCGTCGGTTAGGTCCAGCTGCACTTTACTTGGGGCGGTTATGCTGCCCAGCGGGGAGAGAGTTCGGTGAAGCTCGAAGCCGACCTGGCCGGTTTTGCCCAGGAGCAAGATTTTCATGCGTTCTCTCCCAGGCGCTCTCTTTGGTAGCTGCCGTCCTGCACTCGCTGGCACCAGTCAAGGTTGTCGAGGTACCACTGCACCGTTTTTCGGATGCCGGTTTCGAAGGTTTCCCTGGGCATCCAGCCAAGTTCTTTCTGGATCTTGCTGGCATCTATCGCGTAGCGCCTGTCGTGGCCTGGCCGGTCTTTTACGGTGGCAATCAGGTCGCGGTAGCGCGCTTGTTGAGGGCGCAGTTCCTGGAGGATGTCGCAGAGGGTGTGCACCACTTCAATATTCTGTTTTTCGTTGTGGCCACCGATGTTGTAGGTTTCGCCGGGTTTGCCTTCAGTGACAACTTTGTAGAGAGCGCGGGCGTGGTCTTCTACGTAGAGCCAGTCGCGGATTTGGTCGCCTTTGCCATATACCGGTAGCGGCTTGCCTTCCAGGGCGTTCAGGATCATCAGCGGGATGAGTTTTTCCGGGAAGTGGTAGGGGCCGTAGTTGTTGCTGCAGTTGGTTACCAGGGTTGGCAGGCCGTAGGTTCGGCGCCAGGCGCGTACCAGGTGGTCTGAGCTGGCTTTGCTGGCTGAATATGGGCTGCTTGGGGCGTAGGGGGTGGTTTCGGTGAATAGGGGTAGCGCGCTGGGTTGTCGGATTTCGCTTTGCTCTATCCGACCTACGGGGGGAATCCCCTCTTCGCCCTTATCCTGATCGTTTGGGTGTGGGAGGTCGCCGTAGACTTCATCTGTGCTTATGTGGTGGAAGCGAAAGTTGGCTTTTTTGTCGCCTTCCAGAACCTGCCAGTATTGACGGGTGGCTTCCAGCAGGGTGTAAGTGCCTACTATGTTGGTTTCGATGAAGTCTGCCGGGCCGTCGATGGAACGGTCTACGTGGCTTTCGGCGGCCAGGTGCATAATGGCATCTGGCTTATGCTGGATCAGCACGCGATCTACCTCGGCACGGTCGCAGATGTCTACCTGTTCAAAGCTGTAGCGGTTGCTATCGCTCACTTCGGCCAGGCTCTCGAGGTTGCCGGCGTAGGTGAGTTTGTCGAGGTTGATCACTTCATCATTGGTGTTGGCAATGATGTGGCGGATTACGGCGGAGCCTATGAAGCCCGCGCCGCCGGTTATTAGTAGTTTCATGGTTTGGTCTTACTGATTTTATGCCGCGGAATGCCCGGAAGAAAGAGAAGTTGCGAAGTTAAAACAGGTTGCTCTGAGGCTGCCAAAAAGGTCCACACCTGTGCCTGCAAGCTAGCTTTGAGGCGAAATTGTACGAAAATCGACGCTCGGCAGCATCAAAGGGCCATATTTATGGCGCGCAGACAGTGTAAGAAGCTGGTCACGCACAGAGGAATAAAGAATCGAGGCTGCGTTCACAACGAACCTGTTCTTTACATCCTCACTTTCAACTTCTTGCTCATCTGGGACAAAAATACCGTCCAATTCTACGGCGAAATGGTATGGAAAATCGGGTTCACTGTATTCCAGCCCCAGCGTCAGCAAAAAGAAGCGTTCCGCACCTTCTTCAAGGGCATCTGGCTCGCCCAAAACAATGGATGTTTTCAGCTTGCCGGCCTCTGGCTCCCTGTAAGGTGAGTTGCGCATGTCGGAATCACTGATGTCGGCGCTATCATTCGCTTCAAGAAGTAGCCGGGTAAAGTGGTAGTGCTTTAGTTGCATGCTCGCCAGCTTCATGGACACGCCACCTGCGCGATTTCATTAGAGCCATAGGAAATGCGCGAAAGTGTTTTTAACTGTGCATAGCGGTTCCAGCTCATTGCGTTTATTTGCCTGGCCGTTTTGAGCATGGACTCCACTTCATGATGCTTGGCATTGATCACTTCAACTCGTTCGTTCAGGTGGTGTTTGCCCCCAAAATGAACGTCGAAGTCGATACCTAACGCTTCGCACACCTGGAACATGGTTTTCAGTGTCAGGTTGGATGCGCCATGCAGCACTTTACTCACACGGCTTGTTTTCCAGCCCAGCTTGTCGGCTAGCTCTTTCTGAGTCATACCACTTAGGGCAACCGCGTTTGCGAGATTCACGGCAACATCCTGCGCTTTCAGCTCGAAACGAAAGTCCTCGTCTTGCAGCGACTCTTCCCACAGACCTGCCAATTCTTTATTGAGCATTTTCACTCCCCTGGTGCGAAATGACCACCAACTGCTGGCCATCTTCAGCATCAATATAGGCTTTCACTTCACTTTCAAGCTGCTTTTTCTCGCCTTTTGTCAGCTTGCCTTTGCGTTTCGCGAAGGCATCGGCGAGGAAAATAATCTTTCCTTCAGCATAGTATAAGGCGATGCGAACGTCGTTTTTGCGAATACGCCAGATAACCCGGTTCCGGCCTTTGTAAACAAACTCATGCAGAGGGTGGCTCTGCTTTTTGTCATAAAAGTTTTCGATAGGCTGCCCGGTTCCGGCCACTGTAATCAGTTTACTCAGAGCCGATAACGCCGCTTTACCGTCTTCCTTGTTCACTGCACCCAATGCCTGGAGGCGTGCTATGAGGACGCAACTATCGGCAGTAGTGCCTGAACACCGGGCTAACAGTTTCCAGGGCGCTATGGCACTACTCACACTGGCAACAGCCGGTTTGCCAAGCGTACGTTCATTGATCTCTAGAAAGTGAGCAGACATATTAACTTTAAAGTTAACTCCTGGCAATCCATGTTTGATGAGGCTCGCTCACTCCTGAATCATTTTTTCTCTTCTCGGCCGCTACGAATAAAAGCTCGGACAAAGACCGCAAAGACGCCAAGCATGCCGCCTAACATGGTGGCCACGATAGCTATCAGAGCTCTTTTCGGTTCGCTTTTTTCTTGTGGCACTATTGCCGGGTCTACAGTTTCGAAAGTGTATTCATCCTGGGCATTAGCCAGCATAACCGTACGGGTTTCACTCTCAATCAGCTGATAAAACACCTGTTGCATTCCAGCGATATTGGTTTCACTGAGTTTCTCTTCCAGGTAAGCAATGCGGGCTTCTGCTTTTTGTACGTCTTGCCGGCGCATGTACTCGTTAATGTCGTTCACCAGTTTTTCAGCCCAGCTTTCCGCGGCGGGGGGAGACTGGCTTTTCACGCTGAGGGTGACCATGCCGGTTTCCTGGTTACTGGTCAGGCTCAGGTGTTCTTCCTTGAATTTTTTCACCGTGTCCCAGTCGGTGGGCTTCAGGCTTTTGCCTTCCTCACTGGTACGCCATTCCCCGGTTTCCGGGTTGTAGACCTCACGATTGATGGTCCACTGCTGGTTTTCCGAGTTCCAGCCTTCCGCGGCCATGAGCGGGATGATGAGTTCGTGGCGATGGATAAAGTCTCTTAGGAAGGCGTGGGATTGGAGTACGGCTTTGGCCATCACCGTCTGATTATCGCCGCCACCGCCGAGGCTGATGCCCGCCAGGCTGGCCAGGCCGCCGAGCTGGCCAGATATGCCGCCCATGCCGCTCTCTTCATTAGCAGGTGCCAGCAGCACGCTGGCCTGGTAGATATTGGGTTTATACAGGGCGTAGGCAACACCGCCTGCCGCGAACAGGAAGGTGACGGCGATAATCAGCCACTTGCCGGCCCAGAGGGTGGCGAAAAGTTCCCTCAGGTCAATTTCATCATCTTGTTGCTGTGGGTTAAACACTTCGTATTGAGTCATGATTTAATCGGGTCGGGTGTATAGAGTTGGGTGCTTGAAGTTGGGGTCTGACCCCTTGCGTTGAAGTTGGGGTCTGACCCCACGGGGTCAGACCCCTTTTTCAGCTTCAGAGGTTGCCTACTGCCGCAGCACCCAGAGCCATCTGGTACACAATCTGGCTGACGTTGCTCCACAGCTCCAGCTGGTTCAGGCGGTCTACATCAATCGGTACGATAACCGTATCCCCCGGCTGCAATTGCTGGCTCCGGCCTCCGAACCAGGCACTCTTCTCAGGCAACATTACTGAACCGTCTGCCTTTACAACGTACACCCGGTCCTGGTCTGCCTGGCGGGTGGGGCCGCCGCTCCGCTCCAGGTAATCATCCACAGTCAGCCCTTCCGAGTGAAGATGGCTCGTGGGGAACTGAACTTCGCCGAATACGCTGACGGCTTGAGGAATAGTCGGCACGGTCAGTGTATCGCCATCCTGTAATCGGATGGGCTGGTAACCGGTGTCTGCCAATACCTGGGGCAGATCTATCACCATCCTTCCCACTGGCCGGCTACTCTGCACGTCTTCAAGCAAACCTTTAACCTCGTCTACGCGCTGGGCATTCTGGCCTCCAAACGAATCGCCCTTCAGCTGCACGCCCAGCAGGTCGCCCTGGAGCTGCTCCTCAGCTTCTCGAAGCCGCTGAGCTTCCAGTTGACGTAGCTTGGCCCGGGTAAATACCGCACCCTTCGGGAAAGCGTTGTCCGTCAGGCCGCCGGCACGCTCAATGACTTGCCTGAGAGTTTCACCGTCCCGGAAGGTGTACTGGCCCGGGTAACGCACCTCACCTTTTAGCTCAATGGTGCTGGTTTTGGCGAAATCCGGTATGGATTTGATAAGGATCCTGTCCCGGCTCTGGAGTGCCAGATTGCCGTTGCTGGCCATGGCGTCTGCCAGGTTTACATTAAGGATATCCGTCTTGCCGATACCGTTTTCATCGATGGTGTAACGCGCGACTTCAGCATGATAGAGGGAAGCCGAGTCCTTGAGGCCGCCCGCTACGAAAATCGCATCTGCCAGTTGGCGTGAGGCCGGCATGGGGTATTCACCAGGATATCGAACGGGACCGGTAATCCGAATTGTCTTTTGTGGCGAAGATAGTGTTGCCTGGCTTTTCAGGCGTTGAAGGATGGGTGAGAACAGGCTGGCCCGAGTGTAGTTTCGGCCGTCCTCGCCACCTTCCACTTTACCGGCATCAGAGAAGATCAGTAGCTGGTCTTTCTCCTGCAAAGGTATATCAAATTCGCTGCCCGGGTTCTGTAAGGCTTTTCTCAGTCGCAGGTTCAGAACCGAGATGGTGTCTGTCGCTTTATCGGTGCGGACGATGGCCGCATAGTGTTTGTCCGCCACTGGCGTCAGGTCCGCGTTCAGGTTATTGATTACTGAACTTACCCGCATGCCCGGCACCCAGGCAAAACGACCGGGGCGAGTGGCCGCGCCGCTGATCTCAACGTACTGGCCGGTAATGTCCGAAATAGACGGAATGTTGACCGTATCACCCGCCTGAATTCGCGCATTTCTTCCTTTGGCTGCAGTGTAATCCGCTTCTGCAATGATGCGCAGGAAGTCCTCATTTGTCCGTTCGATGTTGATACGCTGGGGATAGGCCTGGGGAGTAAGGCCGCCCGCCATGCGAACCAGGTCCGCCAGAGTGTTTTCGTTTTTCAATTCGTACAGTGCGGGGCGGTACACTTCGCCCTTTATGCCTATGCGATTGCCGACAGGCGGAATGAAGATTACGTCACCTGGCTGTAGGCGGCTGTCGTTAGAGCTATCGCCCTTGAGCAGCAAGTCGTACAGATCGAGGGTTCCAACCAGTTCGCCATTACGCTTGTGCTGAAGGTTTCGCAGGGAGCCATTTTGCTTGATGCCTCCAGAAACATAGAGGGCGTTGGTAATAGTTGATAGAGAGCTGACCGAGTATGAGCCGGGGTTCCGCGCTTCACCAAGAACGAAAACGCGCATGCTGCGCAGCTCCCCGAGTGAGACACTGGCCTGAACACCAATGTATTGCTCGGATACCTTCTTGCTAATCTGCTGCCTGGCTTCATCAAAGCTCAACCCTGCCACGCTCATGGGGCCGGATTGGGGAAAGCTGATCGCGCCATCGCGGCTGATGGGCATTTCCAGGTTCTGGTTTTCCTTGCCCCAGAGTTGAATGCGCAATACGTCACCCGGGCCCAGGGTATATTCGGAAGGAACCGGAATCTCGGTTACCGGGGCAAAGGTGGTTGGGCTGCCTCTGAAAAGCTCGTAGCCGTAGGGCTTGAGACCGCCGTTTTTTGCTGCGATTTTCTGTTCTTCCTGCTTCTCATCGCGCGCCTTCTCCCGTTCGTCTTCCGTAATATTCGAAACGGGTTCTACTACCTGCACATCCTGGGGGCGCTGGTTCTGCTGGCCAGAGGACTGTAGGCTGTCCAGATCTACGCCATACTGGCTGGCCAGGGCTTCCTGCTGGGCTTTGGGCAGGGATTTGAACTGTTCTATCTGTGCGGGAGTGATAGATTGGGCTGTGACTGCCATGGGGAGCAGGAGAGCCAGGGGGAGTAGTAGGGATTTCAAGTTCACAGGTTGATGTTCCGGTTTGGGTATTGAATTTTTTGCCACGGACACTCACGGACGCTCACGGACGGAAAAGAAAAAACACAGAAATTCTTTTGGGCTGTTGTCCGTGAGGGTCCGTGGCTAAAGAATCTTGAAGTTGGGGTCTGACCCCGTGGGGTCAGACCCCTTTTTCAGCTTTCATGACCCCGTGGGGTCAGACCCCTTTTTCAGCTTTCAGAATCGGTAAGTCCATTCAGCGCCAAGGGACCACTGGTCTTTCTCGCCGCCAAGATATTCAATTTTCTTGTCGGTGGCCTGGAGGTTCAGGTCCAGCCAGCCGTTGAGCATTCGAGTGCCATAACCAAGGTCGAGAACGGCTACGTTTTGGTCGCCTTCCGGCACGGTGTAGACAATATCCTGGTTTTGGATGACAGTACGGTTTCCGCCATCCTTATTGAGCCTTGCGTAGGTTATCTTCGCGCTGAGGTTTGTGCCGTCATCAAAGAAGTTGAACGCTCCGAAGGTGACTGCCTCGGCATCGCCATCAAAGCTGGCACCCATGCTGCGACCGTAATAGCGGTAGCCAGAGCGATAGCGCGAGTGGTCGTAAGTGATGTTGGGCATGGCATCACCCAGGAAGTCATCGGCCAGTGTATTGGTGTATTCGATAAACCATTGCTGGTCAGCCTTAAAGAGCTGGGTTGTCCAGTCCGCCCCCAGAAGCCAGGACTTGCGGGCCGGGAAGGCGCCGGCTTCGTCTTCGCCCATCATTTGGGAATAAACACCCATGGATTGCTGGCCGATTCCAAAGCCATAGCGCGCGTCGATGCTTGCGAGCTGATTGCCCGGATCGTTTTCCTCAAGCTGCCCGTTATCCCGGCCAATCAGTGCATTCCAGAGCGTAGAGGTATTTTCCGGGTGCCCTTCACCACCAAACATGATGGCCCGGGATAAACCAATGTCCAGTCCGCTTACCGGGCGAAACGTAAAGCGCATGCCGATCAGCTTTGCCTCTGGCACGGCCCTGTCGCTTTCGTATTGGCCGGCGAACGCGGTAAATTGCCAGGGGCCGACCCACTGCAGCCAGTCCGTTTCCGGCGCGGCGCTGTTGTTGCGATTAAGCCAGAGTGCTGGCATCGGGCGGGCGTTATTGGAGAGGATCAGGCTGGACTGCCAGCCCGGCCCCCACCAGCGGTCAATGGCTCCGGCACCAAACACCCAGTTGCCGGCTGCCGCGGCCAGATAGGAGCCATCGAGGCGCAGTTCTTTGTCGTCATCGGTTTTAGGGGCATAAGCCGGCTTAAGCCCGAAGGCCCAGACTTCGCCTTGCCACTGGAGATTGATTGCCGTTCCGGCCTTCGCCAACGAATTCTGATCAAACCCCCGGGTGCCGGGAATCTCACTACTGCCATACAGGCTGTACTCGCCCCGAAAGCCTGGCTGGGCCTGCTCTTCCTTCTCAAAGCGGAGGTAGGCGGCGGCTGTCCCTACAGACGGTTGATCGGAGCTGACACTGGCCTCAAGACCACTGTGCACCGCACTCCACATCAGCGGCCAGGTGCTGACGGTACGATCCATATGGCCTCGGTCTGCCAGCTTTTGTGCCGCAAAACGCGCCCGGGTATCTCCCGGCTCAAGCCAGGGGGCCGCCGAGAGAGGAACACTTGCCAGACACGCTACCGCCCCACCGACCAGGGCCCAGTGTTTTAAGGTCATAGAATAAAATTATCTGAAAGGCGACAGCGAAACAGCATAAGGAAGGGAACAACTCAATCCCAACTGTGTCCCTGTCGGTAAATGAATATGGTGTTTCAGAAGGGAGCAGATTTTACGGCATCGCCTGTGACAAGCAAGTGACAAAAAACCTAACACAAGGCGATTCAGAGAGTTATCTAACCCGAACATTTCATAAACACCCCAAGCAGCAGCCACGAAATTTTCTCGGTTAGCCCATTACGCCCAGATATGAGAATTATTAGTAGTATGCGCGCCAATGTCGCTCTGATGTCATCCAGTCACC
>Ga0208300_100556_pt1 | contig 24944 bp, 20 predicted proteins | sample 23_taG_FD_184096 | JGI IMG/M metagenome (GOLD analysis project Ga0208300, IMG submission 184096) | Marine viral communities from Cariaco Basin, Caribbean Sea - 23_WHOI_OMZ (SPAdes) (version 2) | ecosystem: Environmental > Aquatic > Marine > Oceanic | place: Caribbean Sea: Cariaco Basin...
TCATGGGGACGTCGAAATCCTCCCCGAAATGGGAGGGCATGATCGGCAAGGTCAGGAAGTCGACGCCGTGCAAATTGACGGTCGTGGATGAAGAGGAGAACGTCGTCCTGGAGTACTCGCCTGGCTCATCTGACACCTAACGCATTTGACTCGCCTGGCTCGCGGAACCGGGACCGATAACGCAGTCCCGGCTCGGCAGATTCTCGACAAATTAGTGCATGAACGTGTGCTTCGGCATGTGATCGGCATGGAAATGATTGAGAATATGCTCCAGCCCGTTGGTCAGAAGGGCACCACCGACCGGCGGGCCATGACCCGTCGTCGCCATCGCCGGTGACAGCTTCGCGAGTCGCCTGATGGACTCGAAGGCCTGCCTCCAGTCGTGGGTGAAGTAGCGCGGTGGCCCGCTCAGTTTGGCCCGTTGCAGGATGACCTGGCCGAGAGATTCCTGCTGTACGGTCACGAAGGCATCCCCCGCGATCAACGTCTTGTCTTCCTGCCTGAATAGCGAGACATGCCCCGGCGAATGGCCCGGCGTCGCCAGCCAGCGCCAAGAATCCAGCCCGGGAACCGAGCCGTCCTCCGGTAGCGGAGAGAGAACGTCGTTGAAATGATAAGGGCCTCGCGAGAACAGCGGGGAGAGGCGCGAGATGACGCCGCCTCCCGCCGAGGCGTCCGCTGGTGGATAAGGCATCGAGCCGGTCAGATACGGGAACTCCAGCGCATGCGCGTACAGCGGCACCTGCCAGTGGCGACTGAGCGCCAGCGCCGAGCCGATATGGTCGAAGTGGCCATGTGTCAGGATGATTGCCGCGGGTGCCCGATCGCCGAAGAGCCGTTTGGCCCAGGCGATGATTTTTCCCTCTTGCCTGGGGAGCGCAGCATCGACCAGCACCCAGCGATCCTGGCTTGGCTCCGCCACGAAGCAGATATTGACAAACTTGAGCGTCAGTTGCGTCACGCCGGGTGCTACCGGAGAACTTTGATTATCGCGGACTGATATCAGGCCCAGGGCAAGATTCTGACGGGTTTCTTCGTTCATGGCTTATCTCGTGCTGGACGACGGGATGACTCGACTCGATTCGACTCGGTTCTATAAGAAGGCGCGCCAAGATTCGCTAGCCGCTCGCCTTGGGGTCCGCTTTATCGGCCTTGTCATTGATGTTGGACTTGTGGGCCTTCTTCTCCTTGGCGAGCTGGGCGCCAGGAACGGGCGTCTCCTTCACCGTGTCGTTATGGTGGGGCGTATGCCGTGACTTGGCAGACTTTTGATTATCGACGTTTTCATCCGGGCGATAGGGTGTCGGCTCCTCGTGATGGGATTGTGCCGCTTTACGGCCTTCGGCAGCATTGGGGGTATCCTTGTCCATCGCCTTCTTGGCTTGCTGACGCTCTGTTTCAGTCCCTTTGGACCCATCCGTCTGTCGGTTCATCACGTTGCTCCTGAGTGAAGACATTCCCGAGACAGAATCGGTCAGTTTGTCTCCAGTTTAAAGCTGATGCAGCGGGCATGATTAATCGGCATCAACAATCCTCATGGATCGAAGGGGGATCGAAGGACGTATTCCCTTATTCATATCGAAGCATCGCTAAAATGCGTTGCTCGATGTTGAAGACGAAGAGGCCGCTTTCGGCATTGTTTTGTTCATGGCAGCGCTGAATTTACCCGCGAATGGCTGGCCCCTGATCGGGAAGATAACCGTGCCGAAAAGCTGATACTTTTATCAGGTCAGGCACAGTCTGACGCCATGTGGATGCTGGTTTGCCGACTGCCTCAAGACTTCAGGAGAGAGCGATAGCTGTACAGGGTGTAGGTCACGATCAGTGGCAGCGCTATCGCGAGTCCGACCAGGAGGAACAGCAGGCTGGCATGCGAGGCAATCGCGCCTTCCTCCGCCGGACTGCCGATCAGGAGATCGGGGTAGATACAGACATAGACGATCGAGGTCAACAGCAACACCGAGCACGCGGCCCATAAAAAGGATGCCGTACGGTTATTGGTAAGACGTCTGACGAGTACGGCGCCCACAAAGCCGACGGCGGAGAGCCCGGCGATGATGCCGCCTCGTTCTCCTACCCGAGAGGCGAGCAGCGGCTGCTCGATCAGACAGACGACGATCCAGAGAACGAGCATGAGGAGCGCCACGATGCCCAGCGTCAGGCGGTAGGCCGACTGCTTGCCGGTGCTAGTCTGGGAGATTGTCATGCGCAGCCAGGCACTGCCCAGCACGGCATAGCCCAGGATGAACACGGCGCCGCCAAGGGCGCTTTCATATTGCCAGATGTCGCCATGGCCAGGTTCGTCCGAGAGCCCCTGGCCCATGAGAAGCTGCGTGGCGATGGCGCCCTGGAGATAGGCGGCGGCCAGGGCGGTCAGAAACAGCAGTGTCTGGAAGAGCGCAGGGCGCGAGAACTTTTCATAGAATTCGAACACGATGCCGCGCACGAACAGCAGCATCAGCAGCACGACGATCTCGATGTAGAAGGCTGGCAGTATCGTCGAATAGAGCGCCGGAAAGGCGCCGTACAGCGCCGAAACCGCGAAGACCAGCCAGGTCTGGTTGGCATCCCAGAACGGGATGACGGAATGGATGGCGTGTTCCCGAACCTGCTTGTGGCCGAGAAAGGGCATGTTCAGGCCCACACCCAGCGTGTAGCCATCCAGCAGGAAGTAGATGGAAAGCGCCAGGGCGATCAGGATGTAGAGTACCGTTGCCAGCGTATCCATCAGGAGGCCCCGTTATCGTCTTTCGCCAACATGGCGCGCGGTGAACGCCGCGTGAGCTTGAAGAACAGGTAGGTTCCCGCCCCGGACACCAGCGTGTAGATCGTCCACAGCACGGCGAGGCTCGAGATGAGCTGCCAGGTGCCATAGGGCGTCACGGCTTCCTGTGTCGTCATCTCGCCGTAGATGATCCAGGGCTGGCGGCCGGCTTCGGTGGTGATCCAGCCGGCCTCGATGGCGATGAGGCCCACCGGCAGGGTCAGGGTCATCGCCCGCAGGAACCAGCGGGCATCGAAAAGCGACCGTCGGTGGCGGAGATAGAGCGACACCGCGACGATGCCGAGCATGGTGAAGCCGGTATAGACCATGAGCCGGAAGGACCAGAAGACCAGCGGCACGTTGGGGCGTTCCGCCTCGGGCCAGTCCGTCAGCGGCTGGATCTTTTCCGTCAGGCTGTGGGTGAGATAGAGGCTGCTGAGCCGGGGAATTTCCAATACGAAGCGGTTGCTCTCGCTGTCGCTGTCCGGCCAGGCGGCAACGACCATCGGCATGCCGCCGCGCTCCGGCTTGTGCTCCCAGTAGGCCTCCATGGCCGCCACCTTGACCGGCTGGTTCTCGAGCGTATTCAGCCCGTGGAGATCGCCCGCCACGATCTGCAGCGGCACCACGAAGGTCAGCATCCACAGCGCCATCGACAGCATCTTGCGGGAGACGGGGTCGGTGCGGTCCTTGAGCAGGTGCCAGGCCGCGATGGCGGCCACGACGAAGGCAGTGGCGATCATCGCGGCCAGCGACATGTGGACGAGACGGTAGATCGAGGAGGGGCTGAAGATCACCTGGAACCAGTCGACGGGGATGAAGGTGCTGCCATCGCGCCCGTAGCCTGCCGGCGTCTGCATCCAGCTGTTGGAAGCGAGGATCCAGAACGAGGAGAGGTAGGCGCCCACAGCCACCATGATCGCCGAGAAGCAGTGCATGCGGGTGCCGATCTTGCCTTCGCCGAAGATCATCAGGCCGAAGAACGTCGCCTCCAGGAAGAACGCCGTCACCACTTCGTAGCTCAGCAGCACCCCGTTGATGCCGCCGGCGGCGCGGGTAAACCCCTGCCAGTTGAGCCCCAGCTCGAAGGCCATGACCACGCCGGATACCACGCCGGCGCCATAGTTGGCGGTGAAGTGGGGCAACCAGTAGTGGTACAGCGCCATGTAGACCGCATCGCCTTTCCACGCCGCCATGCAGCGCAGAAAGGCGAGGTAGGTGGACAGGCCGATGCTCAGTGCCAGAAAGATGATGTGGAACAGCAGGGTGCTGGCGAACTGCAGACGTGCGAGATCGAGCGTGTCCAACGAGAACATGGCTGGTTACCCTTTCAGGAGCGGCGCATCGGCCGCCTATTGATCGGTCGCCTATTGAAAGTCGCTGGGCTTGCCCGTGCGGTCGGAAACCGGCCGTTCGACATCGCGATCCAGACGCTCGGTGAATGTCTTCAGCCCGCCGATCAAGGGCGTCAGCGCGTGCCACAGCTCTTCGTCCTTGAGCAGACGGAAGGCGCCGCTGAAGCCGGGCGCCTTGTCGTGTTCACGCTCCGAGCGAACCTCCGTCTCCATGGCGACGAACGCATCCCGCGCGGCGTAGACCGTCTTGTGGAACTGCCCGGGCGGAATGCTGGAAAGCGCGATCAGTAGTGAAGAGAGGTTCTGAATGGCATTCAGCGACCCCTCGCGGCTGAGCGCGTTGGTGAGTATCTGCGCCAGCTGGGTATTGCTGCGGACCAGATCGTTGGCAAAGCGCAGGAAGCCATGCTCGTGTAGGCCCTCAAGTAGGCGTTCCCACTCCTGCTGGGCACTGGGATCGAGATCGCCGTTGGGCGGTGGCGTGTAGTCGATACGTTCTGCCATCAGCTCTTCTCCGGATGCGATTGGTGTTGCGGTGGCTGACGATAGTCCTCCTGCATCCACTTGACCTCGACCGGGACGCCGTCGATCGGCGTGCGGTGGCCGTAGCGAAAGTTGTTGCGGGGGAGGGGCGGTTCGCCTTTCTCTCGGGGCAGCGGTTCCAGCCTGACCGCGGTTTCCTTGTAGGCCGGCGTGTCGACATCAGGGTCGTGGTGTTCGCCCGTCAGCAGGTTCAGGCCCGGCTTGCCCTGGTGAATCGGCATGAACAGCGTATGGCCGCTTACCCGATCGGTGACGCAGACCTTCACCTCCAGGCTGCCGCGTCGGGACGAGACGCGGACCCAGCTACCGTCTTCGAGATCCATCTCGCGGGCCGTGTCCTCGCCGACCTCGACGAACCACTCGGGAACCTGCTCCAGGGTGCCTACCGTCTGGCCGCTCTGGTTCATGCTCTGGAAGTGCTCCAGCAGGCGGCCGTTATCGAGCATGAACGGGTAGTCGTCGTCGTTGGATTCCGCCGGCGGCCGCCACTCCACCACGTAGAGCTTGGCCTTGCCGTCATCCTGCGGGAAGGAGTCGCGGAAAAGGTAGGGAGAGTCGGTGCCATCGGCGTCGACCGGCCACAGCAGGGAGTTCCAGCCGGCCAGGCGTTCATAGGTGACGCCGGCAAAGAGCGGCGAGATGGACGCGCACTCGGCCATGATGTCGGAAGGGTGGCTGTAATCCCAGTCATAGCCCATCCGGTTGGCCAGCTCGGTCAGTATCTGCCAGTCGGGGCGGCTGTCTCCCAGGGGTGGCATGACTTCATAGAAGCGCTGGATGCGGCGCTCGGTGTTGACGAAGGTGCCTTCCTTTTCGACGCTGGGGCAGGCCGGCAGCACCACATCGGCGAACTGCGCCGTGCGGCTGACGAACATGTCCTGGACGACGAGAAAATCGAGATTGCTGAAGGCCTCGTGAACGTTGTTGGTATCGGCGTCCGAGAAGGCCGTCTCCTCGCCCATCACGTACATCGCCTTGAGCTCGCCCTTGTCGGCCGCCTGCACCATCAGGAAGTTGCCTTCGCCCACCTCGCCGGGGAGCGTCTCCTTGTCGACGCCCCAGCCTTTGGCCCAGCGCTCGCGCACTGCGTCGTCGGTGACCGAGTCGTAGCCGGGATAGGTGTTGCGCAGGCAGCCGAAGTCGCTCGCGCCCTGCACGTTGTTGTGGCCGCGCATGGGGTAGCCGCCGGTGCCCAGACGGCCATAGTTGCCGGTGGTCAGCAGCAGGTTGGCGAAGGCCGAGCTGGTGTCCGTGCCATGGACGTGCTGGGTGATGCCCATTGCCCAGACGATGCAGAGCCGTTCGGCGCGGCCGACGGTTTCCGCCAGTTCGGTCAGCGTCTCCAGCGAGAGCCCGGTGACCTCGGCGGCGAATTCGAGCGTATAGGGTTCGAGCGATCGGCGGAATTCGTCCACGCCGGAGACGCGCCGTTCCAGAAAGTCGAGATCGGCATAGCCGTGATCGAACTGATAGCGCGTGATCGCCAGGACCCAGGCGAGATCGGTCCCGGCGCGCGGCTGCAGGAAGCGGTCGGCGCGGTCTGCCATCTCGTGTTTGCGGGTGTCGACGACGATATGCTTCTGATTGCCCTGCTTGTGCGCCGACTTCAGGCGCGAGGCGATGACCGGGTGGCTCTCGGCGGTGTTGCTGCCCACCATGATCACCACATCGGCCAGCTGCAGGTCCTCGACCCGGCCGGCATCCGCGCCGTAGCCCGTGGTGCGCTTGAGGCCGGTGGAGGCGGGGCTCTGACAGTAGCGCGAAGAATTGTCGATGTTGTTGGTGCCGATGATCTGCCGGGCCAGCTTTTGCGCCAGGTAGGCTTCTTCGTTGCTGGCCTTGCTGGAGCCGATGATGCCGACGCTGTCCGAGCCATAGGTGTCGCGCACCTCGAGCAGCCGGCGTGCCACCAGGTCCAGCGCCTCTTCCCAGCTCGCTTCGCGAAAGGCGCCGTTTTCGCGGATCAGTGGCTTCTTCAGGCGCCGGTCCGAATTGACGAAGTCCCAGGCGAACTTGCCCTTGATGCAGGTCGATATCCCGTTGACCGGCGCGTCTTCCACCGGCTGGATCTTGAGAATGTGACGGTCTCGCGTCCACATCTCGAAGGAGCAGCCCACGCCGCAATAGGTGCAGACGGTCTTGGTGCGCTTGATTTCCGGCTGGCGCCATTCCATGTCCATGACCGAAACGCCGGTGATCAGCTGGGCACCGGTGGTCTTCTCGACCTGCTTGGTCAGATCGATCATCGAGCGCTTGAGCTGCTTGGGCATGAACGTGAACGGGCCGGTGTTTTCGTGCATGCTGTTTTCCAGCAGGGCGTTACACGGGCAGACCGTGACGCAGTGACCGCAGTGGACGCAGCTCGATTCGTCGATCAGCTCGCCGCCATCCCACAGCACCCGCGGGTTCTCCATGCTGTAATCGATCGACAGCGTCTCGTTGACCTCGATGTTCTGACACGCTTCGACACAGCGACCGCAGAGAATGCACTGATCGGGATCGTAGGTGTAGAACGGGCTGGAAGTGTCTTTTTGGTAGGGTTTGCGCTGGTAGTCGTAGCGCTGGATGTCGATTCCCATATCGGCGACCGTGTTATGCAAGGTGCAGTCGCCGTTGTTGTTCTCGCATACCGTGCAATAGAGTTCGTGCTTCGACAGCAGGCGATCCATCCCCTCTTCTCGGGCGGCTCTTGCCTTCGAAGAGTCGGTGTGAATCGTCATGCCCGCTTCGCTCTTCACGGCACAACTACGCTTGAGTTCACCGTCGATCTCCACCCAGCAGGTATCGCAAGTCTGAATAGGGCCCAGCGTCTTCAGGTAACAGACATGGGGAATGTCGATGTCGTTTTGTTCGAGGAAATCGACGAGAGAGACGCCCGACTCTCCGGTCAGCGTCTCGTCGTTGACATATAGCTTGCACTGCGCCATTGCTCGTCCACCCGGTCACGGTCGTTTAGCACTTTTGTAGGATGAGGAGGCGCTGAATCAATGAGCGGGCGGCGTAAAGCGCAAGGTGTACGGATAAAACGCAAGGTGTGCGGAGCGCAGGAACCGATGTCTATAGGAGACAGGCGAGGGTTCCGATCGAACTGGCGCCCCGGCATCACGCACGCAGCCATTGCCCGCAGGCATTGATTCAGTGCTTCCTTAGCTACGCTCAGCCTAGTCAGGATTCACCGATAGGCTAGGGTGCGAACGATCGAACATTGATCTGGGTTAAGACGTCGACTGGGTCTCGCTGTCGGCGTGAGACTCGCTGTAATCCAGGAAGAGATCGCCTGGTGATTCGATGATATCCAGATGCGGGTAGAGGCCGAGAACACGAAAGGCTCTATCGAGAGTGGAAAGGCGCGTACTGATCTCGCTATCGAAAAAATTGTTCATGCTGGAGAGCGTCAATCCCATGGCGCCGGCGAAATCGTCCCGCGACCAGCCTTTGTCGATGAGACCGTTCGAGATGGCCACTTTCAAGCGAATGCTGATGGAAGGATACCAGATGTGTCTTGCCTCATCCGTCACCACGCTGTGAGGAATATGCTCTGACGTGGCGAGACAATCTTTGATGATTGCGCTCAGGTTTTTAACGGTCAATTGAGACAGGTCTTCGAGACATTTCGATGTAGCAACGAACTTGGGAAACTCTCGGCATAATGCGATATAGCCAGCTTTGTCTTTTGATACTTGGATGGCATATTTCATGAAAGCTCTATCAAAAGAGATTGGCTAATTGGCGAAATTTAATGATAGTTTCAGATCATGAGATAACCATAACATGGATTAGTTTTGCTAATGGATGGCAAAAGGGAGCACATGTGCTCGAAAGCACGCCAGGACAGTACCCGCCGCTTTCGCGCCTGAGGCGCCTGGGGCATCGTCGTTGGCGGGTATCGGACTTCAGTCGATGCGGTCGACTCGGTCAATGACGAGCCCACTACGCGGATTGGCGGGCATGCGGGTCAGAGCTATCGAAAGGTCCTGGTCCGGGACGCGATAGCGTAATTGATGCGCGAACTTGTCGAGGGTCAAGTCCATCAGCGCCAGCGTGATCCACTCCCCGGGGCAGCGGTGTCCGGTGGCGTACTCGCCGCCGCCTTGCGGGATCGTGGCGAAGCGATGGCAGTCTTCGCTTTCCTGCTCGAAGCGCTCCGGCAGGAATCGATCGGGTTCGTCCCAGCGGTTGGGGTCGTGGTTGGTGCCGTAAAGGTCCAGCACGACTTGCCAGCCGTGATGGAAACGGTAGTCACGCCAGACGAAATCCTGCCTGACTCGCGCGATCAGGAAGGGAAAGAAGGGATAGTAGCGCCGAACCTCCTCGATGAAGCCACGGCGGTAGGCGCTCCTTTCGGCCGTCTGCTGCAGCTTTGCGAGGCTGTCGGGATGCTCATGCATCGCCAGCACGGTGAAGACCATGTAGCGCGCGACGGCCACGATCGGACGGATCAAATTGAGAAGCTCGACGGCCACGATACGGCTGGGGAGTCGTGCGCCAGTCTCGTCCCGGAAGTCGGCAAAGGCGGGCAGGGGGAGAGCGGGATCGACCGATTCGGGGCGCCGCCGATAGTCATCGATCATCGACATCAAGGTGTTTTCGGTCCGGTGGCGGGCGCGACGGGCTTTCCAGTGCTTGGGGCCGACGCTGCCTCCACCCTCTATCATCAGCACGAGACTTTGCGTCAACCCCGCCACATGCTTCTCTTTCAGTGCGATACCGCACCAGTCGCAGGCGGCGCGACAGAGCATTTGATGGAACTCGTCCAGCAATACGAGAGACGCACCGGATTGCCAGTGGGGCATTCGCGCCTGCCAGGACTGCTCGACGAGATGGAGCAGGTCGTCGATTCGCGCCTGGGACATGAAGGCGAGAAACATCGCCTTGCGGCGCCGATGGGATTCGCCCTCGAGCCCCTGGACGCCGCCGACGCCAAAGAGCGTCTTCTGCATCCGTTTGGGAGCCGCCTGCTCTCGGGTCAGGCGATCCTGGTCGTAGAACAGCCGGGCGGCTTCCTCGCCCCGCAGGAACAGGGTCTTCTGCAACATGAGCCGGGAACGGAATACATCGCTACCCAGCCGATCGCACTGCGATCCGATATAGCCGTACCCTTCCTGAATCAACGCGAGCGTACAGTCCCGGTTTGCCCGGGGAGCTTCCTGGTAGCGGCTCATTCATGCATCCCGATCAAGGTGTCTTGGCGATGAAGCTTTTCGAGAACTGTTTGACCGATGCCTTGATGGTATCCAGGGCATCCGGGTCGCCGTGCAGCAGCGCCGACATGTAGGCCTTTGCCTGCTCCTTGGCGATATGGGGCGGGATGGGCGGAATGTCCGGGTCGGTATGAAAATCGAGCACCGTTGGCCGGTCGCTGCCGAGTGCCTGGTCCCAGGCATCGCCGATCTGCTCCGGCGTCGTCACCTCGATCCCGACCAGTCCCAGCGACGCGGCGTAGCGGGCGTAGGAGAACGCCGGCAGATCCTGCGAGGCTTCGTATTTGGGGTCGCCGTCCTGCACGCGCATCTCCCAGGTCACCTGGTTGAGATCGCGATTGTTGAGCACGACCACGATGAGCCGTGGATCGTCCCAGCGGTGCCAGTACTTGCTGACCGTGATCAGTTCCGCGTTGCCGTTCATCTGCATGGCACCGTCGCCGACGAAAGCGATCGAGACCCGATCGGGAAAGGCGAATTTTGCCGCGATCGCGTAGGGCACCGCGTTGCCCATGGTTGCCAGGCCACCCGATACCGAGCCTCGCATCCCTTCGCGAAAACGAAGGTCGCGGGCGTACCAGTTGGCTGCCGAGCCGGAGTCACAGGTTAGCAGGCAACGGTCGGGCAGGCGTTCGGAAGCTTCCCAGAACACGCGTTGCGGATTGATGGGGTCGGCGTCGCTCATGGCGCGTTTTTCCAGCAGCTTCCACCATTCGGCGACGGCGGACTCGATGGAGCGCTGCCAGTGGCGGTCGGTCTTGCGTTTGAGCAGCGGCAGCAGTGCCTGAAGCGTGCTCACGCTATCACCGTTGAGATTGACCTCCATCGGATAGCGCATCCCGAGCATGCGGGGTTCGATATCGATCTGTACCCCGCGAGCCTGACCTTCCTTCGGCAGGAATTCCGAATAGGGGAAGCTCGAGCCGATCATCAGCAAGGTGTCGCATTCGGACATCAGGATCCAGCTGGGGTTGGTGCCCAGCAGGCCGATGGATCCGGTGACATAGGGCAGGTCGTCCGGCAGTACGTCTCGCCCCAGAAGGGCCTTGGCAACGCCGGCACCGAGCAGGCCGGCGACTTCCTCGAGTTCCCGCTCCGCGCCTCTGGCCCCGGCGCCCACGAGAATGGCAACCCGCTTGCCCGCGTTCAGCACCTCTGCCGCCTGGGCGAGTGCCCGAGCGTCAGGCGTGATGCTGGCCGAGGTGTAGCCAATCCCGGAATGTACGGTGCCATGGGCATGCGCGGGTACTTCGACGGCCTGCTGGGACTGCAGGTCGTTGGGCACGATGATGGCAGTGACGGTACGCTCACCATGGGCGATGCGCACGGCACGATCGATCAGATGACGAACCTGCCCCGGGCTTGTCGCCATGTGCACGTAATCGCCGGCGACATCCTTGAACAGCGATACCAGATCCACCTCCTGCTGGTATTCGCCGCCGAGCGCCGTCCTGGCCTGCTGTCCGACGATGGCAACCACCGGCACGTGATCCTTCTTTGCATCGTAGAGCCCATTGAGCAGATGGATCGCTCCAGGGCCCGAGGTCGCCATGCAGATACCGACTTCGCCGGTAAACTTGGCGTGCCCGCAAGCCATGAAGGCAGCCATTTCCTCGTGCCTTGGCTGAATGAAGTCGATCGCCCCTTCGGCACGGTTCAACGCGCCCATGAGCCCGTTATTGCCGTCACCGGAGTAGCCAAATATCCGGGTGATGCCCCATGCCTGTAGCCGACCGATGATGAAATCGCTGACTTGTTCTGCCATTGAGGCCTCCTTTATCCACTGCGCTACCGGTTCTTCCTGAACCGTGAATGTGCGATGACCAGTCAGGCCAGTGTCGATAAAACGGTCAAATCGGTGGGATTGGCTATTGGATCAATGCGATTTGGATGCTGTGGCGGCGCGTTGCCTGGCGCGACTGCAGCTATGCAGATAGGCCGTATTGAAACCGGCTAACGCCAATAGTGCCGGGTAATCGAGAAGCCGAATATTGCGTGAATCCTTATCCCGAGTTAATAGACCCTTGGCTTCGAGCTGGCTCAGACAACGACACACATGTACGTTGGTCATGCCCAATAGATCACCGATGACCTGCTGGGATAGGGGGATGGTCAGATCCCTCATCTCTGAGCGCGAAAAGTTGAGACGCGCATGCAGTTCGAGCACGAAATAGGCGAGCCGTGTCGTTGCGTCATGACTGATCAGATTGTTGAGTCGATCCGCCATGATGTTGCATTGGTGCATGGTGGCCGCGAGCATGGCATGCACCAGGCTGTGGTCTTTCTGCATCACCTGATCGAGTTGGGACTTGTGCATCGGGATGACCAGGCCGTCGGTCAACATGATGACCTCGTCGAAACGACCACCAGCGTGATAGTCACGCAGGCCGACGATGTCGCCAGGCAAGTAGAGATCGATGATCTGGCGTTTACCTTCCTCGGTGACGCGGCAGGAGCATGCCCAACCATCCTGAATCGCCAACAGATATCTGTTATTCAGGTTGTGATTCTTGATCACGCTTCCCTTTTTGAAGCGACGGGGTGCCTGCTGTAGCTCAGCCAGCGTTTCGCGGTTGCTGATCGACAGTGGTGCGTGGTGAGAGAAGATTTCGAAATAGAGTGAATAGTCATGCCATAGCTGGGAGTTCGCCGAGACTCGTCGGGAAAGCTTGGATGGTCGGCCAGTCACTTCGACTAGTGAAGACATAGTGATCTACCTCGGCAAATGTTCTGTCAGATGGTCCGGCAAATTGGCTTGAAAGCCTTTCTACGAGAATCGTTTTGGCCGCATTGGCCTGACATTGAAAGCGCTTTGCAAAAGGCTTTTATTACAAACTGCCTGGCACGGCTGTTCGATGTTGGCTTTGCATCCTGGCGGAATTGTTGACGAAAACCGATCATTCACCGCACGTAAAGGAGCAGGCTGACGGGGCGTTATCCGCGTTGTTTACCGCACCCGTCATGGAGCCTGTCCTTCGACTCTGGATCATCGAAAAGGTGCTTTTTTCAAGGCAGCGCCCTGAAGCGCTGCTTTTTTCGCTATCAACAAGGCTCAATGGCCCTGACTTTTACCGCCCTTGTGGCCAGCCTCGGAGGCCTTCTTCGGATCGTTCTTGAAGTTGCCGGAACTCTCCTGACCGCCCTTGTGACCAGCTTCGGCAGCTCTTTCAGGATCGTTCTTGAAATTACCGGAACTCTCCTGACCACCCTTGTGGCCAGCTTCGGCAGCTCTTTCGGGGTCATTCTTGAAATTACCGGAACTCTCTTGGCCACCCTTGTGGCCAGCTTCTGCAGCCTTCTCGGGATCGTTCTTGAAGTTGCCGGAACTTTCCTGGCCGCCTTTATGACCGGCTTCCGAAGCCTTTTCACGATCATTCTGAAAATTACCGGGATTACGGTTAGTCATTTCAGATTCTCCCTTTCCTTAGGTTCGGTACAAATGATGGCCCGTCGCCATCAGTACTCAAGATAGTGGAATCTCGTAGTTGGTCGAGCCAATCAGGTTTTTAAATGTTATTAAATGAAATTAGGAAATGGTGTTTTTTATTGCGCCTAGTTGGGCTTGGTTTTTTGTTAAAATAAGCCTTTGTTTTTAAAGTGTTTTTAAGTCTAACTGCTTAATATAAACCATGTTAATTGTTAATTTTGTGTTGGCTTTGATAAAAGAAAATAAAGGATGTTTGCTATGGTTGGGGAAGGGGTGAAGGGAGGAGGGGGTTAACTTATGTTTATGTTAACGGATTACATAACTATTCATGGAATCTAGGTTCATTGTTATCCCTTGATCTGTAAAATCCTGTCGGTAAGGAAGCGATACCAATAAGGAAAGGTGACCGGATGCGAAAGATGCGGGAATGTATCGATAGCTGGTTACGCGACGCGCACGCCATGGAGCGGGAATCCAGCGCTTTCCTCGGTGCCCGGCTTGGACGAATCGTGCATTACCCTAGTCTACACGATCTGCTTGAGGCGCACCTGCACGAGACCAACTGTCAAGTCGAACGGCTGGAAGATTTCATCGCACAGCGCTCGAGGGATGCCGGACCTTGGAAGCACCTCCGAGCCCGACTTCAAGGCGAGGCGCGCAGCGCATCGTTGAGTCTATGCGGCGATGAAGTCATCGAGACTGTGATTGCGCTCGTCACCCAAAAGCAAATGGAAATAGCGAGCTATCAAATACTGGCCGCGGCAGCGGAAGAAGCATCGGACGAAGAGGTAGCCGAGTTGTGCCAGACGCTATGTCAACAAGAGCACATGCTGGTCAGCCGTGTTCAGCAGCAGGTACCTGAGCTCATCCATCTATATCTGCTGCGCGAGCGCATCAAAGGGGTTCCTTCGAAACGCTGACACTTGGTGAGGACTCGGATCATGCATTGGACGCAGAGAGATTGGAGTGAGGATGAAATCTAGGCCCTGGTGGCGAGATCCCATCGTCAATCGTCGTGCTTCGCTCCACGATGCCGCTGGCGAACCGAAAATCGACTGGTGGGGCAGCGCGGTCATCTATCAATTGTCCCCCTGGAGCTTCCAGGACAGTAACGACGACGGTATCGGTGACCTGCAAGGCATCATCCAGCGTCTGGACTACATCGGCTCGCTGGGCGTGGATGCGATCTGGTTGACGCCGGTGTTCGTCTCGCCGATGGACGATTTCGGCTACGACGTGACCGGCGAACGCGAGATCGCGCCGTTGTTCGGCACCCGGGAGGATTTCACCCGGCTGGTCGAATCCCAAGGCGGACTGGTACGTCTGGGCCGATCCTGCAGAAGACGGTGGCCCGCCCAACAACTGGCGCTCTTCGTTTTCCGGCGAGTCCGCCTGGCACTATGACGAAACGCGCCAGCAGTACTACTACGCCAACTTTCTCGCCAGCCAGCCGGATCTGAACTGGTTCAACGATGATATGCGGGATGCGGTACTCGACACGGCCCGCTACTGGCTGGAGGCCGGCATCGATGGGATGCGTCTGGATGCGGTCAATTTCTTCTGTCATCACCCCGAACTACGAGACAATCCGCCACGAGAAGAAGGGTCCGGGGTGCCCGACGGCGTCTCGATGGACAATCCGCTGGCGGAACAGCTGCTGGTCAACAGTTTCTGCCGGCCGGAAACACTGGAACGGCTCGCCCCGCTGCGCGAACTGGTCGATGAGTATCCCGGCGTGGTGCTGCTGGGGGAGGTGATCGAGGCCGAAGACTCCATCCAGCTCGCCGCCGAGTACACCGCGGGCGATCGTCGTCTGCACCTGGCCTATCACGGCGCCTTGCTGTTCGAGGAGCGGATGCGGGCCGGCCGGCTGCGTGAGGTGGTGAGCCGAGCGCTGGATGCGTTCGGCGAGGAGGGCGTCTGCTGGATCGTCGGCAATCACGACTTCGGGCGGCTGCGTTCCCAGTGGGCCGCTGCCGACGAGGATTACCCGCCCGCATTCTACCGCATGATGGCGACGCTGCTGCTGATACTGCCCGGCTCGTTCTGTCTCTGGCAGGGGGATGAGCTCGGCCTGGAAGAGGCGAGGATTCCCGAAGACATTCCCCCCGAGAAGCTCAAGGACCCGTTCGGTCGCACCATGTACCCCACGCTCAAGGGGCGCGATGGCTCGCGCACGCCGATGCCTTGGGGCGACGGTGACGTCAACGCGGGCTTCAGTCGCGCGGAACCATGGTTGCCCCTACCGGCGGCGCACTATCAGCGGAGCGTCGCGAGACAACAGTCCGATCCGGATTCGATGCTCAACCACTGGCGCTGTCTGCTGCGTTGGCGCACGTTGCAGCCCGCGCTCAAGGCTGGCAGGACCACCATACTGACGTACGACGATCCGCTATTCGGCCTGCTGCGAGAATCGCAGGAGCAGCGCCTGCTCTGCCTGTTCAACGTCTCCGATCGAGCGATCGACGTGGATCTCGAACCGTTCGGCAACCTGCGCCCGGTGGAAGGGGTGGGCCACGCGGCCGGCCTGGAGGCCTCCTGCCGATTGGGTCCCTGGGGCGTGCTCCTGGCCGACCTGGTCGACCCCGCGCCAACCCGGAACGGTTGAAAAAGCCGCTGAAAGCACTGCTGCAGGAACTGCTGGAAAGCACTGCTGAAAGACTCGTTGAAATAGTCGCTGAAAGAACCGTTGAGAGAACGCTCGAGAACCGCCGAACACGGCGCGAACGACCGCGTCGCCGATCGAGCCTGCGGCCGACCGGCGACATTGCCGGTCTTCTATGCCGGCCGGTCTTCTATGCCGGCCGGTCTTCTACGCTAAGACGACCTGCGCATGAGGATGACCCACCGAGGAGCCCCCACGATGACCCGCCGCGATCTACCAGATCTATCCGCGCAGCTTCATGGATGCCAACGACGACGGTATCGGCGATCTCGACGGCATTCGCCAGCGGCTGCCGTATATCGCCGCGCTGGGCGTGGATGCCATCTGGATCAGCCCGTTCGTCCGCTCGCCGATGGAAGATTTTGGCTACGACGTCAGCGACTACTGTGCCATCGAGCCGATGTTCGGCGATATGGCGAGCTTCGAGGCGCTGGTGACGGAAGCCCACGACGCCGGGCTCAAGGTGCTGATGGATCAGGTCTGGAATCACACCTCCGATCAGCATCCCTGGTTCCAGGAGAGCCGCTCGAGTCGCGACAATCCCAAGGCTGACTGGTATGTCTGGGCGGAGCCGGCCGAGGACGGCGGCCCGCCCAACAACTGGCGGGCCACTTTCGGCGGCGAGGCCTGGGCCTTCGATGAGCAGCGCCGCCAGTACTACCTTCACAACTTTCTCGCCTCGCAGCCCGATCTCAACTGGTACAACCCCGACGTGCGCGCCGCTGTGCTGGAGACGGGGCGCTTCTGGCTGGAGCGCGGCGTCGACGGCTTTCGGCTCGACGTGGTCAACTTCTACGCTCACGATCGCACCCTGGCCGACAACCCGCCCCGTCCGTCGGATGCGCCAAGACCGGCCGGCGCGGGAGCTACCGACCCCTACTTCGATACCATCAACGCCGGCACGGTCAGCCGCCCCGAGACGCTGGAGATGCTGCCCGAGCTGCGCACGCTGGCGGACGAGTATCCCGGTACGCTGCTGCTGGGGGAGATATCCTCCACCGAGGATTCGATCGCCGATGCGGCGGCGTACGTCGAGGAGGGACGGCTGCATCTCGCTTACAACGCCTCGCTGGTGACCGATAGACCGTTCACCGCCGAGACCCTGCATACGCTGCTGTCGCGCTGCCTGGCGCTGTTCCCTCACAACCGGCTGTGCTGGACGTTCGGCACCCATGACTTCCCCCGGCTCAAGGGGCGCTGGTCCGGGCACGGGCAGTTCGACGAGGGGCTCGAGCGGCGCCTCGATGGGCTGCTGGCCGCGCTGCTGGTCGGGCTGCCCGGCGCCTGCTGCATCTACCAGGGCGACGAGCTGGGGCTGACCCAGGCGCAACTGACCTTCGAGCAGCTGCGCGACCCTTACGGCATCGCCAACTACCCCAACATCCTGGGACGAGATGGCTGCCGCACGCCGATGCCCTGGACCGACGACCTTCCCAACGGCGGCTTTACCCGAGCGCGCAGCGCCTGGTTGCCGATGCCTGCCGAACATCTCGCGCTGGCCGTTCAACGTCAGGATGCCGATGACGCTTCGCTGCTCAACGAATACCGCCGCCTGTTGAAGTGGCGAAAGGCGACGCCGGCGCTGCGCGGTGGAGAGACGACGCTGTTCGATGTTCAGGACAACGTGCTGACGTTCGAACGCGGGGAAGGGGAGGCCAAGGTCCTCTGCGTCTACAACTTCTCGGCCGACACCGTGACGCTGCAGCTGTCGCCCTTCTCGGCGCGAACGACCGGCTACCATCTGGGCGAAACGTCTTCATCCGAGGCGCTGATCCAGGAAGGGCAGTTGCGTCTGCCGCCATTCGGCGTTGCTTTCCTGTTCTGAACGCAAAGCCGCTGTTCTGAGCGCAAAGCCGCGGTGGACGGACGCCGACCCGACCTACAGGGCAGAACGTCGCGATCGGGGGCGGCGGGTGTCGCCGGCGCGGTTTTCCTCGAGCGAACGCAGCAGTGCGCCCAGACCTTCGGGGGTCTGGATTCGCGCCGGGCACTGGTCTTGACCCGCATGGTCTGCAGCCAGTCGATGGTGAAGCCGTGCCGCTTCAACGTGCCGACGAGCTTGACGTCCTCATGAGCGACCAGCGGCGCGAACCCGCCCACGGCGAGATAGGCGGCGACGCTGACGCCAAGGTTGGCGCCGTGGATATGGCGCCCGCCCGGGACGGTCCGCCGCTGGGCCAGGTAGCGGCGGCGAAGTTCGTGGGAGAGATTTGTCCAGCCGAGCAGGTGGACACCGCCGCAGACGGCATCGGCTCATCCATGAGAATAGTCGCTATTGGACCCTCATTCGCTGAGCTTCATTCACTGAGTGGGAACCGGCAGCACCACGCACCGCACACCACGCATGGCGTATCGAGCCGGTCGCGACAGCCCGGTGAAGGTTCGGTGAACGCCGGGATGATTCTCTCCAGAACATGACGTTCTCCGGAACACGACGCTTTTCGAAACTCGACGCTCTAGGAGATGGCGGTTCCTGCTACGCATTCTGAAGCTAGCTGAAGAGAAGGGTGGCGCGAACAACTCGGATCAGGAGGCAGTCCGAACGGTGCGCTTATTTATCTGGGTTAATCCGAGCGCCTGTTTCACGAACGAATATCGGCTTTTGGGACCAGATGGGTCGAGTTTTATCGGGCCTGGCTTTCGTATCGAGGGATCATCGGCAACAGCAGCGGGTGGCGATGGTTCGTAATGATGGCCCGTGGCGATGGCTCGTAATGATGGCTCAGGACGATGGCAGGCGTGGCGAGGCCAGAACCGCCAGGGAAATGGCGCCACCGGGCGTGGAATCCTCTTCGACAAGGAATGTGTCATGAAAAAACCGGTCAGCTTTTTCGTTCACCACCAGGGCCGAGGCCATGCGCGGAGAACCATGGCGATCATCCGCGAGTTTTCCCCGGATCGGCCGGTCAGCGTCATGACCGCCGACCCGTCGCTGTTCGATGGTTTCGAGCGCGAGATCGACATGGTCGAGCTGCCCGACATGATCGGCGCCGATGTCCCGACGCAGGCCCTGTTCGAGCAGCCGACGCCCTCGGTCATGCACTGCGTGCCGATGGGGGTGGTCGAGATGCGACAGACCATGCGCCGGATCATCGATCATCTCGATGACATCGACGCCGGGCTGTTCGTCATCGATGTCTCGGCGGAACTGGCGCTGCTGTCCCGTATCGCCAGCATTCCGGCGGTCAAGATTCGCATGCATGGCGATCGCAACGATCCGGGGCATCATGGGGCCTACGAAGCCTGTGTCGGCATGCTGGCCCCTTATGACGAACGTCTCGAGCAGGCCGACTATCCCGACGCGCTGCGCAGGAAGACCTTCTACAGCGGCGGGCTCTGTACCACGGCGCCCCAGGTGCCGAGCCGGGAGGAAGCGCGCCAGCGGCTGGGGCTGGACCCGGAACGGGAGATCGTCGTGGCGCTGACCGGCGGCGGCGGTTCGGGAACGCCTTACGCCCCGTTGACGGTGGCGGCGCGGGCGGCGCCCGAGACGCTGTTTCTGACCATCGGGCCGCTGCTCCTGGAGGGCCACGAGACCGATTTCGCCAACCTGGTCAACTGTGGCTGGGTCGACAACGTGGTGGATTACCTGGCTGCCAGCGACATCGTGCTGGCCTCTGCGGGCGACAACACGGTGCATGAGATCGCGATGCTGGAAAGGCCATATATCGTCGCGCCGGAATGGCGCTACTTCGGCGAGCAGACCCGCAAGGCCGAGCGGCTGGCCGAGCTGGGCGCGGCGGTCGACATGCCGGTATGGCCGGCCGACTTCGCCGGCTGGCAGTCGATTCTCGGGCAGGCGCGAGCTCTGGATATCAGCCGGCTCAGCGAGCTCTACGCGGCCGATGCCGCCCGTCGCGCTGCACAGTGGCTCGAGCGCTGCGTCGACCGGCTGTGGGAGGGAACCACGACGGGGCAGCCGGCTAACGAAGCCAATGAAAGTTTTCCCGATCGCGTCACTTCCCTGGATGATAGGCGCTCGGTTGCCAGCGAGAGGTATCAGCCGTAGCGCGCGCTGGCCGGCAGACGCGCGGCGGCGATTTCCTGTTCGCCAGGGCGGCGCAGCACCTCGATGCGATCGGCGGAGGGCGACCAGTCGATCGCACCGGCTTCGCTAAACTGCCCTAGCCAGTAATCCATGCACCAACGCTGCCAGCGTCGATGGAAGCGCCGGGCGTTGGCAATGATGGCGTCGAAGTGGGGCCAGGGCGGGGCATACAGCGGATGATGCTGGTGCCACGCCAACGCGCCTCCGACCCAGTGGAAGGACACCTCGGCCGCCGCCAGCCGCCAGGCGTAGTCGGTCTCCTCGCCGCCGTAGCCGACGTATTCCTCGTCCATGCCGCCGGCTCGCAGATGATCCTCGCGCATCAGCGCAAACGAGAGTCCCCACAGGTTGCCGGGGTCCGGCTCGGGACGAATCTCGTCGGCCTCGATGGCCGGTCGCGCCGGGTGCCGCTCGCCCAGTCTCGCCAGACGCTCCCGGTCCAGCGTGCCATCGGCCCGACGGCGTACGGCATCGGCCGGCAGGTAGTGCACTTCCCCCAGGTAAAGCGCCGAGCGTTGGCGCAGGGCGTGATGATAGCGCTCGATCAATGTCGGGGAGGCGATGCAGTCGACATCGAGAAACACCAGCGCCTCGAAGCGAGCCGCGGCCACTGCCGCATTGCGCGCCCGCGCCAGGGGCAGCGCATCGCCCTCCACCATGACGTGCCTGACGGGAAACTGCGTGGCGGGCAGGTTCGTCTCGGGTTCGGGCTGCATCCAGGCGATGACCAGCTCATCCGGGCGATGATGCTGGGCGTCGAGGCTCAGCATCAGGTTGACGAGATGTTCGCGGCGGTGCCGAACCAGCGTCAGTGCGCTCAGCTTCATGAGGCGAGATCTCCCGGCGCGTGACGCCGCTGAAAATGCCTGACCCCTTCGATGATGCCGAGGGCGTGCGTGGCGCCGGCGGCATAGGCGTGCTTCATGCCCGGCGCGTCGAGCAGGCCGTCGCTGTGGTTGGCGACCACGATCGAACACGGGGACGAGCGCAGCATGTCGAGATCGTTACCGGAGTCGCCGGCGACATAGAGCGACTGGCGGTCGATCTTCAGGCGCTGGCGTACGTGTTCGACCGCTAGCCCCTTGGACGCATCGACCGGTAGGATATCGACGTAGCGCCCATGGCTGTGAATGACCGTCGATGCCAGGCCTTGGGCCTGCAGATGCGCCTGGATATCGGCGACGAGGCCGGGATCGCCGTCGCTGAAATAGCTCAACTTGTGCCGACGCTGCTCCAGCGCGCCCTGCGGCGTCAGTCCCGGGAAATCGAGCAGTGCCTGTTGAATCGCCTCCTGCTGCCAGCAGCGATCGATCTGCTCCGACCATTCATGGTCCTGGTAATAGGTCACGCCGTTGGCATCCAGGTAGTGAATCTCGGAGCCAACCGACGAGATGATCAACTGCGGATAGTGGATGCCGGCCTGCTCCAGAATCGACAGGGCGCTATGGAAGCTGCGCCCGGTGGCGACTCCGAACCCCAGCCGGAATTGCGTCCGATACCAGGCGTTGAAGGCGCGAATGCCGGCCGAGGAGCCAGTCAGCGTGTTGTCGATGTCGCAGACCAGCAGCGCCCTCGGCGCCGGCACCTTTGCCAGTGGCTTCGACGGCGAGTGCGACCGGCAGAGCCGCGTGAGCAGGTCATGGTAGCGCTGCGTGTGGCGCTGCCAATCGAACGCCTTGATCGCTTCCCGGCCGTTGCGGGCCATGCGAAGCCAGCGTGGACGGTCCTCGACCAGGGCAAGCGTCTGTTCGGCAATCTGCTCGGTATGGCGTGGGTTGACCAGAATGCCGTTGCCGCACTGCTCGATGATGTCGTTGGGGCCGCCGCTGTCCGTGGCGATCAGCGGAAGGCCCGCCGCGGAAGCTTCCAGCAGGGTCAGGCCGAACGGCTCGTTGAGTGCCGGATTGACGAACACACCGCCGCGTTCGCGGGCCCAGGCGTAGAAGGCCGGCACGTCCTCGGGGGCGTGATGCCGCGGATACGCGACCTGCCCGTAGAGATCGTAGTCGTCGATCAGCTCCAGCAGTTCTCGCAGGTTGTCGGCGAGTTCGGGTTCCAGCGCATCGATGCGATCACGGACACCGGCGACGATCACCAGGTTGGCCTTTTCGCGCAGTGCCTCGTTCTCTCCGAAGGCTCGTAGCAGGGCCGCCAGGTTCTTGCGCGTGACCGGCCGCGCGATGGCCAGGATGGCCGGCTTGTCGGGATCGTGCAGGAACTGGCCCAGCATCGTCTCTACCGCGGGAGTGGACGTGGCTCCGGTGAAATCGGCCAGGTGACTGCCGGGCGCGATCACCCGAATGCGGCCGGCGTCGTAGTGCAGGTAGTCGGCGTACTGCACCTCGGCTTCGTCGCGGGAGCTGGCGATGATCAGCGAGGCCTTGCTGATGGCGCGCTCTTCGAACGCGATGCGCCGCTGCAGCACGCGCTGTGTCTCGATGTCGATCCCCTTGCCGTCATCGGCCAGGCATTTAAGCTTGCCGCGTCCCAGGGAGTGGGCGGTGAACACGAACGGAAGGCGATGACGGGCGCCAATTGCCGCGGCGACTTCACCCGCGTCGGCGTAGTGGGCGTGCAGGGCGTCCGGCGGGGCCGGCAGCGTTGCCAGCCAGCGTTCGAAGGCCTCGATGAACGAGGGCAGCTCCTGCCACAGCTGCTCCTTGGGGAGATAGCCGGAGTGCTCGGTCGGCAGCCGAACCAGCGTCACCTTGGGGCCGACGGTTTCGCTCGAGCAGCGGTAGTCCAGCTCGCTGAAGTCGCAGTCGAAAGCGCGAGTGACCAGGGTGATGCGCTCGATCGCCGGATCCTGCGCCGAGGCCTCGACCAGTTCCAGCAGATAGCGAATATGGCCGCCGGTGTCGGCCGTGATGCCATACTCGACATCGCTGCCACGCAGGCAGCCCTGCAGTGCCACATGTACGATATGCATGATGAAATCCTTTTCACCTGAACAGGGAATGTTCTTGCCATGGCCTTCGAAGCGCGATTACGCATCGCTCAGGTCGCCCCGGTCATTTTTCCGGTGCCGCCGGTGGATAACGGCGGCACCGAACGCATCGTCCACGATCTGACCGAGGCGTTGGTGGCGATGAACCATGATGTGACCCTCCTGGCCCCATCGGACAGTCATACCAGCGCGCGTCATCTTAAGACGTCACCGAGCCTGAGCGAGTGGCAACGGCGCCGGAGCAACGTGCCGCCGGGCGTCCCCGGCGTTCTGGAATCGCTGGTGCTCGAACAGCTGCGCCAGCATCTGGACGAGTTCGACGTCATCCACTGTCACGGCGAGTTCTGTCACGCCGCGGTGCTGGGTGATCGGCGTCGCCACAGCTTGACCACCATCCATTGGCGGGTGGACGAACTGGATCGCCAGCTTTTCTTCGCGGGCTTCCCCGATTTGCCCGTAGCGGCGATCTCCCGCGCGCAGGGCGCCGCGATTCCGGAGTCGAACCGTCAAGGAACGGTCTACCACGGTCTCGATCCGGCGCGCTTTAACGTAGGTAAGGGGGAAGGAGGTTATCTGGCTTTCATCGGCCGGATGACCGATCAGAAGCGTCCGGATCGCGCCATCGAGGTGGCGCGGGCCAGCGGCCATGCATTGCGCCTGGCGGGCGATATCGATGTCGGCAATCCGCTGTGGTTCGAGCGGCATGTGCTGCCGCAGCTCGACGAGGACATTCGACACATCGGCCCGGTCAATGATCGCCAGAAGCAACGGTTGCTCGGCGATGCCAGGGCGCTGCTGTTTCCGATCGATTGGCCGGAGCCCTTCGGTCTGGTCATGATCGAGGCGATGGTCTGCGGGACGCCGGTGATCGCCTGGCGCAACGGCGCCGTCGAGGAGATCATCGAGGAGGGCGTCAGTGGTTTCGTCGTCGATTCCCACGACGAAGCCGTGGAGGCGGTGAAGCGGCTGCCCGAGCTGGACCGCCGCCGCGTTCGCGAGGCATTCATGGCACGGTTTACCGCCATGCGGATGGCGCAGGATTACGTGCAGCTCTACCGTCGTCTGCTGGCGGGAGATGACGTCAGGGAAGCTGGCTGAAGCCGAACGATGTTCGGCCGGGCGCGCTGATGAGCGGGCCACCGGCGATCCCGGCGGGCTGCCCGACGGGTTGCGATCGCGGTGACCCGTTGTCGCACCGGTGGGCATGGCTTGTTTCGACGTCCACTTGCTATGATGCCGCTCTCGACGGGAAGGCTGAGGAGAGTAGACAAGCATGCTGAGCGTATTGATGTACCTGCTGATTTTCCTGGGCGTCGCGATCTCCGTCTATCAGGTCTACGACATCTATTACGCCCAGAACTTCGAGGATGACGAGCGCCGTACGCTTGACGACAGCCCGCTTGGCCAGCTGTCGCGACAGGCAGAGCAGTATGCGGCAACGGGCGAGTCCAAGGGGTTGCTGGATCTCGTCGGCCGGCTGTTCGGCGCGCGTTTCGACAAACGCCTTGCGCTTTCTGCGGCTTCCCGCCCCGATGCATCGCAGTACTTGGCGGCGTTGCTGCGCCGCCAGCGTCGGATTGTCTCCAATGGCCAGGTTCGCGTGCGTCATCCGCTCTCCTGGCAGACCAACCCGCCCGTCAGCGACAGTCGTCCGGTGCTGTTGTCGCTGGTGCTGATCAATTGCCTGGTGGTGATGTTCTTCGGCGGGCTCAGCCTCTACACGATTGCCTATCAGGTTCCGGTGGCGTCGCTGGCCTGGATGAACAGCGAATGGATTCTGATGTTGCTCATCTACGCCGTGATCGCCATGACGCATGGTATTTCCCGGCTCGACGCCTACCTGCACGATCTCTATCTGATCGGCACCTTGAATCGCACGGCGGGGTGACGGTCTTTTCGAGGCTCGACGGGCCTTGCCTTGGCGAGTCGGCTTTCCTTACATGGTCTGGCAGCCTGGCCACAAGTGGCGCTTTCAAGGCGGCCAGATCATGGAG
>Ga0208300_100557_pt1 | contig 24915 bp, 20 predicted proteins | sample 23_taG_FD_184096 | JGI IMG/M metagenome (GOLD analysis project Ga0208300, IMG submission 184096) | Marine viral communities from Cariaco Basin, Caribbean Sea - 23_WHOI_OMZ (SPAdes) (version 2) | ecosystem: Environmental > Aquatic > Marine > Oceanic | place: Caribbean Sea: Cariaco Basin...
CCCATAAAAAAGCCCTTTATATAGTTGATTGTGGTAATGATATTATATCTAAAAGTGCCTATTTATGGGATTTAATAAAGCTTTTGAAGATAGGAAATTTATGATTTTCTATGTGCGAAAGTTGAGTAGTATAATTTATAAAACTTCCACAAGGAAAGATTGTGGAAATAATCAAGAATAAATAAAACCATATTAAAGCAAGGAGAAATTTCACTATGAATGAAATTAAATGTCCACACTGTCAGAAAGTTTTTAAAGTAGATGAATCAGGATTTGCTGATATAGTAAAACAGGTAAGAGATCATCAGTTTAAAGAAGAGATAAAAGAGAAAATGAAACTTGCGGATGCTGACAAAGAATTAGCAGTATTAGAAGCAAAAAAAACACTTGAAAAAGAGCGTGATGAACTAACAAATGCATTAAAAGCTGAAAAAACTGAAAAAGAAAATGCTATTAAACTTGCAGAGGCTAATATTTCCAAGAAATTAGAAAATGAATTTACTGCAAAAGAGAAAAAATTACTTGATTTAAAAAATACTAGTGATACAAAACTTAAAGAAGAACTATCAACAAAAGATCTAGAAATTGAGAAAATGCAATCAGCTATACAAAAGTTTGAAAGTGAAAAAGGTTTAGCAGTTTCAGAAGCTAAAAAAATAGTTGAGAAAGAGCGTGATGAACTTATAAATGAATTAAAAGCAGTAAGATTAGAAAAAGAGAATAGCATAGAAATTATTAAACTAAATGCAGCAAAAGATTTAGAAAATAAAATTGCTGAAAAAGATAAAGAGTTATTCGAGTTAAAGTCGGAGAATGAAAAAATACTTTCAAAGCAGTTATCTGAAAAAGATCTAGAAATTGAGAAAATGCAATCAGTTATACAAAAGTTTGAAAGTGAAAAAGGTTTAGCAGTTTCAGAAGCTAAAAAAATAGTTGAGAAAGAACGAGATGATCTTATCAACGAATTAAATCTACTGAGAACTGAAAAAGAAAATGCTATAAAACTTGCTGAAGCAAATATTTCTAAAGATTTAGAAAATAAAATTGCTGAGAAAGATAAAGAATTACTTCAACTAAAAGCAAATAGTGAAGCTATACTTAAAGAAGAATTATCAATAAAAAATATTGAAATTGAAAAAATAACATCTACAATAGAAAAATACAAAATAGATAAAGAATTAGCTATTTCTGAAGCTGTTAGAAAAATAGAAAATGAAAAAAACACGTTAGTTAATGAATTAAATATGAAAGATGCAGAAAAGAAATTACTTGAATCTTCATTAACAGGAAACTTTGAAAATAGATTATTAGCAAAAGATGAAACAATTAAAATGAAAGATGAAGAAATTGCACGATTAAAAGATTTCAAACAAAAACTTTCAACAAAAATGATTGGAGAAACATTAGAACAACATTGTGAAATTGAATTTAATAAATTAAGACCGACTGCATTTAGGGATGCTATATTTGAAAAAGATAGTGATATTAGTCAAGGAACAAAAGGAGACTATATCTACAGAGAAACAGATGAAGATGGAAATGAAATTATATCAATAATGTTTGAAATGAAAAATGAAAATGAGGATACTTTAGTAAAAAAGAAAAATGAAGATTTCTTTTTTAAACTAGATAAAGATAGAAATAATAAAAAATGTGAATATGCTGTACTAGTTTCTCTTTTGGAAGCTGAAAGTGAATACTACAATGGAGGAATTGTTGATGTATCTCATAGGTATGAAAAAATGTATGTTATTCGTCCTCAGTTTTTTATACCAATTATTAGCTTACTTAGAAATGCCGCCTTAAATTCATTAGCATACAAGAGAGAATTAAATTTAGTTAAAAATCAAAATATTGATGTAACAAATTTTGAAGAAAAAATCTCAAAATTTAGAGAAGGCTTTGCTCGTAATTATGATTTAGCAAGTAGACAATTTCAATCAGCAATAAAAGAGATTGATAAGTCAATAGCAAGCCTTGAAAAAACTAAAAAGGAATTATTATCTTCAGAAAACAATTTACGACTAGCTAATGATAAAGCAGATGGATTAACAATTAAAAAGCTAACACGTGGTAATCCTACTATGCAAACAAAATTTGAAGAACTAAAAAACACATGAATAAAATATCACTTTTAAAGCAGGCTCTAAAGTTTCATAATGATACTCCTACGCATAGTTCGATATTAAAATTTTATAATATCATTAGCAAATATGAAGAAGAACATGAAATATTTATAATTGATTCAAGATCTGGGAAAAGAGCAGAAATAGTAAACTACATAGCTTTTTTTGAATTTATTAGTGATATTACTGAGTCAAAAATAGAATCTTTTGAACAAATAGAAAGAATTTTAAATGCTAAAACAAGAGAAGAACAATCTCAGGTGTCAGGTAATACTAAAATGAGATATATTGAAGTATTTGATAATGTAATTATATTTCAAGAGAATAATAATAGACCAGAATTATATAAAGAGCCTCCATATATTAGTAGTGATGATGTGATTCTTGCTGTTGAGAATGGCGAAACTTTTTTAAATATATATAGCAAAATGTCTGAGTTTGGTTTCTCAAATTTTGTTTACTTAGGTGGATTTAGCAATATTGCTACAAGAAAATTTCTTGAAGATAAAAATGTAGTATTTTACTTGGACTATGACATTGAAGCACTAAGAATATTTAAATCTTTTAACTGTAAAACAAAAAAAATTTTTATGCATCCACAAATTGAAGAATATTTTAACAAGACTAAATCCAATGAGCTCTATTTAAAACAAAGAAAAAATATGCCCGAGAAAAATTTAATAGAGAATGAATTAATACCTCTTTGGAATCTTATTAAAAATTATTCAACTGTAGTTGAACAAGAGGAAATATTATGAGACACATTCAACTTATAGAGATGATATATAAAAATAAGGAAATAATAGATAGAGCATTTAGGGGCGACTCCATTAAAAATCCTCCTAAAGAACTAATTGAAGATGTGGCAATATTTCAAAAAGTTGCTAAAGAATATGAGTTAAATGATAGTTATATAGAATTTGCAAATATTATGCTAAAAAGAATTAGTGCTAATTATACATTTGGTGACTATGATGAAGAGATAAAGCTATTAGTAAGACTTAAAGAGGATTATCTTCAAGGTAAAAGTGAAAAAATTTTAAACAGAATGACTGAGTTAGTTAAAACTCTTTATAAAAAAGTAGAAATTAGAGATATAGCGATTAATGCTAAAGTAAATGACATTGTTTTAGATACTGAAAGTGTTTTAGAAATTGTTTTAAAAGAAGCTGAAGATGTGGCAAAGAGAATTGATGAACTTATGGTTGCGAATGGCTCTAATCAAAAGGTACTTGAACTTGAGCTTCGAGGACTAGATGAGAATTTTGATGAGCTATTAACTAATATCTCAATTGATTTATATATTCTTTCAGAAAATATATATGGATATCATCAAAGATTAAGTGAATTTATTCTTCAAACAGAAAAGACAAAGAGACAAAATAAAAAAATTGCCTCATTAAGTAATAAGATATTAAAAGAGGATGATAGAGAACTTGAAATGCTTCTTATTTCTAGACCAGAAAGATATTATCACACAATAGAATATTCAAAAAAAGGTTTTATAAAACATATCTTAGCAAAAGAAGAGACAAATAAAAAAGAATTTATTAATAATCTGAGTTCTCAAATAAAAATAACTCCTCCAAAAAGAAAAGCCCCTAAAGATGATAAGCCTTATCTTCAAGAAGAAGCTGGTGAACTAAAAGGAATTGATATAAAAAAAATTAAAAAAAATATAATTGATGAAAAACCAGAAGATATTTTTTTATTCATATTAAAACACAAAGAAATAGAAAAGTTTAAAGAAGATAATCTTGACTCAATAATGGCATTTAAAACTTTTATGACTATAGCTCAAGAAGGAAGAGAAAATATAATAATGAGTGAAAGATACAATAATCATAAAATCAAGGAAATAAAATGGATATAGATAAAGTATTTCAAGAACTAAGTAGAGGAAGAATTATATCTTCTAATTCAAATAAAGATATGGAGTTCTCAAATCTTTTAATAAATGAAGATTTTTTTGATGAAATGAATAATGCAGTTGATAAAATAGGATATAAGCTAATAGGAGAGAATGGTTATTATTATTTAGCTAAAAAAGGTAGACTTGGTGTACAAGAACATAACTCTTTTATATCTTCACATAAAGATACAATTCTTGCAATCTCTTTTTTAACCCAATTAAATTCAAGACTTGACAAAAAATCAATAATTTCATATGTAGACATAATTGCAACATATAGTACATTGAAGGTAAACGATTCAAGTATAAGAGAAAAATTAACTCATATAACTTGGATGAAAAATAAAGAGGATGACAGGGATATGATTGAGCAACTGTTTAAAAATCTTGAGAAAGTTGGCATCATTGAAAAAATAGATGAAAGAAATAGCGATAGATATAAAATTCTTGATGCGTATGCTTATTATATTTCAATTATAGAAACACTAGAAAAGGATGATAAGTAATGTTATTAAGAATGGTAATGTTTAACTCAGCTAATTTTAAGTACGCAAATATTCAGCTTGATAAAGAGATATATTTTGTAGGGGACAATGTTGCAGGTAAAACAACTACAACTAGAGCTATACACTTTCAATATAATGCAGATGGAGAAAAACTAGGAATACCATCAGATAAAGATACCTTTTTAAAACACTATTTTCCTTATGAAAATAGTTATATAGTCTATGTACATGATAGTTTTTTTATATTTACATATAAAAGAAGTGGAACAATACAAAGGTATTTTGTAAAAGGTATTTTTGATGAGAATAAAATTAAGAATGTAGATAATCTACTAGATTTTGAAGATATTAGAGATAATTATCTTAAGAAAGCAACTTTATTCAAAAAGCCAAGTAACGTAAAGGAGTATCTTGATATTTTTTATGGCCACAATAATAAGTATTTGGATTTTAGTATAGGATATATAAAAGATTACACTATTTTTATATCTATGTTCAATATGATTTTTAATGTTGATAAAGCAATTGTTGGTGCTATTGACATAAAAAAAGCTATTCAAACCTCTCTTGATAGAAAAGAGACTATACTTTCTATTGAATATGATGATTTTATAGCAAAGTTGCAAGGATTTGCTGCGAATTATAATTTCTTTAAAGAATTTGATTCAATTAGAACTCTTATACAGCCATCAGTAATTCAAAAAAATGAACTTATTGAATTGGAAAAAAGACTAAGATATTATCATAAAGTGATGAGCTATAGGTATACTTTTGAAAAAGAGAATATTGATAAAATAAAATTAAGAATAGATGAAGTAAAAAAAGAAATTGATGTTCTTGAAAAAAGAAAAAGGAAAAATAATTCAAGATTAGATAGTTTTAATAAAAGAATCGAACAAAAAATATCAGATGTTAAGCTTGATATTAGAGCGATTGAAAAAGATAAACTTGAATATACGGTTGAAGAATTTGAGAAATGTACTGAATTAGTTGCACGTGAATCTAGTGTTAATGATGAGTATAGAAGTACTGCTTCATTATTGTCAGATACTGAAAGAAATATAGGCACAGAAGCAGACTCTATTAAAAAAGAAATAGAAACAATTAAATTTAATATAGAAAATACCATCCCAAATTCAATGAAAAACTTATTGGAACAAAAAATATTTGCAGAAAGTGATATATATAAAAATGAAGTAAATGAAATTAATGAAGAGTTTCAAGAAAAAAAGGGATTGCTCATTAAAAAAGAAGAATCCCTAAAAGACAAAGTTGATGATATTAAAAAAATACTAGATGATTATACTAAGATAATTGAAGATGAAAAAAATGAAATTGCGAGTAAGTATATAAGTTTGGGGAATGAGCTCAATACAAAAAGAGATAACTTATTAATAGTTGAGAATAGACTTTCTGATGAAAGAAGAGAGATTGATAAAGAAATAAATCAATCAAAAATATTATATGATGAACATAAAGATAAATTCACAAAACTTAGAAAAGAACACTTTAAAAATCTAAGAATTGAGATTGAAAAATACAAAAGCAAAATAGGATATTATAAAGAAGTATTAAGTACATCAGAAGGAAGTTTTAAAGAATATTTGATTAATGAATGGGAAGGATGGGAAAACTCTCTTTATCCTTTACTTGATGAGAAATTACTTAATTATCCAGTTTCAAAACTTAGCCCCGTAAAGATTAATGGCTCTTTACCTTTAATTGGTTTTTCTTTTTCTGGAGAAAATATTAAAAAGATTCCTACTCAGTATGAAGCATTGAATGCTATAGATGAACTTAAAATTGAGATTAAAAGGGTTTGGAACAATGCAAGAGAGATTAGAGGTCAAAGATTAGAAAAGCTTAATATTGAACAAATTGATCTCGAATCTAATCTACTTATTCTGGATGAAAAAAAGAGGCTAAAAGATGAAGAAATACATAAAAATAAAAGAAAAATAAAGGGTGTTAGTAATGAGATTATTGATTTACCAAAGGCAAAAGAAAAAGAACAGTTAACAATAAAAGAAAAGTACAAAGCAGAAATAAATGAGACAAATGGAAAGCAAAAGATAACTCAGGATAAGCTTGATGATCTTATTAAAGTAGTAATACCTGCTTTAAATAGAGATTGGAAATATGAATTAACATTAAGTAAAAAAAGATTTAATGATAATAAAAAGATTAGAGAAAAAGAAGTAGATATCATCAAAAAAGAGTATATCAAAAAAGAGCAAGAAAAAATTGATAAATTAGACAAACAAATCAATAACCTTGATAAAGAAGGATTAATAAATAGGTATCAAACAAAACTAGATGAGCTAAAAGAAATAGGTGATAAGATCGCACTTGCAAAAGAATATATAAGAAAATATAGGTTGTTTCAAGAGGAACTAAAAGAACTTCCTGAAAAAAGAGCTTATCTAACATCAATTGTTTCCCTTTTTGAAAAGAGAGGTAATCTTGTTGTAAAAATAAATTCATTATTAAGTTCTAAAAAAGAAAAACTTCACGATGAAAAAGAATCAATTGAAATATCATCTAAGGAGTTTAATGATGGCATTAAACTTTTTGATGAATTAAAAATAGAGTTGTTAGAAGATTATATTGAATCAAAAACAACATTAAAAGAACTTTGTGCATCTTATAGAAAAACTAATAATAGTTATAAAAGCAATAGAATTGACTTTAGAGAAAAGATAGGTAAAATAAAAAGAATTGATAATGTTTCTATTATTGATATAAACCTAAATGTTTCAAAATACGATGAAGTTGAATCTATTGCAGAACTTAAAGAAATTATAGAATCACTTGATGAATTACTTTTATTTGAACAAGTTAAGTATCAAGGGGAAAAGAAAAGAAAACATAAACAATTTATGAATTTTCTTAAAGAAAGCGTATCTCAAAAAATTAGTATATTTGGAAAATTAGAAGATGAATTTAATAAAAAAAGAAGAGATATTAACAAAAACCTGAAGAGTGCAGATTTTGGAGTTATAAAGGATATTGTACTTGATGTTGAAATTAATTCTTCTAAATCCGATACTGTAGCCGTACTACTTGAAAGATTAAGAGAGAAAGTAAAAGACACAGTTAACATATTTGGACAAGATTCACTTTTTTATCAAGATAATGTTAAGTCTGCACAGAATATAGAAGATATACAAAATATTTTAATGGATATTAAAAAGAGAGGAGCAAAGGGTGCCATAAATCTTTTTGATACAATAGATTTATCTATTTCCTATACAGAAAATGGTAAAAGACAAAATAAACCTAATATAAACCATGATAGTTCAAGTGGTGGAAATATTATGCTTAAAGTTGCAATTGCAATTTCTATACTTAATCTTTATACGAAGATAGAAAAAGACAAATCTCCATTTTTCCTTATTGTTGATGAAGTTTCAAAATTACAAAATAAAAATCAAGATCTATTACAGAACTATATCAACTCTAATGGATTTAAAACTCTTTTTATTACTCCTGACCCAGCTTATCCTGATCCAGAAAGAGCCATCTATTATACATTTAAAAACATACAAAAAGATGGTGAGTCTTTAGAAATCAGACAAATGAATATTATTTAACACACTAGATAGTGTGTTAAACAAATTAAGTGAAGTTGTTGTATTATTAGCACACTAAATAGTGTGCTAGGAGTTATAATGAATTTTAAAGATGAAATTGACAATTTTATTTTATATGATAGAAAAAGAATTTTTGAAAAGATTTCTGAATTAAAAATAAAACTAGAATTAGATAAAAAATTAAACTCTAAAATTGATTTTATAGATGATATTGATTTTATATATGTTAGAAATCTCGATATGGAACAAAGTATTGAGGATATACGAAAACAGATGATTAATAATAAAGATAAAAAATTAGAATTAGAGTGTGTGATAAATGGTAAGAAAAACTATTTAAAAGGATTTGGAAAAATTGAGAATATATCAAAAGATGTGTTATTAGATATATATAAATTCATTACATTAATTAAATTATCAAAAAGAATATCTGAAACATCATATTATGCATCACAATATTACAGAAGTGAGATAATATTTGAAGAGTTATTTAAAAAGATTAGTTTAGACTTCTAGTATTACTTAATCATATAAATAACTATAGTTATCTAAAACCTCTGTTGCTTGATACTCTTGAGGATTCCATCCAGCTGTCATTCTTCCTCGTTCAGATATTAAATGTAAATTTTTTCTTGCTCTTGAAGCTATAACATAGAGCTGTTTTTTTGCACTTTCTTCTTTATTGGGATCCCTGAAATGAGGAAGCATACCCTCTAATAAACTTATAGCTATTACAGTATCAAACTCTAAACCTTTTGCTCCATGTATTGTAGAAATAGTAATCCCATTTTTTTGGTCAAAAACTTTTTTAAATGTTGAAATATCTCCAGCATAATCTAATCCATCATTTTTTAGTCGTTCAATTCTTTTTTTTGAACTATCAAAAAAAGCTTGATAATGTTCCATTAACATTTTATGTTTTTTAAAATCAATCATTAATATATTAAATAGTTTATCAAAAAATATTTCTAAATACTTTAATCCATCAGATTCATTTATATAAATACTATTAGATATTCTTAAAAGTTTTTTATTTGAAATGTTTGAAATATCTATCCCAATATTATGTAACTCTTTTAATACTTCTTTTGCCCACCTCATTCTTCTTATATAAGTCCTAGGGGAAGCCTGAGTTAATACTATTTTACTTAGTTTATACCAAAAATTGTCAATGTCTCTAGCAAATGGAGCTAAACCTGGACCATCAAAACTATAATCAGGAAGTTGTACAATTAACTTACGAGTTAAACTGATTATGTTAATCCACCAAGGTGCTAAAATACATATTTCATTCTGGTGTATACCTTTCTTTTCAATGTTTATTTTAATTAATTCAACTATTTTTTCTACCAAATCATTTTTTTGAACAGTATCATCAAAAGAGATAATACTTGTATAATCTTTATATATACCAGAAGCTTCTATTTCAGTTTCAAATGTTTTATAATAAGTAAAATATTCAACTATTTTACTTGATGATCTATAATTATTAGATAATGGCATTTGTTTAATACATAAACTTGTCAAATCTTCTAATTTATCTTTATCCATAGGAAAACCACCTAAAGATTGAAATATAGATTGATTGGGGTCTCCTACAATAAACAATTTAGAATTTTGATTTTCTACATTTAAAATTGAAGCTAATATATGATATTGAATATCTTTTGTATCCTGATATTCATCTACTAGAATATATGAAAATATTTTATTTAAAATTGAATTGATTAATGGCTTTTCTTTTAATATTTTTAATGAATATAAAAGTATTTGTTCAAAATCAATTTGATTATTCTCTTTTAAACTTTGATGATATCTCTTCAATACTGCTATAACTAATTCTTTTTTATTAGTAGTTTCAAGCTTATATTTTAAATCAGATGTGACAAAAAAACCACAATCCCAAAATGTAACCCTATTTCTACCTCGTAAATCTTCTTCCTCATTTATTTCTTGGCATAATCTAGTAAGTATTTCTTCTGTATCATGGGAATTAATTACTCTAAAACCTTTTTTTAATCTAGGTAAATATAAAGAATAAGGTCTTAATATCCATTCTAAACAAAATGAATGAATTGTACCTATCCATAACTGGGAAGTATCAACTCCAAGTAATTCAATTCTATCTTTTATTTCATCAGCAGCATTATTTGTATATGTTATAGCTATCACATATTGTTGATGAGTTTTAATTTTTGAAAGTTCTACAGCTATTTTATATGTTAATGTCCTAGTTTTACCACTACCAGGACATGCAACTAATAATAAACTACTATCTTCATTAATAGCATCAATTTGTTTTTTATTTAGATCTTTTGGATTTATTATAAACATTTATATATTTTCTAAAATATTGATAACTTGGTCATTTGGAATCACTTCCTTCAACTTGTCAATTACATTATCTAAATTACACTCATTAGATTTATATTCTCTTAGAGATTTTTTTACATTTCTAAAGTTTAATGTTCCATCTTCATTTTTATGACATTTTATTCTATAAATAATAATATTAATAAGAATATTTTTATTAGATATAGCTCCTAAATATAATATTGAATTTAAAATATATTCAGGTATTTTAGTTTTAAAAGTAAGCTCTCCACTCAATAGAATAGAAAACCACCCTTTCCCTTGATTATTTGCCATTCTTAAAACTCTTCTACCAAAGAGTGAGACATCGCCCGAATTTATATTTTCTTTTGCTACTCTTAAAGTAGTTGGATCAGTATAAACTACATCACAAAGTTTTATAATTTCGCTAGTATTTTCAGATAAAATAAAATCAACTTCAAATGTATGTTGGGCATAAAATACTTCTATCCAAGGATTACCAGTAACAAATGAGTCAAGCTTTGTTTTTCTTTCTATTCCTTTATCATGAGAACCTTGCATTTTTTTCTTATAAGCCTTTATTCTATCAGTATCTCCAGCTAACTCCGTTGTATCTGCAATTTTAGTATCTAAATCAGTAATAATCGCACATCTTCTATTAATTCTGTCATTATGAAAAATTTGTGCAACATTTTCAAAACCAGTACTACCTATATTTACTAAACTTATTCCCAATTCATCGAGACTTATTCCTAAAACTTTTTTTATTAAATTTGGAATTAGAATTGCTTCGGCATCTCCCTCTACTAACATAACACTCTTTGCAAATAATAAGTTACTTCTAACCGCATCTAAATATCTTTCAAGCTTGATTATATTTTCAGGAGCTAAGCCATTTGATGGTTGATAAGACTCCGCACAATTTTCTTTTTTCCCTAATATATTCATATTTGAAATTTTACTAACTTCTGAAATATGAGTTGAATGTGTAGAGTAAATTATTTGAGTATCTTTATAATCTAAATTTTGGAAAAGAGTCTTTTGAATATGTGTATGAATATGAGCTTCAGGTTCTTCAATTAATAAAAAATTTGCAAATTTTTCTTTATCTTTTCTATATTTATATTCTAGAATTTTTAATGTTAAAAATATTAAGTTTGCCCCTCCTAAACTTAATTCATGAATTGCACCTTCATGATCTTCATTTGGTTCACTTAGAAATAGTTTTAAAGATTGTAAAAGCTTATCTGCCTCATCAGATAAATTAGATTTAATTGATAATGAAGATGGAGCATAAGTTTCCCCTACTGCTTCATTAATTGTTTTCTTAATATCATTCCTTACATCTTGAATATCATTCAAATTTTCAATTTTTTGATTTACATCTTGAATACTTGTAGCAATTGGTTGAAAATCTGTAGCAGAAATTTCATCAATTTTATTTTTTAATAAAGTTAAAAGAGGATTAGTTTTATTACTCTGGAAGTCAGACACTACATCTCTTAATGCTTGTATGAAAGTAAATGAGATTTCTTTTGAGACTGAAAGTTGATGTGGAATTTTTACACCAAATTTTTCTTCATCTATATCATAATTAAAATTTACTTCCTCAAAGTCTCCAACTAACTCTTTATATACATCAAAATCATTAAAATCAGCCAAACTTTTCCCTGTAAAATATACTTCATAATCTTCAATAGTAATAGAATCTCTTAATTCTTTCAATCCTTTTGTATCACCTATTTCTAACTCTGATAACTTAATTCTTATATCAGAAGTTGGTCTAAAGTACAAATTGTATGTTGCTGTATCTACTGTAGTTCCAGTAGCATTACCTACTCCATGTATAAAAAGAGATTGAATAGCTTCATCATGAGATAAATCAGAAAACTCTAAACTTATTATTATCCAGTGACCTCTCCAATCTTCCAACTTTCTACTAAAGTCATTTTCATTGAGTTTATAAGAATATTTTAATAGGTTATCATCTAAAAGTAATCTTATAGCTCTAAATAAATTTGTTTTTCCAGAACCATTTTCACCAATAATTGTATTGATGTTCTTATTAAAAATAAACTTATTGTTTTTAAAATTACGGTAGTTTACAAGTGATACTTTTGATATATACATTATTTCTCTTTTAATTGTTATTTTATATTCTTATATAATAATATATATTATAACATTTCAAGAATTATAATTAGTATATTAAGAGGTTTTTATAAAAGAAAAAAGTCACAAAACATTATTGTATTTATGAAATATTTTATATGTGATAAAAACTGTAGTATTTTTAAGGTATCATTATATTAAATAATTTTAAAAGGAATAAAATGTATGAAAAATTATATAAATTGAATGATGTAAAAGAGTTTTTTTCTAATGAAATAAATGTAATTAGTGAAGAAAGAATTGAATTTTTATATAACAAAATATCAAACCCTCATTTAAGAGTAAATGATGATGATAAACAATGGGTAGCATATGTTACTCAAGATAGTGAAAATGAGACGGTTGAAAAAGCAATAAAAGAAATATTAGATATTACAGATTTTAGATGGATGTTAAATGTTCAAAAAGATGTACAACAAGCTATTAAAAATGTAGGAAATTTAATGATAGAAAAAAATATTCATAATAAACCTAGAATACCATTTTATATTTTAGTATTAGATGAGATAGTGTAGTGTTTGTAATATTTTAAGTTAAAGTCATTTATAACAATATTTAAAAATAATAATTCTATTTAATAATATTTCATTTAATTTATATAAATATATAATTACAAATAAATACTAGCTACTATAAACATATTTAATACATCTTAAGTTGCATTATCTTTTGTATAGTTGCAATAACTTTTAGAAATGACAGTTCCCACCTATTATTGAAGCTTTTGAGCTTGATTGATGGGGACTTCTAAAAACTCTTATGGGTTTGAAATCTGGTTCATTTAAATCCAAAGCTTGTAGTTTTGCAATCTCAAGTATCTCTTCAGTACTTAGTGGTGGCATAATATATTGCAATCTTTTTGCTATCATAGATTTTCCACAACCAGGACTTCCTTCAAAAAGGATATTATGGTTTCCAGCAGCACTTATCAGGGCTGCTTTTTTTGCATTTTCTTGCCCCTTTACATCTTTGAAATCTATTAGGTATTCATTTGTATAAAAATACTCCTTATTATCTAATACAACTTTTTTGTATCTAATCTCATCTTTTATATATCTATATTTATCTTTTTCATTTGATAAAAAAAAGTTAATAGCCTCTAATAAACTCTTTACGCAATATATCTCTATATTTGGGATTTTTGAGATTTTTAAAGCACTCTTTTGGCAAACCAAAACCTTTTTTATCTTTTTTTGTTTTGCCAAAGATAAGATTATAGGAAAGATTTGGCTACTATCATTGATATCTCCATTTAAAGACAACTCTCCAAAGATATGAAACTCTTCAAACTTTATCTTTGTATTTTCATATAAGGAGATAAGTAAAGCAATAGGCAAATCCAAATGTGTACCACTCTTTTTTATCTCACTTGGAGCTAAATTTATGGTTATCTTTTTAGGGGGAAATTTATAATCATTTGTAAGTAAAGCAGACTTAACACGGTCTTTTGCCTCTTGAATACTATTTGTTGCAAGGCCTACAATAGTGAAGCTTGGTAAACCTTTTGTAAAGGTTGATTCCACTTCTACTTCTCCTGCTTCTATCTCATTTAAAGTTCCTGATTTTATGATTTTCATTTGTATTCTTTATAATCTATTTAATTATATTTTATATAAATAACTATTTAGATTATCTTAAGAGGTTAGTTTCTATTTATAAGTGGGTTTTGTTTTATAAAAACAAAAATTTAAAAAATAAAAACCCAAAAAGGGTTTTTATTCTTTTTTAGTTCATATCTGGTTTTGGAGTTTTACTTGTACTTACAGGTAAAACAGGATATGAAATCTCTGGTTTATCACCAGTAAGAGCTTTTAAGAATACAACGATATCTGCTGCATCACTATCAGAAATATCAAGTCCTAACTGAGTAGAACCCATCTCTTTAACTGCATCAGCAAGATTCCAGATACCACCATTATGGAAATATGGAGCTGTTTCTTCGATGTTTCTTAGAGTTGGTGTTTTAACCATACCATTTTCATCACCAACAAAGTCACCTAAAGATGCAAATTTATATTTTGCTGCTGTTGCAAATGGTTGCATTGTACCACCTAGACCTATATCATTGTGACAAGATACACAACCTTTATCTAAAAATTTACCTAAACCTTTTTTCTCTGCTGCACTTAAAGCAGTTAAATCACCATTCATAAAATCATCAAATCTTGATGGAGTTACAAGTGTTCTTTCAAATACTGCAATTGTATCTGCAATAAGTTTGAAATCAATTTTCACATCATTTCCATAAGCTTTTTTGAACTCATCAACATAAGCTGGCATAGATACAACTCTAGCAAGAACTAATTCAGCTGGTGCTGCCATCTCTGGACCTGCTTGGATTGGACCTTGTGCTTGATCTTCTAAGTGTGGAGATCTACCATTCCAAAACTGTACTTTATTTAATACAGAGTTATAAACTGTTGGTGAGTTTAAATGATGAGGGTTAGCAGTCCACTTATGCCCAATAGCTGCTGCAACACCATCAACTCCACCCATAGCTAGGTTATGACATGTATTACATGAAATTAACCCACTTTTTGAAAGTCTTGGTTCAAAATATAGTTTTTTACCTAATTCAACTTTTGCTTCAGTAATAGGATTTTTTGGATCATCTACAAGTTTTAAAACTTCTAGTTTACTTTGAGGAATCCCCTTAAGTCCCATCTCTTTTGCTTTTTTTAATAAACCAGCATCACTAGCACCAAGTAACGTAACCGCTCCAAACAGCGTAGCTGTAGCTAAAATTCTCAATTTTTTCATCTCTTCTCCTTTTGTAAATTAAAAACTGATAAATAAATTATATTACTTATAAAATTAAACAAAACTTATTTAATGATAATTTTTTTCTTTTTATAATAATTATACATTATTGATAATGATTCCAAGTTTATTATTGAAAAAATTATGGTTTGCCTATATATCTGTTGTGTGGATTTTTTATTATTATTAAAGTTGATAATTCTTTTTAAAAGTTAGTATTTTTTTATTAATTTAAAAAGTTTAGGTTTTGTTTTATATTAGTTGTTTGTGAGAAGTGGAATAAAAAAGTAGTAAGTACTACTTATTTTTTAACTTTTTTTTCCACTCTTTTTCAAACTTTTTTCTTTTGATAATTGATAGGTTTTCTATAAAAAGATGACCTGCAAGATGTTCCATCTCATGTTGCCAAGCAACAGCTAAGAAATCCTCACACTCCATTGTTTTTTTATTTCCATCTCTATCATAGTATTCTACAATAATATGTTGAGCTCTTTTAACCTCTTCATTAAATCCAGGAACACTCAAACACCCCTCTACAAAAACTTGTTCACCATCTTTGTGAGTGATTACAGGATTGATAGCTTCTATCAAATCCTCTTTATCTTGAATATCCTCTTCATTTGGAAGGTTAATAATAAGTATATTTAAAGGAACAGCAACTTGTATAGCAGCAAGCCCTACTCCACTTTCAGCAATCATTGTTTCATACATATCATCTAAAAGTGTGTGAAGTTCTTCATCGAACTTCTCCACATCTTTAGATTTTGTTCTAAGTAGTTTGTTTGGATATGTTATTACTTCTCTAATCATTATATTCTTTATTTATGGTTGCTAATCACTTCATCAATTAAACCGTAAGCTTTAGCCTCTTCGGCACTCATAAAGTAATCTCTGTCAGTATCTCTTTCAATAATGTCTAAAGGTTGACCAGTTTGACCTGCTAAAATATGATTTAAAGTATCTTTCATTCTTTGAATCTCTTTAGCTTGAATTTGGATATCTGTTGCTTGTCCTTGTGCACCACCTAAAGGTTGGTGAATCATAACTCTTGAGTGTGGTAAAGAGTATCTTTTCCCTTTAACACCTGAAGATAATAGGAAAGCACCCATTGAAGCAGCTTGACCAATACAAATAGTACAAACATCTGGTTTGATATAGTTCATAGTATCATATATTGACATACCACTTGTAATTACTCCACCTGGAGAGTTGATATATAAATAGATATCTTTATCTGGATCTTCAGCTTCTAAAAAAAGAAGTTGTGCAACAATAGATGATGCAACAGCATCATTTACTTCACCACTTAACATAATAATTCTATCTTTTAGAAGTCTTGAATATATATCGTAACTTCTTTCACCTCTTCCACTTTTCTCAACTACGTATGGTATATAACTCATTTTCAATCCTAATTTAGGTTTATTTTCCTAGTTTTTCGTCTAATAATTTTGAGATAACTTTATCTTCAATCATTGACATTTTAATTGCAGGTAAATATCCAGCTTCTTGATATTGTTTTAAAACATCTTGTGGATTTTGACCAGTTTGCATCGCTTCATAATAGATAACTTGAGTAACCTCTTGGTCACTTACTTCTACACCTTCAGCTTTAGCTAAAGCATCAACAATAAATGTAGCTTTTACAGATTTTTCAGCATCTTCTCTTAGCTCTTCTCTCATAGATTCTACTTTAGTAGCATCCTCTTGTAATGCTTTAATCTCATCTTCACTCATCTCTCTAACTTTGTTGTTAAGTGCGAAGTTAATCTCTTGGTCTACAATTGAAGCAGGTAAAGCAAAGTTTAATTCAGATACTAATTTATCTAAGTATGCTGGTTTTAACTCTTCTCTATAATATGCACCTTTTTGCTCAGCCTCAACTTGCTCTTTAATCTTCTCTTTTAAAGCTTCTACTGTTGCATCTTCTTGACCTGGTAACATTTTCTTAGCGAATTCATCATCTACTTCTGGAGCAGCTTTCTCTTGAATCTCATGTAAAGTAACTTTAAATACAGCTTCTTTTCCAGCTAAATCTTTTGATTGATAGTTTTCTGGGAAAGTAACAGTTACATCTTTTTCCTCTTCGTATTTCATACCAATGATTTGTTCTTCAAATCCTGGAATAAAGTTACCTGAACCAATCTCTAAAGGATACTTTTCAGCTTTTCCACCTTCAAATGCAACACCATCTACGAAACCTTCAAAATCGATAACAGCGAAGTCACCTTCTCTTACCATTCTTTTTCTTTTGATTTTTTCTAATGGTGCTGAAGATTTTGCCATCTCTTCAATTCTTGAATCAATCTCTTTTTCATCAACTGCTTTTACTTCCACTTCTGGAACTAATGCTTTATAATCACCTAATTCTACAGCTGGTTTACAAGCAACTTTTATCTCTACTTCGATAGAACCATCATCTTTCTTATCGAATTTAGTAATTGAAGGCTCACCAATTACATCTTCACTTGCAACGTTTAACTCTGCTAAACCATCATTTAAAATAGCTCTTAAAGCTTCACCTTCAGCCTCTTCTCTTAATTTTTGACCATGTCTTTGTTTTACAACAGCTACAGGAACTTTTCCTTTTCTAAATCCTTGTACATCCATTGTTTTTGCAGCTTGTTTTGCTACTTTGTCGATGTTCTTTTCAATAGTCTCATTTGAGATAGTTGAAGTAATTTCTACATTAGCATCGTCAACTTTCTTTGCGTTAAATTCCATTAAATCTACTCCGAATAATTTTAATTTTAGTCGTGATTTTATCTAAAAGTTACTAAGTATTATATAAAATACGATTCAAGGAGTAAAATACATTGCAATTTCTATACCATAACGTACTATATTTAATACTATTACCAAGCTTATTTCTAATGTATTTATTAATAACAAATAAAGATACATTTCAAAAACATTTTGATAAAGAGTCTTTGAAAAAATTATCTGTTACTAATAAAGCCTTTACAAAAACAACAAGAAATATTTTGTTTTTCTTTGCTATTGTTTTGATGACCTTTGCCTTAGCAAGACCAGTTATTGATGAAAAAGAGCAAAGTTTCAAGCAAGAGGTAGCTTCAATTGTTGTGGCTATTGATGTATCAAAATCGATGCTTGCAACAGATATCTACCCAAATAGACTAAACTTTGCAAAGCAAAAACTTCTTGATATCATTGAACTTTCAAAGAAAAATGCAATAGCAGTTGTGCTTTTTGCAAGATACTCATATATCTTGTCTCCCATTACACAAGATTTTAACTCTTTAAAGATTTTAGTAAATAACCTAAATACAGGGGAGAATTTTGACAATGGCTCAAATATCTTCTCAACACTTGAAACCACCAATAAACTTTTAAAAGGTTATGAGAATAAAAACTTACTTATCTTAACAGATGGGGGAAATGAGCAAGATTATCAAGAGGAGATTGAGTTTGCCAATAAAAACAATATAAATATCTACACAATAGCAACAGCAACCAAAAAGCCAAGTCCAATAAAACTAAATGATGGGAATTTTATGACTAAAAGTGATGGTTCAATTGTAACAGTAAGTTTAAACGAAAAAATAAAAGAGTTAAGTATGAACACTAATGGCGGATATATCCACTTTTCTAACTCAAATGAGGATATAAAACAAATCCTTGCTGATATTGAAAATAAAAGCTCAAAAAAAGAGTTAGAATCTAAAAAGTTCAAAACCTACACTGAACTATTTTATTATCCTCTAGGTTTAGCTATTTTGCTTCTATTTATAGCTTTTTCTTCTTTGCCAAACCTTAGAAGAGGTTCTGCAAGCTTGATAATATTTAGTTTACTATTTTTTGTTCAAAACAATCTTCAAGCATCAATATTTGACTTTCAAACCATAGATAAAGCAAAAGAAGCATACGAAAATAAAGATTATAAAACAGCTTCAAAAAACTTTGAAAAGGTTGCACATAGTTCAGAAGCAAAATACAATCTAGCAAACTCTTTATACAAAGAGGGTAAATACAAAGAAGCGATAGAAAACTACAAAAATGTAGTAACCTCAAATAAAGAGTTAGAGCATAAAAAACTTCATAACTTAGGTAATAGTTATGCAAAACTTGGGGATTATGAAAATGCTATAAAGTCATATAAAAGTGCCCTAAAAGCAAAAGAGGATGTAGAAACAAAAGAGAATTTAGAGAAAATAAAACAACTTCAAAAAAAGCAAAATAAAGAAAACAACAAAGATAACAAAGAGCAAAACAATAAAGAAAACAAAGAGGATAAAAACAAAAAGAATCAAAACCAAGATAAAAAAGATGACTCAAAACAAAACAAAGCACAAAATGAAAAAGATAAAGAGGATAAAAAATCTGAACAAAATAAAGATAAGGATTCAGAACAAAACCAAGAACAACAACACTCTAAACTAAAACAAGAGGATATCTCAGCTTTGGAAGAGAAAAAGTGGCTTGAACAAATCCAAAATCAAAAAACGCCTGTGTTATTAAAAAAAGTTCCAACAGAACATGAAGATGAAAACACATCTTCAAGTCCATGGTAAGATTAGTAGTTTTGAGATTTTCTCATTTGCATTAGCTCTTTTTGAACTGAGATATTTATCTTCTCATTTGGTTCAAAATCTAATGCATAGTTTCTTCCATCATAATCAACAGAATTAAGTATAATTTTCATAGCTTCAAGTCTTGCTAAATGTTTATCATCACTTCTTACAATATGCCATGGTGCAGCTCTTGAAGAGGTTCGTCTAAGCATCTCATATTTTTTCTCTGAAAACTCAGCCCATAAATCTTGTGCTTGCATATCAACCTCTGAAAACTTCCAGTGTCTTAATGGGTCATTTATTCTTCTATCAAACCTTCTTTTTTGCTCATCTTTAGAAACAGAGAAATATAGTTTTATCAAAATCATCCCTTGTCTAACTAAATCTTGCTCAAAGTTAACAACATCTTCCATGAAGATCTCGTATTCCTCTTTTGTACAAAACCCAAAAATTGGTTCAACCATAGCTCTATTGTACCATGAACGGTCAAATAAAACTATCTCACCACCTGTTGGGAAGTGTTGGATATATCTTTGAAAAAACCATTGGTTTTTTTGTGTTTCAGTTGGTTTACCCAAAGCTACCACTCTATAGTGTTTGTTGTTCATATATCTTGTTATTCGTCTAATCGCTCCACCTTTACCTGAAGCATCTCTACCTTCAAAAAGAATAATCATTCTTTTGTTTTCATTTTCTAAATAGTTTTGAAGTTTTATCAACTCAATTTGGTAACTTTTTAACTCTTCTAAATCATAAATTTTTTGGATACCATCTTTTAAAACATCAGGATCTACATCTTTGTAATCACCTAATAGTTTTTTTAATTCTCTATTCTCTTCTAATATTTTTTGATATTTCTCTTTATTTATTGCAACACTATTTTCATCAAGTACTTCGTTTGTTTCCTCTTTTGTTACAACAATAGATTCTTTAAATTTTTGCATTAATTCTAAAGCTGCCTTTTTTGTCAAATTGTCTTTTTTTGTATATCCCAATACTTTTACATATCTTTTTTTGTTGTATTGAAATCTTGCTATATATTTTCTACCAAATGTTGGATGTGTAGCTTTAGATATATAAAGTCCACTATAATTTGTTTTTTCAAAATCACTTAAATTCATCTTCTGTTACGCCTTTGCAAATTTGTTTTCTTGTTCCATAGTTTCTAACTCTTCTGTACCAGAAATCAAAATCTTCTTATCCACTTTTATACTTTTTTTATCTATTTTTTTCGGGTAATTAACTTGTGACAAAATATGTTTAATACAATTGATTCTTGCTTTTTTCTTATTATCACTTCTAATAACAGTCCAAGGTGCAATATCAGTATTTGATGCCATAAGCATTGAAAATTTTGCAACTGTATATTTGTCCCAATATTTTTGAGACTCCTTATCTACAGGTGACAATTTATATTGTTTTAATGGGTCAGTCTCTCTTTTTTTAAATCTTCTTGCTTGCTCTTTTTTTGATACAGAAAAATAAAATTTAAGTAAAATAATCCCAGATTTAACAAGCATATTCTCAAACTCTGGAACCTCTCTTAAAAACTCATGATGCTCTTCAGGTGTACAAAACCCCATAACTGGTTCAACACCAGCTCTATTGTACCAAGAACGGTCAAATAAAACTATCTCACCAGCCCCTGGTAAATGTTTTGTATATCTTTGAAAATACCATTGAGTGGTCTCTTTATCACTTGGCTTTTCTAAAGCCACAACTCTAGCACCCCTTGGATTTAAATGTTCTGTAATTCTTTTGATGGTACCACCTTTTCCCGCAGCATCTCTTCCCTCAAAAAGCATTAAAACCTTTAATCCTTTCTCTTTTACATAGTTTTGAAATTTTAATAGTTCTATTTGTAAAGTTGTTAGCTCTTTTTCATACTCTAGGGTCTCTTTTTTTACCCAGATTTGTACTTTTTTGCCTTTCTCTTTAAGTATCTTTCTTTCTCTATTGAAATTTTTAGATTTATGTACTAAATTTTCGTGTGTATCTATCTCTTCTTCGTCTTTAAACTCTTCATTTATTATCTGTCTGTCTTGCCCCATCATAACCACTTCCTTTGTCATAAAATCTATGAAAGTCTAGATTTGTACTCATTATACCCAAAGTTTTTTACAATTTGGTAACAGTTTTGTTCATTTTTTATAGCAATTGATGGTAACTTAATTCCATTAAATGTAGTGGTTTTCACCATGGTATAGTGAATCATATCTTCTAAAATAATTTTATCGCCTACTTTTAAAGGCTCATCAAAAGAGTAATCCCCTATAATATCCCCAGCTAGACAAGTGTTTCCACCCAATCTATATGTATATTTTTTCTCATTTGCCAAGCCACTATTTCTAATATCTGCTCTATAAGGCATAGCAAGTGTATCAGGCATATGAGCTTCAGCGGAAGTGTCTAAAATAGCTATTTGCATACCATTTTCAACAATATCTAAAACTGTTGCTACTAAAAACCCTGTTTTCCAACCCACTGCTTCACCTGGCTCCATATAAACTGTTAAATGTGGATACCTAGATTTGAACTCTTTTAAAAGTTTTATCAAACCCTCAACATCATAATCACTTCTGGTAATATGATGGCCACCACCAAAATTTACCCATTTCATTTTTGGTAAATACTCACCAAAGTTTTCTTCAAAATTTGCTAAGGCACCTTGTAGGGCATCAACATTTTGTTCACAAAGTGCATGAAAGTGTAAGCCATCGACACCCTCTAAGTTATCAGCTTGGAAGTTTTTCTTTGTGATCCCAAGTCTTGAAAAAGTACCACAAGGGTTGTACAAATCAACTTCTACAGAAGAGTACTCAGGGTTTGTTCTAAGCCCAATAGAGGTTTTGCCTAAAGCTTTTTGTCTAAACTGATTTAGCTGATTAAAAGAGTTAAATACCACATGGTTTGAAAGCTCTACAATCTCATCAAACTCCTCTTCTTTGAAAGCTGGACTATATGTATGAACCTCCTTTGCAAACTCCTCTTTTGCTAAAATTGCTTCATGTAAGCCACTTGCACAACAGCCTTGCAAATACTCTTTGCAAAGATCAAAACTAGACCATAGTGCAAACCCTTTTAAAGCTAAAAGGATTTTTATACCTGCACTATCTTGAACATATTTTAATAACTCTAAGTTTTTTTTGAGAAGCTCCTCTTCACATACAAAACAAGGGCTTGGTAGTTCATTTATATTTTTAACTATATTACTCATCGTATGGCTCAAAATCCTCTTTCCCTACACCACAGTCAGGACAAGTCCAATCTTCTGGAATATCTTCAAATGCAGTTCCTGGTTCAATACCACTATCTTCATCACCTAATGCTGGATCATATATATAATCACATGCTGTACAAATATATTTTTGCATAATATCCTCCTTGGATAATTGTTTTTCCTCTAAGGAAATACAATTTATAGTTTTAAATAATAATTATATAATAGAAAAATAAATTTTGTTTGAAATTAACTATTGAATTTATATTTTGAGAATTATTTTTGTTTTAAGAATTTAAAATTTTTCTTAAATAGTTGTTTTGCAAGCAGATAAAAAAGAGCTCTGCTTGCAAATGTTAGATTTATTTAATTATACATCCAACTCTAAGATTTTCCAAGGTAAACCTTGAGTCATCAACTCATCCATAAATGGTTTTGCATCAAACTCTTCTATATTGAATACCCCTTGGTTTTTCCAAAGCCCTTTATAAAGCATTTTTGAACCAATCATTGCAGGAACTCCTGTAGTATAACTAACAGCTTGTGCTCCTGTTTCTTTATAACACTCTTGGTGGTCACAAACATTGTAGATGTAAACTTTCTTTTTTTTACCATCTTTTAAACCTTCAATAATACAACCAATATTTGTCTTACCAACAGTTCTTGGTCCTAAACTTGCAGGATCTGGTAAAAGTGTAGTTAAAAACTCAATAGGGATAATCTCTACACCTTTATGCATCACTGGTTCAATACCTAACATACCCACATTTTGTAAGCAGTTCATATGTTGAATATAGGCATCACCAAATGTCATAAAGAATCTTATTCTTTTAAGACCTTTGATATTTTTACTTAATGACTCTAACTCTTCATGGTATAGTAGATATGAAGGTTTTACTCCAACTTCTGGATAATCGTGTTCAACTCTTATCTCTAAAGGTTTTGTTTCAATCCATTTTCCATCTTCCCAATACCTACCATTTGCAGATACTTCTCTAAGGTTAATTTCTGGATTGAAGTTTGTAGCAAATGGGTATCCATGATCACCAGCATTACAATCCATGATATCTATATAGTTGATCTCATCAAAAAGGTTTTGTTGTGCATAGGCACAAAATACACCTGTAACACCTGGGTCAAAACCTGAACCTAATAGAGCCATGATTCCAGCCTCTTTAAACTGGTCATCTCTAGCCCATTGCTCTTTGTATTCAAATTTTGCTTCATCAGGGTGCTCATAGTTTGCTGTATCTACATAATCAACTTGACATTTTGTACAAGCATCCATAATAGTAAGGTCTTGGTATGGCAAAGCCACATTTAAAACTAACTTTGGATTTACCTTTTCGATTAGTTTTACTAACTCTTCTACACTGTCAGCATCTACAGAAGCTACATCAATATCAACACCTTGATTTTTTTTGATATCACTTGCAATAGCTTCACACTTAGAAACTGTTCTAGAAGCTAAAGTGATTTTTTCAAATGTATCAATATTCATAGCACACTTAACTGTTGCAACTCTACTTACACCCCCTGCACCTATGATAAGAATACCTTTTTTTGTCATTTAAAATCTCCAATTAAAATATCTGCAATTCTATCCAAGTAATGTTTAAAAATGGTTACACTATGTATAAGTTCAGAAACATATGGCACTTTTTAGAGGAGGACTAAGAAGTGAGAAATGCAAACAGATTATTTATTCAATGGAATAAAAGGATATACAACATTTAGAAGATTTAGCTATCTTTTTGATA
>Ga0208300_100558_pt1 | contig 24898 bp, 18 predicted proteins | sample 23_taG_FD_184096 | JGI IMG/M metagenome (GOLD analysis project Ga0208300, IMG submission 184096) | Marine viral communities from Cariaco Basin, Caribbean Sea - 23_WHOI_OMZ (SPAdes) (version 2) | ecosystem: Environmental > Aquatic > Marine > Oceanic | place: Caribbean Sea: Cariaco Basin...
GGATTTTTGGTTGTTCTTTTGTTTCAATGGCTTGCGACAAAGAATACCATTTTCCGCTGGAGGTTTCCCTCTCGGTTACTGAATTTTCCTGTTTAATATCAGCTTTTTATGTTTATGGATGGAAACTAGATAATTTGGGGTATGGTCTGGCCTTTGGGTCCCAGGTAGCCGGGGCTTTGACCGCCCTGGTGATGATTGTAAGTCTCCTGCTTGGTGTTTTTTTCCGATATGTGCTTGGGGACTCCCTTGCATGGAGCGATGAAATCGCATCGCTGGCATTCACCTGGACCGTATTCCTTTTTGCCAGTGCACTGGTCAGGGAGGGCGGTCACGTGCGGGTCACCTTGCTGGTGGACGCACTCCCTCCGACTATCTCCGAACTGGTGGAAAGAGGCATCATGCTTCTTATTCTTGGGTTTGGCGTGTTGATGCTCTGGACGGGATGGAATTTCGCTGAATTCACTTCCGGTCAGGTGTCTCCTGCCGTCAGGTATCCCGTCTGGATCAGAAATGCTGCAGTACCAACCAGCGGCCTCCTGATCAGCTTTCACGCTGTGGTTCTTATACTTCGTCCCGCGCCCATCCGCAACATAGCGGAGCCTGGAAATGGGTGACATTGGCACAATCATGACGATTGGATTAATCGTTCTATTAGCATTGGGAGTGCCAATTGCCTTTACGATAGGCCTGCTTGCTGCAGTTGGTATCTGGATGGCGGACATCAATCCGATGATTCTGCCGCAACAGTTCATCGCGGGAAGTAACGTCACGAGCTTACTTGCCATTCCTGGGTTCATATTGGCAGGCGAGCTCATGAGCGCTGGAGGGCTATCCCGACGCTTGGTACGCGTTGCTGAAACTTTTTTCGGGCATCTAACGGGCGGCCTCTCCATGTCTACAGTGGCAGCGGGAACTTTCTTTGGCGCGATTTCCGGCTCAGCGCCCGCCACGACCGCTGCAGTGGGCTCGATAATGATTGATGAACTTGAGGCCCGCGGCTACCAGCGGGGATATGCAGCTGCTTTGGCTACAGCTGTAGGACCTCTTGGACAGATGATTCCCCCATCAATCCCGATGGTGATATGGGGTGTGCTTGCAGAAGAATCTATCGCCAAGCTTTTCTTGGCGGGAATTGTGCCTGGTTTGCTTGCCGCTGCTGGCTTTTGCGTAGTGAGTGTTATTTATGCCCGTTACCGTGGCGTAGCGCGGGAAGCTCGCGCCACAGGCAAGGAAATTCTGTTTGCTCTTCGAGATGGCATATGGGCCCTTCTTGCTCCTGTAGTCATTCTTGGGGGCATCTATAGTGGGATGTTTACGCCTACTGAAGCAGCCATGGTGGGGGCTCTTTACAGTGCGATTGTCGGGCTGTTTTTATATCGTGATCTGAAGTGGCAAACAGTGCCATCAATCCTGATGAGTTCGATGAGAACTACTGGCATTATCATGTTCATAATCGCCGTGGCTTACGGCTTTGCCTGGGTCATGGCTAGTGAGCAGATTCCTGCCCGTCTTACCGAAGCATTGCTTTTGCTTACTGACAATCCAATCGTTTTGCTGCTAATTCTGAACGTCATGCTGCTTCTTCTCGGTGCGGTGATGGATAACATTTCTGCAATGGTAATCCTTAGCGGTGTACTCATTGGATTAGGACAGCAAATTGGTCTGGACCCGATTCAGTTGGGTGCCATGGTCGTAATCAACTTTGCAGTAGGTATGGTCACTCCACCGGTCGGCTACTCTATTTTTGTCGCCTCCAGCATTAGTGGGTTACGAGTAGAAACAGTTGCACGCCACATTTGGCCATTCATGTTGGTACTTATCACCATTGTCGCCTTAATAGCCTACGTTCCGGCAATAACGCTTTGGCTGCCCGGAAAATTTGGTTAACCACCAAGGCTGATAGCGTGGGGTAACCATCTGATTTACATCGACACTTTGCCACATAAGGATTAGAAGCCCATGTTTGCCAAACCTGATATACCCGGCCCGAACCCATGGGTTGAATCGCCACAGGAAAAGTTACCGGAGGGGGCCTGCGACACTCACGCCCATCTTTTTGGGCCGCAGGAGGCGTATCCTTACCAGACTAAAAGAGGTTATACGCCGCCAGACGCAACCGAAACATCATATCGGAACTTGCTACAAACTCTCGGTTTTCAGCGAGCAGTTCTGGTCCAGCCAAGTGTATATGGCACCGATAATCGCCTCATGCTTGACACGCTCTCAGCAAGCACTGATTCAGATCCCATAGACTGGAGGGGCGTTGCGGTTGTAGACCGCCATATTAGCGATGAAGAGCTGAGCCGAATGGATACGCTCGGCGTAAGGGGCATCCGCATCAACCTGGTCTTTCCAGGTGGCGTAACGTTTGAGGACGTAGTGTCACTGGCAGCCCGAATCAAGGTCTTTGGCTGGCATATTCAGTTTTTGGTTGATGTATCAAAGTTCGAAAATTTAGCTGAACGCTTGGATAAGCTGCCTGTGCCAAGCGTGGTAGATCATATGGGGCACCTGTCAACACGTCTCGGCATCGCCAACCCTGGCTTCCGCGAACTATTGGATTTAATGGCCGAGGGTCGTACATGGGTCAAGCTCACAGGGCCAAATCGCCTGAGCACACTTCCGGAAGCCCCCTTCACAGATGTGGATCCGTTCTTTCAGGCACTTCGTGAGGCGCGTCAGGACCGGTGCCTTTTTGGAACAGACTGGCCTCATGTTCAGCTACCTACCCCGATGCCGTTTGATCATAGTCTTGTGAATGAATTTATAAGACTGGTTCCTGATGTTCAGGGCCGGCAAGCTATTCTCGTAGATAATCCAGCAAATCTATACGGGTTTTGATCCATCATGGGAAGAAAAACAAGATCGATATCTACCGACAATCGAGGGAAGTCGCGAATAAAAAGATTGATGGCGGTGCCGCCTTTGAGGGCAAAACACTTATGTTCAGCCACGTAGGGTATGATTTGAAGTAAAAGCCGAACCTGGCTGTAATAATGCTCTCGTTTATCCATGCTCTCGGGACTCCTCGTGCATTTCTTCTGGAACGGTGATTGCCCAGCGGGCATTGAGCTTACCGTTCTTGGCTATAACCCGCTTACCGGCTCCCAGATCGTATGCGTTTGGGTTCAGGTGTTTGAACCAAGCATGATCTTGACGTTCAGCTAGCCACAGAAATAGCCGTTTGACCTTGATGCTGCGACAAGCTTTTAAGAGAGTGTCGATCTTTCTCGGTGAAAGGCTGGATAATCCTTGCATGAGAGCGTTTGCGTGCTCGAAACTGACCATCGAAGGCACCTCTGCGAGTACCTCCAAAATGGCTTTCTCAGGACACGAATATAAAACAGGAGGTCGTGCTTCTAGCCAATCATGCTCATGCAGAAACCGGGGGTTCGTCATAATTGATTCTGGCCATAGCCTGAGGGTGCTGTGACCCTCAAAAGTGGCGTCAACTGGAATTCTTCTGATCCAAGCTGGCAAGGGGGACTCTGAGAAGAGCGGAATCCGGACTTCTTCACTGGTTGTCAAAAAATGCGCTAAACCGGCGATGTCTAATGCCTTAAGACCGCCTACATGGACGGGCTTTTCTGACATCCGTTGAAGAGATGCAACAACGCCATGCCAGCTAATGGATTTTTCATAGAGAGTGTAGACGCCGGCGGTAAGCGGGATCAGAGTTCGACTGCGGACAGCATTGTCTAAAAAATGCAAACTTAAGCCCTGGTCCAGCAACCAGCGCTTGGTTGCAATCATGAAGGGAGGTACAAGCTCCTTAAGCTGCTTACGAGCATCTCTGTTAAGCATGGTTTATGAATCCATAAAAGCACGGCAATAATTGGCGTGTTAATAATCAATCAAAAACCATCCTAGTTGAAATTGTTTACAGTATCTATAAATCGCGTCATTAATTGCCGTACAAATACAAAAAGTTAAACTTTATCATTGCTTTGTGAGGTTGTGGTTTACTGCGTGCGCTGTCGAGTTCCCGAAGTGCCCTTGAGATTTCGTCCCAGCAGCCTGTCGGACTTTCCAGACCAGTATGAGATAATGTCGGCATCAAATAAATCACGGATCAGCCATGAGTAACTTTCGTTCTTTCGACCGTCACACGGCCTATCTGCTCCCGCCATCCGTTGACGATTGGTTACCCTAGGACCATTTGGCGCGTTTCATTGTCGAGGTTGTCGACGGTCTTGATCTGCGTTCAATGGTGAACGCCTATGGTGGGCGCGGCGGCGCGGCCTATCATCCATCGCTGCTGTTGTCGTTGCTCATCTACGGCTATGCCACGGGCGTGTTTTCCAGCCGCAGAATAGAGCGGGCGACCTACGACTCGGTGGCCTTCCGGTTTATCGCAGCTGGCGCGCATCCAGACCACGACACCCTGGCGACATTTCGTCGACGTTTTCTCGGCGAACTGGCCGAGTTGTTTGTTTAGGTTCTCGACGTCGCGCAGGAGATGAAGCTGCTCAAGCTGGGCACCATCAGCCTGGATGGCACCAAAATCCAGGCCAACGCGTCGCGCCACCGCGCCCTGTCCCATGGTCACATCGAGAAGATGGAATCCGCCTGCCGGAAGAAATACAGCGCCGGGAAGATCGGCTCAAGGCGATGGCGGACGCCAAAACGAAGATCGAAGCCCGGGCCAGAGCACGTTTCGAGCGCGAGCAAGCCGAGTACAAGGCCAAACTTGCCGCGCGGGAAGCAAAACAGAAGAAGAACGGCAGAAAACCAGGCGGTCGTCCACCCAAGCCGCCCACGGCGGGCCCCAAGGCAAAAGACCAGCTCAATCTCACCGATGAAGAATCGCGCATCATGCCAGTGGCCGGTGGCGGCTTCGAGCAGGGCTACAATGCCCAGGCCGCTGTCGATGCTGACAGCCTGCTGGTGATGGCACCAGCGGTGACCCAGGCCTGTAATGACAAGGAACAAGTCGAGCCGATGCTGGCGCAGTTGGCGGCATTGCCGGAATCGTTGGGTAAAGCTGACACACTGCTCGCGGATACCGGTTATTTCAGCGCCAAAAATGTCGCCGCCTGCGAAAAGGCCGGCATCGATCCGTACATCGCCGTCAAACGGGAAAACCACCACCCGCCGGCGTTGGAACGATTCGCCGAACCAATGCCCATAGCCGAGGGCAGCACGCCGGTCGAGCGCATGGCGCACAAGCTACAAACCCGGGCGGGACGCACGGCCTATGCCTTGCGTAAGCAAACCGTCGAGCCGGTATTCGGCATCATCAAATCGGTGCTCGGATTTCGGCAGTTCTCATTACGCGGACTGGACAAGGTGAGCGGCGAATGGGCGCTGGTTTGTCTGGCCTGGAATCTGAAACGCATGGCCGTACTGCGCCCGACATCCGCCCAATGGGCCTGAAATGCGGGCGATTCTGCTCGTTTTGGGATTATTGGGCGCTGTAGGTCACAAATATGCACCATAATAGTGCCAAATCTGTCTGGGCAAGCGGGGGGGGGGGCAAAAATATGCCAATGCTAAGTCCGACAGGCTGCTGGTGTGCCGACTCGATCCGGGGCAGACGCCCGAGGTACCCCGACCCGATTCAATGGGGAGGAGGGCACTGTGTATGGACAGTAAAAATTGTCATCAAATCAGGACTCCAAGCCAAATTCGGTATGGGGTGGACTAAGGAGTGCCGACGAGTATCCTACTCGGCAGCGGGGCCGTGACGCCGCTTATTGATATCCGCTATTTTTACAGGATACAAATACTAAGACGTTGTTGATTGAAGGTATGGTACGACCCTTTTGATTACTTCTGAAATTGTAAGTCAAATATTGATGATGTGAGGGGGGGGGGAGACAAAAATTGGAAATTGGGACAATCTTGGGACACAAAAAAATCAGCTTCTTGTAAGAAGCTGATTTTTATATTACCAATTGGTCGGGACGGTAGGATTTGAACCTACGACCCCCTGCACCCCATGCAGGTGCGCTACCAAGCTGCGCTACGCCCCGATTCGCTGTTGGCCAGAGAAGAAAACTTAAGAGTATTCTCAGTGGCTTAGCGAGAGCGAAGTCTACACGAGCCCATGGGAAAAATAAACAGCCCCGGGCGATTTTGATGTTCAATTATTAGCGCAGCTTGGTTTCCCGGAGTTTCAGGATGAAGTCGGGTGGTTCAAAGGTATCGGGGCGGGCGAATTCCCAGTACTTGTCGAACACGGTCAGGCCGGTTTTGCCTTCCAGCAGGGCTCCGGGTTCGAGGAAAGGGAAGAGATCCAAATAGGAACTAACCTCGGTTTTGGAGACCCGCCGTACGATGTGTTCGGGACCAAGTTCTGAGGGGTGCCGGAGGCCGGACGCTTCCAGCAGGTTCTGGAGGGCATCCAGGGTATTCTTGTGGTAGTTGTAGACCCGCTGGCTCTTATGCTCCACATCAAGCTTGTTGCCACGCCTGGGGTCCTGGGTGGCAACGCCGCTGGGGCAGCGCCCGGTGTGGCAATTGAGTGCCTGGATACAGCCCAGGGAAAACATGTAGCCCCGTGCCGCGTTGCACCAGTCGGCGCCGAGGGCGAGGGTGCGGGCAATATTGAACGCGGAGGTGATTTTGCCCGCCGCACCAATGGCAATGTCGTCCCGAAGGTTTGTGCCCACAAGGGTGTTGTGGACCAGCAGCAGGGCCTCTGTCATGGGCGTTCCCAGCCGGTTGATGAACTCCAGAGGCGCTGCGCCGGTTCCACCTTCGCCGCCATCGACCACGATAAAATCCGGCTTTCGGCCGGTCTCCAGCATGGCTTTGACGATGGCGAACCATTCCCACGGGTGCCCGATGGCCAGCTTGAATCCCACGGGTTTTCCGCCCGACAACTCCCGCAAGTGGTCAATGAATTCCAGCAACCCCACGGGCGTTGAGAAGGCGGAGTGGCTGGCCGGGGATACACAGTCTTCGCCGACCGCCACGCCGCGGGCTTCCGCAATTTCCGGAGTTACCTTGGCGCCGGGAAGAATGCCTCCGTGACCGGGTTTCGCGCCCTGAGATAGTTTGACCTCTATCATTTTAACCTGTTCCAGGGAGGCACTTTCCCGAAACATATCCTCATTGAATGAGCCGTCTTTGTGGCGACATCCGAAATAGCCGGAGCCGATCTCCCAGACCAGATCGCCGCCGGGTTGCCGGTGGTATCGGGAAATGGAGCCTTCGCCGGTATCGTGGTAGAAGCCTCCCATTCTGGCGCCGGTGTTCAGGCTGAGGATGGCGTTGGCCGAAAGTGAGCCGAAACTCATGGCAGAGATGTTGAACACGCTGGCGCTGTAGGGTTTCTCACAGTTTTTTCCGATCAGGATCCGGAAGTCGCTGTCGGCCAGGCGGGTTGGGGCGAGGGAATGGTTCATCCATTCAAAGCCCTCGTTGTACATGCCCAATTGTGATCCGAAGGGGCGTTTATCGAGAACGTTTTTGGCCCGCTGGTAGACTACCGAGCGCTGTTCCCGGGAGAAGGGGCGTTCTTCGGTATCCGACTGAATAAAATATTGCCGGATTTCCGGGCCGACGGCCTCAAGCAGATACCGGAAATTGGCCATGATCGGGTAGTTTCGGCTAACCGTATGTTTCCGCTGTAACAGATCGTAGGTCCCAAGAGCGGCGAAGGCGCCAAAAATCACCGGGAGCAGATAACCCGTACCGAGCGTCAACTCCGTAAGCAGGGAGCCGATAAAGCCGGCAATGCTCAGGACATAGACGGTATATCGAAGCGGAAAGGTTTTGGTCTTTTCCATGTATTCCTCAGTAAGTCCGGGAAGTTCTGGGCCTGCGTATCGGAACATAAGTATACCGATACGCGCACTGATCGCTAACCGATCAGTTTAAGGCATGGCTGGCCCGCTCAGGATGATGGTCTATGCTTATGGCTGGTGTGGAAAACCGCTGGACTTTTGATGTTTTGAACTCAAAACATTATCATGACGCGCTTGTAACGTTTGAATTCCGATTCTGAATAAAAGACTTATCAACCCAGGAGGCGCCAAACCGTGGGCGACGTAGTTAAAGACGAATATCAGACGGATTACGTGGCTGGCCAGGATAATATCACTCCATTCGGGCTGGATCTTCATGCGCCGGTATTTCCGATCACGGCGATACTGGTGGTGTTGTTTGTAGTAGGAACCCTGATGTTCCCCGGCCAGGCCAAAGAACTGCTGGACGGTGCAAAATGGGACATTATTGCGACCTTTGACTGGTTTTTCCTGATCAGCGCCAACATTTTTGTGGTGGTGTGTCTGGCTTTGATTGTGATGCCCGTAGGCAAGATCCGCCTGGGTGGCATGGATGCAAAGCCGGAGTTCTCCACACTGTCCTGGTTTTCCATGCTGTTTGCCGCGGGTATGGGTATCGGTCTGATGTTCTGGGCGGTGGCCGAGCCTGTGGCATACTACACGGGCTGGTATGAGACCCCGTTCAACGTTGAAGCCAACTCCCCGGAGGCCGCGAATCTGGCGATGGGCGCCACCATGTATCACTGGGGCCTTCACCCCTGGGCTATTTACGCGATTGTAGCGCTTTCCCTGGCGTTCTTCTCGTTCAACAAGAACATGCCCCTGACCATTCGTTCGGCGTTCTTCCCTCTTCTTAAGGACAGGGTCTGGGGCTGGCCGGGACACATCATTGATATCCTGGCCGTTGTTGCGACTATCTTTGGTCTGGCCACATCCCTTGGTTTCGGTGCCCAGCAAGCCTCTGCGGGGTTCGACTATCTGTTCGATACCGGAAGCGGCACCAACGTTCAGATGGCAATCATCGTGGGTGTCACGGCTCTTGCTCTGATTTCCGTGCTTCGTGGTCTTGACGGCGGTGTGAAGGTGCTGAGTAACATCAACATGGGCCTTGCCGGCATTCTGCTGTTCTTTATCATCTTCGCCGGCCCGACAATGACAATACTGGAAACCCTCTGGGTAACCTCCTCAAGCTACGTTGGCAATGTGCTTCCGCTGAGCAACCCGTTCGGCCGTGAAGACGAAGCCTGGTTCCAGGGCTGGACTGTCTTCTATTGGGCATGGTGGATTTCCTGGTCGCCGTTCGTAGGCATGTTCATCGCGCGTGTGTCCAAAGGGCGTACAGTTCGCGAGTTCATAACAGCTGTTCTGATCGTACCGACTGTGATTACCGTCGTCTGGATGAGCGCCTTCGGTGGTTCTGCCCTGGAGCAGATCCAGCAAGGAATTGGTGCCCTGGCTGAGAATGGCCTGACCGATGTATCACTGGCCATGTTCCAGATGTTCGCCAATCTGCCGCTGACCGGAACTATCTCGTTCGTGGGTATCGTTCTGGTACTGGTGTTCTTCGTGACATCGTCTGACTCCGGTTCGCTGGTCATCGACAGCATCACCGCCGGTGGCAAGACTGACGCTCCTACTGCCCAGCGTGTCTTCTGGGTTGTGGCGGAAGGCGCCATTGCTGCCGCTCTGATTTTTGGTGGCGGTGAAGATGCGCTTGGCGCCATTCAGGCAACCGCGATCAGCGCGGGCCTGCCATTCACCGCGATCCTGCTGATCATGACCTGGGGTCTGCTGAAGGGTCTGAGCCATGAGCGTAAGCTTCTGATTGCCCGAGGCGAAATGACGTGAATGTCGGCTGAAATGAAAAAACCGGGGTTTCGGCCCCGGTTTTTTTTGCGCCTGGATGAAGGGTTCAGAGACTGGCAAAGCTCTCCATGGCGTGGCTGGCCCGCTCTCTGGGAGTGAAATGTGGCCGCTTGAGGCCCTCAATCGCCCGCAGACGAGGCAACAGGCCCCGACCGTTCGCCATCTGAATCGCCAACCCCGGCCGGGCGTTGAGTTCGAGCAACAACGGGCCCTTGTTGGCATCGACAACCAGATCAACACCCATGTAGCCCAGCCCTGTTGCTTCATAGCAACGAGAGGCCATTTCGAGCATCTCGTCCCAGGCCTCAATGTTGATATTTTCCAGCGCCAGGCCCGTGTCCGGGTGGAGGGTAATCGGGCGGTTGAACTGAACGGCATTCAGGCTTCTTCCGGACCCAATATCAAGGCCAACGCCCACAGCGCCCTGGTGCAGGTTGGCCTTGCCGTCTGATGCGGTAGTGGCCAGTCTGAGCATGGCCATCACCGGATAGCCCTGGAAAACGATAATCCGGATATCCGGCACACCCTGGTGAGAATATTTGGCGAGAGAAGGCGCTGATTCCACCAGGCTTTCGACAATGGCAACATCCGGTGTGCCAGCCAGTGAATAGAGGCCGGCGAGGATATTGGTCAGGTGGCGTTCCAGAAAGGGAGAGTCTACCCGGGAGCCCGACGCCTTGATGTATTCCTCGCCGTCGCGACCGGTAATAACGGTGATGCCCTTGCCACCGGACCCCTTGGCCGGTTTGATGGCGAATCCCGCAAGCCCCTGGGCCATTTCCCGGAACCGGGAGATCTCATGTTGCTGGCGAACAACCTGAAGAAGTTCCGGGGTTTTAACGCCGTATTCGGCAACCACCAGCTTGGTCTTCAGTTTGTTGTCCACCAAGGGGTAAGAGGAGCGCTCATTGTACCGAGCGATGTAATCCACATTGCGCCGGTTCATATTGAGCATGCCCATCCGTTTAAGCGCTCGCGGCGATATCCAGTCCATGTCAGTCGTAGACCTTCATTGGCGTGAAGCGCTTCAGCTCGCTCAGCTTGTAGCCGGTGTACTGTCCCATCAGCAGGATCAGTCCGAGGATAACCAGGTGCAATTCCGGAAAGTTGAAGGTGAGGTGACCGGCAAGAGGAGTGCTCATAAGCAGGTAGGCGCAGATGGCCACGAACAGGCTGCCGGCACCCTGAATCATGACCTCATGGGCACCTTCCTCTTCCCAGAGGATAGACATGCGCTCAATGGTCCAGGCAATAATCACCATCGGGAAAAAAGTGACCGTCATCCCGGTGTTGAAGCCCATCTGATAGCCGATGATGCTCAACCCGGCGGTTATGAAAATCACCAGGATGATCAGTGCGGATATCCGGGAGACCAGTAGCAGGTTCAGGCTGGACAGGTAGCCCCGCATTAACAGGCCAATGGCGACCACCGATAAAAACGCAATCAGACCCGGGATAAGGGTTGTCTGTACGAAAGCCACGGCAATCAGCACCGGCATAAAGGTGCCAGATGTGCGAATGCCGATCACGATCCGCATGAAGGCCACCGTGAGCGCTCCCAGTGGTAACAGCAGAAGCATCCTGAACATGCTCTGTTCTTCAATGGGCAGTTCGTAAAAGCTCAGGAATCCGAGGCCATTGGATGCCGACTGCATGGTGGCAAGTTGCAGGGCCGGAACGGTTTGCCGGAGCATGGAGAAGCTCACTTCAGAGTTTTCTCCGCCGACAACATCAAGCAAAGAGGCCGAACCCTGTCGCCAGAGCAGCAGGTCCTCGGGAACACCCTGTTCGGCGGTTTTTGGGTTGAAAGTGAGCCACTGCTTACCATTATAAATCTGCAGGTAGGGCATCAGCTGTTGCCGGCGGCGGGCATCTTCAAGCCGTAATCCGTCGGCAATTCTGGCCGCGATGCCGGCGTGGTTGAGCATGTCGACCAGCAGGTCCAGATAGTTTTCTTCCGCGATCAGCAGTGTCGTATTCTGTGTGCGGGTGTCCGGTTGCATCAGTCGGATGAGCTCCCGGGTCATGCTTTCCGGAGTGCTGGAGCGGGCCTTCGCCTGTTCGAGAATCTCCTGCACTGCTGTTGCCTGAGGCTCCTCCCAGAATACATTCCGGGTCTTGGGCTCCCGGCCGGGAATCGCCGGCTGAGCTGTGGGGTCCGGAACAAACTGTGCTTTGAAATACAGGGTCTGGGGCCCGGCGACGTTGCGTTTGCTCCACTCCGCACGGCGGCTGCCGGAGCTGTTGATGATCGAGAAGCCGTAGCCAGGCGACGCTGCCTGTTCGGTCAGAATCCGGAAACCCGGAGGCTGCTCCGGAACATTGAGGCTCGCAAGCACGGAGGCATCACCGGCGTCGAAATCGATTCTGGCCTCAACCATCCAGACCGGCCGCTGCTCGCCGGTGAGCCATGGGATGCCAAGTTCCATGTGCCTCCAGACGGCAAGCGAAATACCCGCGGCGATCAGGAGAAAGACGGCGATGTAAAATGGCAGGCGCGAGCGGGTGGTCACGATCCGTCCCCGTTGCCGTTGCGGAGTGATTCAGGCAATTCGGTCGCATACTCCTTGCCGACGTCGATCAGCATGACGTCGCGCAGGATGTTTCGGCCAATCAGTACTTCGTAGGTCAGATTCGTCCGGTCCGCGAGGGTGAATTCGGCCACCTGCTGGTGGTCGCCAATAGAGAACTGCAGCTCAACCACAACTCTTCGTTCCGCTTCTTCCGCGCTGGCCTGTATGACACGGACCCGGCGGGAGATCTCTTTCTCGAGGGTGATGAATTCCTCGGTACCCGGAACCGGAACATCAAAGCGCACCCAGTTGCTGCCATCACGTTCAAAGCGCGTGATGTTCCTGGCGTCAATGGACGAGGTTTCCGCGCCACTGTCGATCCGGGCCTTATAGATCAGCCCTGGCCCGGCGAGATAGAAGTTCTCTACTTCGCCCACGATGACTTTTCCCTTGAGGCGGTCTGCGCGGCCCTTCGAAGTGTCTTTAGCCGGGCACGCCGTCTGCGCGGGTATGGGAGGGCATTCGGGCTTTTCCACCCGGGTGGCGATGGCGTTCAGTATGGTGTCGGTAGCCGCGCGGTTCTGTTCAATCACCTGCTGGTGCCGAACGGAGGCGTTGTTCTCCATGGTAACCAGGGTGGCGCGCTGGCTTTTTACGGATGCCCCGAGCTCATTCAGATCGGTCTTGGGAACCATAAAATAACGGTCTGCCGAGCATCCCGTGAGCAGGAGGAGCCCTGCAAGAGCAGTAACGGGAAGTTTTGGCAGACCAGCCCGGAAACGTTTGAAAGCCATGAAAAACCCCTGAGCCGGCAGCCTGTCACGCCCGGAATCTGGCAGCTGTGACGGTCTGTGCATGTAAATCCAAGTAAATACGGAGGGGGAGTATACAACATCCGAACTGTGTGGTTGATTTACAGATGGTTAAGGGCGCGCGGTGTTCACCGCGACAGCAGATGTCCTTCACCCAGCACCGTCTCCGACCGGAGATATTCCTGAATGATTGGCGAACAATTCAGGTAGAAAAGCAGCAGCTCCCGTTGCACGTCCTGGTCCTGAATCCGCGCGGCAAAGCTGATCAGTTCCCGGATTCCCTCATCGCTGTCATCTCGGTTTGAGGGCATTCCGAAACTCTTGCCATAGCGGGATTTTAGCACATTGGTCAGGCGTTCGAGGTGAAACTCGCCGGTGTGAGTGATGTGGGGCAGGATTCCGGGCTCATCCCCGCCGCCAGAAGGACCGTTGCCAAAAAAACTCCCGCGGCTCTCTTGCGTGGAGCAGTCCGTCTGCAGAAAATCCGCCCCCAGTTTTCGCCACAGTTCTTTCAGCATGATCGATTATCCGTTTCTGATCGGGTTCCTGTCCGGTGTGCGATTAATAAAAGGAAATAACCGCACAGGCAAAGAACATTTTAACCTTTTAGACGATATTACGACGGGCGTCCAGAGATAGATTCCATAGCTTTGCAATATTGCTAAACAGTCGTGGTCCTCTTTTTGGGCTGCCATTCCGGGTGGCGGCGTCCCGGGCAAAAGGTTCGCGTCCTGAGGTAGACTGTCTTGCAGTTTCGACAACAGTGATCGTTCGATCGATCAGTGATTTTCAAGGGGAGTGCTGTGTAGTGCATGAAGCCATCACGGAATTGATGTTGTCCCGGACTGATCTGATGGCCGGGTTGATGGTTGTGTTTTTCATTTCAGCAATTGTGCTGGCAGGCCTGCTGGCTAAATCCGCAGCGGAAAAGCGGAGAGTTACTCGGGATGCCAATGAACTGGAAGCGGCCAAGGCTGTTCTCGAAAAGCAATTGAATGATACCGAACACGATCAGGCCATGGGCGCTCAGCGCGCCGAACAGCTTGAATATGCTGTGGCTGAACAGCGAGAAAAGAATGCACGCATGGAGCGCGATATCGAGCGTTGGCGGCAGCGGGCCGCGGGCCTGGAGAACCGGGTGGCGGCGCTGGAATCGGACCTGGAAGGGCGAAAGCAGAGAATCGGACAGCTGGAAGGCGAGCGCCAGAGTCTGCAGGCAAAAGCGGAGGACCTCAGCCGGGAACTGGGCGAGGCCCGTGTTGCCCTTCGGGAGCAGGAGGTAACGCTCGACAAAGAACGCCGGTCAACCACCGAGAAACTCGAACTGCTGGAGCGTAACCGGGACGCTTTGAAGCAGGAGTTCGAAAACCTCGCCAACAAGATTTTTGAGCAAAAAAGCGAACGGTTCAGCCAGCAGACCCGCACCAGTCTGGATACCCTTCTGAATCCGTTCCGTGACCAGCTGCAGGATTTCCGGAAGCGGGTTGAAGACGTTTACACCACGGAAACCCGGGATCGCCAGGCCCTGCGTAGTGAGATCAAATCACTTCAGGATCTGAATCGCCAGATTACCGAGGAAGCCTCCAATCTCACCCGGGCACTGAAGGGGGACAAGAAAATTCAGGGCAACTGGGGCGAGTTGATCCTGGAGCGGGTACTGGAAAAGTCCGGTTTGAGAAAAGGTGTTGAATACGATACCCAGGGCAGCTACCGGGATGGAGACAACCAGCTGTACCGGCCGGATGTCATCGTTCACCTGCCGGACCGCCGGAACCTGATTGTTGATTCCAAGGTCTCACTGCTGGCCTACCAGAGGTGGGTGACCGAGGAAGAGGATTCCGGGGCAGGAGACGAAGCCCTCAAACAACACATTGACGCGGTAAGGAACCATATCCAGACCCTCAGCGAAAAAGATTACAGTCAGCTCCACGGCCTGCATTCGCCGGATTTCGTGCTGCTGTTCATGCCTATTGAACCGGCGTTTGTGGCAGCATTCCAGCAGGACGAGAACCTTTTCGCAGAAGCCTTTGAGCGAAAGATTATTGTGGTGACACCTACCACATTACTGGCAACACTGAGAACCATTGAAAACATCTGGCGGTACGAGCGCCAGAGCCAGAATGCCAGGCGCATTGCCGAGCGGGCCGGCGCGGTGTATGACAAACTACGGGTGTTTGTGGAGGCAATGGAGCGGCTGGGCAGCCAACTGCATACCGCCCAGGGAACCTATGATTCGGCCATGAATAACCTGACCCGGGGCCGTGGTAATCTGATTTCCCAGGCGAACCGCTTTGTTGAGCTTGGCGTTCGGGTTAAAAAGGAATTGCCGAAAGCGATCATGGACCAGGCCGAAGTGGACGACGGAGAGGAATCCGAAATCGCTGATGACAATGATCTGCCTGATACTGAAGAGCAGACGATTGGTGCAGACAACCAGCAGGAGTAAATGCCATGGCAGTATTGTTTGGAACAGGTCGCCAGTTGGCGCGTGGAGCCGTCCTTGCATCTGTGCTTCTGGCCGGACAGGCGCTGGCGCTGGCGCCAGAGCACGAAACCCGCAGGCTCATGCTGGCAACGGAAGAAGCCGTGGTGGCGGAGAAATGGGGTGAGGCCGCCGAGTACCTGAACCGGTTGCAGCAACTGGAAGGGGAAAAACCGGTCGATTATTACTTTTTCCGTGGCCGGGTGATGTTGCAGTCATCCCATCTCAACGAGGCCCAGTCGGCCCTGGAGACCTATGTGACCCGCGCCGGTGCCAAGGGTGCCCATTATCAGGAGTCCCTGAAGCTGATTACCGATATTGAAAAGGCGAGAAAGGAAAGTGCCCTTGCACCTCAGGGCGCCGGTGAGCCGGAGAGGGTTGCGGTAATCGAGCCGGCAGGGGACAGCCGGGTAGCATCCCTGCGAAAGCTCTACCTTGCGGATTCGGACCGGGAGGCGCTCACCCTGCACATCAACAGCCTGCTGGAGCTTTCCGGCTGGCGGCGTGATCAGACGGTGGTCAGGCTTGACCGGCCGGCTGAGGTGGAATATCGCCTGAGCAGCCAGGGTAGCGAAATCCAGATTCAGGAAATCAGGCGTGGTGACGACGGGCGGGTCAGGCGAAGCACCGAGCCGATGTCGGTTTTTGGCATAAATCCGAGAGTGGAATGGCGCTGTGAACCAGCGACCTCAACCTGCTGGGTATACGACCCCAGGGATGGTTCCCGGCTGTTCCAGCTTGCCTTGAACCGGGATCAGGCTCAGGAGATTGCAGACACTCTGGGGCACCTTATCCGTACCGTTCAGGCACCATCGGATTCCTGATTCAGCCCGACAGGTTACCGCGCTCACCCTCCCGGTAGGCGCCCGGCGTTACCCCGGTCCACTTCTTGAAGGCCCGGTGGAAGGTTGAGGGCTCGGTGAATCCGACCTTGGCGGCGATGTCGTTAATGGGCAGCTCCTGCCGGCTCAGGTAGTAAATTGCCATGTCCCGGCGCAACAGATCCTTGATCTCCTGGAACGAAGTATTCTCCTGCTTCAGGCGGCGCCGGAGCGTTTGCGGGCTGGTGTGCAGCTCTGCGGCGATCCATTCAAAATCCGGCAGCGGTTTTGAGAAATCCCGGCCAATAAGCGCCCGGATTCGTCCGGTAAACGTGTTGCTCTCATCCGGCCGGGACAACAGATCCGCCGGAGAGGTTTTCAGGAACTGCCGCATTTCCGGCTTGTCCCGGATTACCGGGGCAGACAGGAAGCGCTTGTCGAAAGTGAGGGCGGTTTTATCCGACTCGAATGCCAGTGGGCAATGAAAAATATGCCGGTACTCATCCCCATGCGCTGGCCGGGGATAATCAAACTCGGCCTTCTCCAGCTCAATCGGTTGTCCGATCAGCCAGCTGCCGAGCCGATGCCAGATCACCAGGATGCTCTCCCGCAGGAAAAAACAGGGATCGTGGATTTCGCCCTCAATCCGGGTAACCAACTGCGCCTTGTCCTCGCCGATTTCCAGTTCCATCGCTACCATGGGCTCAAACAGACGGGAAAACCGGAAGGCCTGGCGGTACACCGATTCCAGGTTCGGGCAGTCCATGACCAGCGCGCACATGGTTGCAAACGTTCCGGTCCGGGCCCGTCTCGGGCCAAGCCCCATGAACTCGTCGCCCATCCGGTTCCACAGCACCTGCATCAGATGGCTGAACTGGTCACTGCTTACCCTGGCCATCTCAATACGCAGCAGATCCGGAGAAATACCGGCCTCCCGGAGCATTTCTCGGGTATCAAAACCAAGCGTTTCGGCGCCCACCAGGGCGGCCTGAACAAAGTGCCTTGAAACCGTCAGATCGGACATCACGCTCGCCATTCCATGAAAACGAGACCCATCATAAAACCCCCATGGAACAATGCAACCGAAGCCGGACCAACCGGATGGAAGAAACCGCCAATTGGAATGACCGAAGCAGTAGTTGGCCTCACCGGCAAAACCGGGCAGCATGATGGGGATAACAACGAGTGGAGAAACCACTCTCACAACAAAAGGAGATCATCATGGCCGGTCCACTGACCTCACTCAAAGTCCTCGACTTCAGCACTTTATTGCCTGGCCCCTATGCCACCATGTTGCTGGCGGATATGGGCGCGGATGTGTTGCGTGTCGAGGCGCCGGACAGGGTGGACCTGATCCGGGTAATGCCTCCCCATGATGCCGGAGTGAGCACCGCTCACGGCTTTTTGAACCGTGGCAAGAAGTCACTGACGCTTAACCTGAAGGAAGAGGGCAGTGCAGACAAGGTGCTGGAGCTGGTAAAAGACTTTGACATCGTGATCGAGCAATTCCGGCCCGGGGTGATGGACCGCCTTGGCATTGGGTATGAAGCCCTCAAAGCCGTCAACCCGAGCCTCATCTACTGCTCCATTACCGGCTATGGCCAGACCGGCCCATACAAGGACCGTGCGGGCCATGACATCAATTATCTTTCCCTGGCCGGCGTCAGCAGCCACTGTGGCCGAGCGGACAGCGGTCCGCCCCCGATGGGAATACAGATTGCCGATGTTGCCGGCGGCTCTCACCATGCTGTGATGGGTATTCTGGCGGCGGTGATACACCGACAGCAAACCGGAGAGGGGCAGTTCGTTGATGTCAGCATGACCGATGCCGCCTTTGCCCTGAATGCCATGTCCGGCGCCGCCTGCCTGGCGGGTGGACAAGAGCAGAAACCGGAGAGCTCACTGCTCAATGGTGGCTCCTTCTACGATTATTACCAAACCAGTGACGGCCGCTGGCTATCGGTCGGCAGTCTGGAACCGCAGTTCTCCGCACGCCTGTGCGACACCCTGGGGATTGCCGACCTGAAAAGCGACGCCCTGAGCCAGAAACCCGAACATCGGCAACGGCTCAAAGCCGCCCTGAAAGAAAGGGTTGCCTCGAAAACCCTGGCCGAGTGGCAGGAGATTTTTGCGGGTCAGGATGCCTGCGTGGAGCCGGTTCTGACAATCTCCGAGGCCGCTGAGCATCCGCAGCTTAAGGCAAGGGAGATGGTGATTGGTGTGGACCGGGGTGACGGCACCCAACAGAGGCAGGTCGGGTTTCCCATCAAGTTCGAGAAAACGCCATCGGAAACGTCCCGGATTGGCAAAATGCCTGGGGCTGATAACGAACAATTCCTGTAACTATTCAGTCGGTTTCATTTAAAACGTTCTGATCATTATCTGGTGGCGCCGTCATGAAGGCCGGCATACGCCCCTCGAACAGGGACATCAGCGCATCGGAGGCCGTCAGCTTCTGCTTGCGCGCCGTGGACAGATAGCTGCGCACTCGGCAGAAGATCTCCGCGCCTTCGATTGAACGGAAGCCGCCGGATACTTTCTGCTGCACCTTGAGCATACGGATATCCCGCTCACCCTGGTTGTTGGTGAAGGGTACCGCCGGATCATCCAGGAAGCGCAGCACATCCGCTTCGTAATCGCGCAGCCGCTCCAGCAGGTTGCGGGCCTTTGAGCGTTTGAGTCGGCCGCGTTTGCCCTGTCGCTGGCTTTCATCCGGCGGCGGGCATGGGGTGACAGCCAGGTCAGGTCGTCATTGGAGGCACAATGCAGCCAGTGGCGCTTGCCGCCAATATTGATGCTGGTTTCATCGGCGTGGATCCGATCCGACTCGGCCAGACGATCTTTGACCCAAACCTCGAAGCCGGCAGCCCGGTCGCCGGCTTCCCGATTGAAGTTGAACAGCGACCCCGCGCTCAGGGGAATGCCGACCTGATCTTCGAAGTACTCGCGAATGCGATCGTAGGGCAGCAGTTGATACTGCGACAGATAGACCGCATGCGCCTTCAGTCCGGGACCGTACTGCACCGGACGCTCGACGCCGGCTGGAAATGGCGCCACGATGCGCCGGCCCTGGGCGTTTTCCAAAATCTCGGCCTGGTACTCGGTGACAAAGCGACTGATGTCGAGGTCGATGACCTGGCGCTTTTCGTGGCCCACCAGACGGAACGAACTGCCCTTGGGTAGGGTGCGCCGATCCAGCTTCACGGTCTGGATCGCATCCGGATCCTCCACCGGTTGCAGCGTCTTGCCGATACGGCCCGGCTGTCCGCCCGGCTTGCGCTCGCTTTTGGGCCGGCTCTTCTTGAGTCGGTTGGGATCCTGGGAGGGGGGCTTGCTGCTGTTGGCACTGTTGCTGTTGATCCGACCGGTCAGAATCTGGATCAGCACCATCAGCAGCTCGATTGCCGCCCGCAGCGATGGCGAGACCGAGGAGTCGCTCTGGAGCTGTTGCTTGACGCCCGCCAAGGCGGCGTCAACATCGATGTTGCTGATCTTCATGAACCTGAGTACCGTCGAGTGATGGGCTATTATCGCACGACTTTTTCAGGCTGGATTTTTCCTCCTGAGGGCCGTTTTGAACGATCTTTTTGTTGCCGGCACGCTCGGGGATGTATGGCAGCTCAAGACCGCAATGAAGGAAGAACAGGGGGGTTGAGCGCGATGTTACGGCAATGGGGCGAGTGTGGGTGAAGTTCTGCAAAACCGGGCAAAAACCCTGTCAAGAACTTTTTTCTGAGAATGAGCTGAATAGTTACATTACAACTACTGCAAAACAAATAGCGAAGGTAAGACTCCGGCGATGCGCCTGGGCCTAGCAAAAGGCCCAGTAGACCTGGAAAAGATACAAGTACACGAAGGCTAGTATATCGCTCCGTAAATAACATATAATTTATGAGGCGATCTCATCCATTTTATAGCGCCAGCGAAATATGACCGGCTCGCGATTCATGTCTTCAATTCCTCGGTAAATTCGCTCAACCAACTCCTCCTTGGAATCCACACGTATATGGCGGAGAAACGAGCGGGCAATTTTGCTGAAAAAGACTTCGATCAAGTTCAGCCAGGAGCCGTGCTTTGGCGTGAACACAAACTCGAATCGCTCAGGCTTGGATCGCAGGTAAGTCTGGGTTTCCTTGGAAATATGCGCCGAGTGGTTATCCAGAATCAAACGGATCTTCCAGTCCGATGGATAGTTACCATCGAGCGTCTCCAAGAACTCTACAAACTCGCGACTGCGATGGCGATCACGCACCAGCGGGATCACTTCTCCAGTATGCAGATCAATGCCCGCCAGCAGCGAAACGGTACCCAAGCGCTTGTACTCATAATCCCGTCCGGTGGTCTCATAGCGACCTACAACAGGCAGCAGGTCCGCTGCAATACCCCGCAGAGCCTGGATGCCGGGTTTCTCGTCATAAGAGAGGGTTACCGAACGGCGCTCTGCATCCGAGGCGTTCTGCACTTCCAGTTCCTTGTAGACGCAGAGCACATTGGCCATCTTCTCATCAAACTCAGGGTCCTTGCGCTCCAGGTAGTAGCTGATCTTGTGCGGCTTGATATTGCTCTTGGATAAGATGGCATGCAGGCGACTCTTGCCCAATCGGTCCAATTCCGGATAGCCAGCCTCCTTGCAGTGCGTACGGATATGCTGGATCAGTAGGCTATAAGTCCAGGTTTCATGGGCATAACCCAACTCCTTTGGTTTGCGGCATGCCTCCGACAGCACCCAGCTTTTCGCGTCATCACTGATCAGTGGCGTGCGCCCAGGGCGCGGCAAGTCTTTAAGCGCCTGCATCGGTTCGAACGTCAATGCTTTGTCGATGGTGCGTTCGATCATTGGCCGATTGGTCCCCAACTCTCGCGCAATCTCCGATATTCGCATGCCCTTGCTGTAAGCCAACAAAATTTGCGCTCGCCTGACGGTCGCAGCTGATTCCGTCCGACTGCGGCTAATGCTGACCAGCTTCTCCCGAATGTCTGCTTGGATATTCAGAGGTTTTCGTTTCGCCATATGCCACCCTCTCAAAGCTAACAGTACTTGAGAGCAAGGTTAGCAACTGGTGATATTAATGCAATAGTATTAACGGAACCATATACTAGGCAGTTTGACGAGGAGGCCTTGAATTGATGAAACGAAAAATGCCCCGGATATAAGTCCGAGGCATTCCGATTTCCTAGTGGGTTTAGTTCAACTGTGTGAACTCATCGGTGTCATTATTGTCTATGACGTCTTGAGGCGTAGGCAGCGGCCGATCATCCAGGATTGGCGTAAAGGTTGCTGTGCCAACACTGCCATTTGAGGCATCAACCGCACCACTAAGCGTGCCCCCGGCTCCAAAAAACTCCACGGTTTGATACAGGGATTCCGCAAATGCATCCTTCTGTCGCTGGAAGTCGGCGTTACGCTCGGTTTCATCCTCAATGTCGGAATTGGGTGAAGGCAGGACGAACATCCCATGGGTGCCGTAGGCAAGGTTGCTCGCAAGTGAGGTTTCGGTGCCATTGGTGGTTACAACGTTGGTTGCTCCCAGCGCCTCTGAGAGAGGAATGCCTCCCGCGAGATAATCCGGGAACGCCTGGTTCAACTGAGTGTTCGCCGCTTCAATGATGGTCGTCTGATCAGATTGGTAGAGAGTCGCACCATTTCCGTCTTCCGTGCCGACGATATTGAAAGTCAGGATGCTCTTGCCACCACTCACAATGTCGTCCGCTAGGTTGATCGGATCGGCGGGGTCAATGGCGTGCTGAACAACACGCATAAAGGTTTCATAATCCTGTGAACCTTGCTCTACACCGGAGGCCTGGAGCCCAGCCAGAATGCGAGGTGCAAAGGATGGTGAGTTCTCGAGCAAGCGCGTAATACCGGACGCCGGTGTGTAGAGAACGGTTGCCTGAACGTCAGTGATGTCGGTCTGGTTGGCCACAGCGGCCGCACCAGCAGTCGCGACGGTACCAAGCGAGTGGCCCACTAAATAGACGTTGTTGGTATCGAAGTCTCCATTTCCGTCACCGTTCACATCGATGCCCCCAACAGAAGCGATCAGGTTCACCAGGTCAACTTGAGACTGGAGGTTCTTATCGCGGCTGTTGAAGAAGTTCTGCAGGTTGATGTAAAGGCTGCCTGAAGAGCCAACGCCATTGTCAAAGTTCATGGCTGTGGGGTTACCACTGCCATTGGCGGTGAAGTTAAAGTGGCGTTCGAAACCCGTTCTGGCGATACCCGGAATGACGCTGGTGTGATTTGCAACCGAGTTTTCGGCACCGATAGCAAAGCCAACATATTGGGCCGCGGCGGCATCGGCCGCATCAGGGCCGGGGGCACCACAGGAGCCACTGCCAGAAGCAATGACTACTGGGTCGCTCTCTGTACAGCCGAGATTGGCTTGTACGAAGGACACGGCCTGAGCAATGAACGTTTGATCGATAATCGCTGCTATATTTGCTGTGGTATTTTGCGTCGGTAAACTGTCGCCAGATGCCGCATCCGTTGCATCCAGTCCTTTCAGCAATGTGGCAGCCAACGCCTGCTTTTCTTCAGTCACGCCAGAGGTTTTGTCAGATTGATCCTCGGCGTCCACGCCGTGCAGAGGAAGGTCGATTGCAACAACCGCGTAGCCTGCCGCAGTCAGGAAAGAGCCGACCGACAGCGCGGCGCTTCTATCAGTTGTAATGCCGTGTTGGAAAACAACGACTGGTAGCTGGCTGGCGCCGTTCCAGGTAAAGTTCGCGGCAGTTGTCTTGCCTGGTTGCGGAACCATCACCAGCATGGGAACCTTGAGGTTATCCGTCAGATCGGGGAATGGGTACAAGTAGTTCACTGCGTCACTAGCATAATCACCTGTGGCGGGCGATTCTACACCCTGTGCAAGCTGCAGACCTACAGGACCGAAGGCTGTATTCAGGTTTTCGGCGAGCATGTGATTGCCCGTCCAAACATCATCGTTAATGGCAGAGCCATCAGCGCCATTAGGTGTTCCCAGATAGTACGGCAGTTCGATGCTGCCTTGAAGCACAACTGCAGTATCGGACCCAATCACTGAAGAGAGCGCGGGTGTGAGCAAACCAGCAATGGCGGCTGATGGGTCAGTGTATGCCGGAAGGATGACCGAATCGCTCTTGTCGCCAATCTGGGGTAAAAGAGAATTGAAATTCGAAGCGAGTGCGGTTCCTGCGCAGGTCGTACCGTCCTCAAAGTCCAGGCCTTCGCATGGAGCTCCAGAGCCAAACAGAGTTGGCAGAGCTGCCACTAATCCAGGGGACGGGAAGTTTGTCTCCGCCGCTGTGATCGCTGCCTGCACGTCAAAGAAGTTGAATGGAGAATCTGCTGTATCGCCGGTACTCGACAGATTAAAGTCTGCCGTTGTCAGGTTGCTGTCGCCGTTGAAATCGAAGTCGAGAGCATCAATTTCGCCGTTTCGGTTGGTGTCATTGGGGCCAACTTCATCTTTGGATTTTCGCTTAGCAGCAAGCGCTTTTTCCAGCGAGCTCCCTTCTGCGATAGCACCCAGCACTGTCGCGGCTCCTGCAACCTTTCTGACCGTGCCCAAACGAACAAGTGCTTTTACCTGGTCGGTAAACCAGTTTTCAGGCTGAGCCATGTAAGGCAGAACCTCCTCGTCAGCGGAGGTCATAAACGAGTAGCTCATAGCTATGTTGTCGGCTGACAACAGTGGCAGGCTCTGCTGTTCCCGGACGCTGTTAGGAATGGCAAAATAGGCGCCGGCGACAGACTCCCAGAGTTTATTGATGATAGTGCGAACCGGTTGAAGACTGCTTGAGCCAATCGGTGCATCCTCGTCAGTGAGGTTCGAGTAAGTGGGCGATGCAATAATATTATTACTGCTGGCGTCCTGTACGCTGTTCGTGACCACGGCAATATAGCGTTTGCGAGGGTTTAAAGGTTTCAGAAGATTGATGCGAATAACACTGCGAACACCCTCGTCGGTTGATTGTTCTACCACCGAGACTTCGTATTGGTCGACAGCGGCCCTCGCAGCAGAATTGGCGGCTGCAACAAGCCCTGCACTAGGCGTCCCACCGGCTTTAAGCGTTCCAGAAATTTGAGAGAAAGGCTGAGCAAGCGGGATCGTGGGTGGCTCACTGAGCGACAACGCCTGAAGTGGGTCGCCGCTGGCGTAGTCAAGCTCAAGCAAAAACACATTCTGATTCGGATTCGGCGTTGCGACGCCTGAAGTCAGTACCAGTTCGCCGTCTTGATCGACTACGAAAGGTTGACCATCTACGGATTCAGCGTCAATCAATCCGTTCATTGCTATATCGATAGGGGCTACCGTTGACGCGCCACTCAGCCTATTCAGGGCTGTAGTGACGGGAGGCGCGGTGTTGGCAACAGAGAAGGTCCCGTCAGCCTCGTTTACACCCACAGTTTCAAGGTCGTCACCTTGGAAGATTAGATCGTTGGGCAGTGGCAATTCGCCGGTGACCGGATTAAATAGTGGCCAGGTCTTACCATCAAAATCTGGGTTACTGATCTGATAATCCGGATTGGCATTCGCCCCCGTATTGCCGCCCTCAAGGCAGCCTGTAAGTCCAACGGAAGACGCCACGGCAAGACTTATTAGAGTTTTCTTGAACATGGGTGGAACCTTTTCCTGTTGTTGTGTCGTTATGTTCGGCAGCTGACGGGGCCGGTCTGATCCGGTAAGCCCGT
>Ga0208300_100560_pt1 | contig 24874 bp, 21 predicted proteins | sample 23_taG_FD_184096 | JGI IMG/M metagenome (GOLD analysis project Ga0208300, IMG submission 184096) | Marine viral communities from Cariaco Basin, Caribbean Sea - 23_WHOI_OMZ (SPAdes) (version 2) | ecosystem: Environmental > Aquatic > Marine > Oceanic | place: Caribbean Sea: Cariaco Basin...
GGCTTCAAGGCCGAACCGGACCGTTATCACCTGTACGTCGCCTACATCTGCCCCTGGGCATCGAGAGCCTTGATGGCTCGCGAGCTCAAAGGGCTCAAGGATGTGATCGGGGTGACTGTCGTCAACCCGCGGCTGACCGACCAGGGCTGGCAGTTCGGCGGCTACCCCGGCGCGCAGGAGGATACCCTCAACGGCGCCCGCTACATGCACGAGCTGTACACCCGGGCGGATCAGGATATTTCCGGCCGCGCCACGGTGCCGGTACTGTGGGACAAACACACCGGCACCATCGTCAATAACGAGTCTGCCGATATCCTGCGCATGCTGAACACCGCGTTCGCGGAGATTGTGGACCAGGGGCCGGATCTTTACCCGGCGGCACTGGCAGGCGAAATCGACCGGCTCAACGGCTATCTTTATAAAGATCTCAACAACGGGGTGTACCAGGCCGGGTTTGCCTCGAGCCAGGCCGCCTACGACGAGGCCTACACCAAGGTATTTGCAGCCCTGGACGACATGGAATCACGGCTGGCCGATGGGCGCCGCTATCTGTTTGGTGATCAACTGACCGAAACCGATATCCGCCTGTTCGTGACCCTGGTGCGCTTTGATGCGGCCTATCACGGCCTATTCAAGTGCAACCGCAATACCCTGAGCGCCATGCCGCACCTGCATGACTACATGCACCGGATACTGGCGCTTGATGGCATTGCCAATACCGTCAACCTTGATCACATCAAAGCCGGCTATTACTCCATCAAGGCACTGAACCCGGGTGGCATTGTCCCGGCTGGGCCGGGCGAACTCTGAACAGAGGAACCAACGCCATGAACAAAGGCACCGATGTACTGTTTATTTCCCATGGCGGCGGGCCCATGCCGCTGCTGGGGGATCCGGGGCACCGTGACATGGTGGACCGGTTAACGGAGCTTGCCGGTACTCTGCGCAAACCCTCCGCGATTCTGGTGATCAGCGCCCATTGGAAAGAGTCGGTGGCGACCATCACCTCCGGAGCCAGCCCGTCGCTGATCTACGATTACTATGGCTTCCCGGCGGAAGCCTACAGGATCGAGTACCCCTGCCCGGGCGAGCCGGCGCTTGCGCGGCAGGTGTACCAGGCGCTGGATCAGGCCGGTATTCCGGCGCGCCTGGATGACCGGAGAGGCTTTGATCATGGCTTGTTTGTGCCACTCAAACTGATGTATCCGGCCGCCGATATTCCCTGTATCCAGCTCTCACTGGTCAACAGTCTGGATGCCAGCACGCACCTGGCGATTGGCCGAGCATTGCAGGCACTGGACTACGACAACCTGCTGGTGATTGGCTCCGGCTTCTCGTTCCATAACATGCGGGCCTTCTTTGCGGAGCAGACGCCAGAGATCCAGGCGCGCAATCAGGCCTTCGAGGACTGGCTGGAACAGACCTGTGGCGATGGCTCCCTGGCGGAGTCAGAACGGGCCGAGCGCCTGATCCATTGGGAGCGAGCGCCGCACGCCCGGTTCTGCCACCCCCGGGAAGAACATCTTCTGCCCTTGCACGTGTGCTATGGACTGGCCAACAAGCCCAGCGATACGCACATCTCAGCAAGGATCCTCGGCAAACAGTCGGGGATGTTCTATTGGCGGTGTTAACCGGCGTCCTCCATGATCACTGTTAGTACACACCCGTAAGGAGAGGTTATGAGTGAAACTCTGAATGCCATCGTCAACGCCCGGTTGCAGGGCCGCGAGGGCTTGTTCCGACTGACCATTGCCAACGGCCGGTTCAGTGCCATCACGGCCCAGAATGCCTCGGAAGAGGCAGCGGAAAACCAGCTGGATGCCGGTGGCAACCTGGTCGCCCCTCCGTTTGTGGAGCCGCACATCCATCTCGATGCGGCAATGACCGCCGGCGAGCCACGCTGGAATCAGAGTGGAACATTGTTTGAGGGTATTGAATGCTGGTCCGAGCGCAAAGCCAGCCTGACGCGCGACGATGTGATCGGCCGGGCCGAGCAGACCCTGAAACTGTTTTCCGATAACGGCATTCAGCATGTCCGGACCCATGTGGATGTCACAGATCCCAAGCTCACCGGCCTGAAAGCCATGCTGGAGGTACGTGAGCGCATGGCTGAAACCGTGGATCTCCAGATCGTGGCGTTTCCCCAGGAAGGTCTCTGGTCGTTCCCGCAGGGCAAGGAGCTGATGGAGGAGGCCGTGCGCCTGGGCGCCGACGTTGTGGGTGGTATTCCGCATTTCGAGCTTACCCGGGACTACGGCGTTGAGTCGGTCCAGTGGCTGGTGGCGCTGGCCCACAAGCACGACCTTCTGGTGGACGTGCATTGCGACGAGATTGACGATCCCGAGTCCCGCTTCCTGGAAGTTCTGGCGGCCGAGGCACTGAAACTCGATTATGGCTCCCGGGTCACCGCCAGCCATACCTGTGCCATGGGTTCGTACAACGATCATTACTGCAGCCGGCTGTTCCGGTTGTTGCAGAAATCCGGCCTGCGTTTCCTGTCCATGCCCACCGAGAGCCTGCACCTGCAGGGCCGGTTTGATGGCTACCCGAAGCGCCGTGGCCTGACCCGCGTGCCGGAACTGCTGGACGCCGGCCTGAAAGTCGCATTCGGCCAGGATTCCATTCGTGACCCCTGGTACCCGCTGGGCAACGGCAACCTGCTCCGTACCCTGGACGTGGGCCTGCACGCCTGCCACATGCTGGGCATGGGCTGGATTGACCGATGCCTGGAGTTGATCACCGACAACGGTGCCGCGGCGCTGGATCTTCAGGACTACGGCATTGAGCAGGGACTGCCGGCCCGTTGCGTGGTGTTACAGGGCCGATCGCCCTATGAGGTGCTATTGGGGCAGTTGCCGGTGTCTGCGTCCATACGTGATGGGCGGGTTCTGGTGAATCGGCAGGGCTAATGCCCGTTACCGCAGGAGCAAAGGCTTCCCCGGTTGGCAGACCGGGGACTCTGCTCTACGACTCCAGAGTTCAGCGAAGCGACTTCAGGGCCGTTGCCCACTTCGCCATCTCGTCCAGCATGGCGTTGGCCGACCCCGTGTGATGCTGATCCGGGAGGAAGCCGCGCTGATCATCCAGCTTCTCCCAGGGCATCTGCACCATTACACCTTCCACCATCGGCATCATTTTCAGCGTGGTGACCAGCTGCTTGGCGGTCTGGGCGGAACGCAGGCCACCGGAAACGCCGCCGTAGCTGACAAAGCCGCACGGCTTGTAGTTCCACTCGTTGTAGACGTAGTTCAACGCGTTCGTGAACGATGGCGGCGGGCAGAAATTGTACTCGGGGATGACGAATACGTAGGCATCTGCTTTATTGACGCTCGCTGACCAGGCTTTGGTGTGCTCGTGTTCATACTTCTGCATGCGAGGATGGTTGGCCTCGTCGTATACCGGAAGATTGAACTCGGCCAGGTCCACCAGCTCACTGGAAAATGTTCCCTGTTCATTGGCCAGAGCATTGAACCACTGGGCAATGGAAGGGCCGATCCGGCCGGGGCGGGTGCTGCAGATGACGGTCTGTAGGTTCATGGGATGTCCTTGGATAGCGGTGGCAAGCCGTTGAAGGCTGGTTTTTGAATCCGTGTCGGAGTGTCTGCTCGGGAAAGCAGGATAAAGGGCACACCTTCAAAAAGATAACGGAGTATCCAGTAAGAATTAGTCAAAAATTCTGAGGCTATCGGCCCGCCGCCTCGCTAGACGTTAGCTTCCTATCTCTTTATAATCCCCGGCCTCGCAGGAGAGAGGGCACACTGCCCCGCCGAAGGCGCAAACTCCCATAAACGCTCAGGCACAGGTACTGCGAGGCACCAATCAAAGCCGTCTGGAGAGCGACTGCCGAGGCAGTCCACCGAAGGGGCAAGCAGAGCAGGGCTCTGTAAACTCTCAGGTATCAGGGACAGGGGGAGAGGCCACAGAAACTCAGGAGTCCTGTGTGCTGATCTCTATCTATATGATAGCCATTACCGCCGAAGCCATGTCGGGCGCCCTTGCCGCGGGTCGAAGGAACATGGATATTTTTGGTGTCGCGGTCATCGCGTTTTTCACCGCCCTTGGGGGCGGAACCGTCCGGGACATTCTGCTGGGCAACTTTCCGGTTAACTGGACCCAGCACCCCCGCTATATTTACATGACCATTACCGGAGGCCTGGTAACGGTCGTGATCGCCCGTTTCATGCGACACCTGCATCAGCTGTTTCTGGTGCTGGATGCCATTGGCCTGGTGGCGTTCACCGTAATCGGCTGTAACGTCGCGCTTGAGCTGGGCTATGACACTGTGGTGGTCGTGATGGCTGGTATTACAACCGGCATCTTTGGCGGCATCATCCGGGACATCCTTTGCAATCGGACGCCACAGGTATTGCGCCATGAACTCTATGCCAGCGTTTCACTGGTGGTCGCCTTTCTTTATCTGACTCTACTTCGCCAAGGGGTGGATGAGGACGTCACTCTCCTGGCGGCATTCAGCCTCGGACTGCTTCTCCGTATGGCCGCCATTCGCTGGCGGCTGTCGTTGCCGGTGTTCAGCTATTCGCAGACCCGGTGGGAGTGATGCGTCTCTGCGTTGAATTCCTCGATTTGATGACCCGATTCGGCGAGATTCCCTGAACATTACTAATAACCTGAGCAATCTGAGCCTTGTAGGCGCAGCGTGACAATTTTGAAGATCCGAAATTAAACAAAAGCGAACATTCGAGTCAGGGTTTTCCTCCAGTGCCTCCAATCTAATCACAGCCATTTCATCCAGTATGATTGGCGGAGCAAATTGCAGGCGCTGAATGATTACATGGCAGAGATGGCCATGTTCGGCTAAGCTGTTGTTTTATCAATTTATGTGCAGCGCGATTGATGGTTCAAAGTCAGTAATAATGACGCAGTCAAATTTCTGCAATGGTAAAGCGCGCTGCCCAATTGCTGTTGGGCCTTCTAGCCTCGAGTACGGTCGGGATAGATGATGAACATTCGCCAAACAATAGATTCGGCTGGCTTTCTCTTTCTGAGGAAATGGAGACCGGAACTAACGACTGCCCAAGCTGCTCATCTAATTGGTATTGCTGTGGAAATTGAAAGTTTTCTCCCTGCGACAGGAATACCTAATGTCCAGCTGCTATCACCGAAACGACAGGAGAATGCACCCGCGAATCACTACAGCGGTTCTTTTGGGCTAGAGGAATTTCCTCTTCACTCTGATTTGGCTCATTGGTCCATTCCTCCGCGCTATTTTGTTTTACGCTGCCTGCATGGATCACCGACCGCCTATACAAATCTGCTTCCAGTCAGTTCAATTTTTAGTGCTATTCCTGAGCAATATATGCGGAAGGCTGTTTTTATACCTCGAAAGCGGAGTCCAGCTGGCCATTGTTGTCCACTCCCAATGTGGTTTCGTCAGAAGGGAGATACGGGCGTGCGATGGGACTCTTTATTTTTGATTCCTTTAAACAGCTCCGCGAAAAAGGTGGCGCATGTTTTCTCAACGACAAAATGGAGCAACTCTCTAAAAGCAGTAAATTTATTGGAGCCCGGTGACACACTGATTGTCGACAATTGGCATATGTTGCATGGACGCTCCGCTGTAGACGACGATTCAATAGATCGAAGAATTGAGCGCGCCTATCTAAGCGCCATTAAAGGTTAATAATATGAATCCTACTGTTGCTTCAAATACTTGGTCGGAAGAGGCGTTATTTTCGAAAGCACAGGTTTATATGGATCAAATGGAGAGCACTGCGGCAGAGGAATGGCAATTTGGTCTTTGGTCCGCGCTGTGCCTGGAGCTTTTGTCGCGGGCTGCTCTGGCCCACATATCACCAGTACTTCTTGCTGACCCCAGAAACTGGCGTAATCTCACACACGCACTTGGTAGCGCGCCCACTGCAAAAAAGTTTTCACCATCGTCTATCCCAACTAAAGAGGTGCTTGCACGTCTGTCCGAGCTGTTGCCGGAATTTACAGATGAGCTGGCTGGGTTCTGTAGTCAGCATGTAGAGCGCCGGAACGCTGAACTACATTCAGGTGAGGCGGTTTTCGCTGGACTCGGAACAGCGGACTGGCTCCCTAAGTTTTACAAAGCCTCGCAGACCCTGCTTGAGTCAATGGGTAAAGAGCTTGCGGACTTTGTATCAGACCCGGTTAACGCAAAAGAGATGGTCGATTCGCTAGAGGATGCCGTTGCCAAATCTGTTAAACAAGACATAGGTGCTCATTCGAAGGTGTGGTCTAACAGGAATGAGAAAGATCGAGAGGAGGCCGCCCTTCAGGCATCAACTTGGGCCAGTCGTCACATGGGGCACCGCGTGCAATGTCCATCATGTGGTTCACAAGCATTGCTTCATGGCACAGCCAGTGGTCCTGTTGCAACTGAGGTCGGCGAAGATGAGGTGGTTCAGCGGCAGACGATGCTGCCATCCTCGTTCGAGTGCATAGCTTGTGGGCTAAAAATAACCGGCTACTCCAAGCTGTCCGCGTGTGGTCTTGGAGATGTATTCTCTGAGAAAACGACCTATACCGCAGCTGAGTTCTTCGAACTATATACGGAAGAAGAGTTGGAAGAGGCACGAGCTGAGATGCCTGAGTATGAACCGGATTTCAATGAATATTGAGGGAATTGTGGTGACTACTCACCAGTGCCAATAAAGCCCAACAAGTCATTGCAGTTCGTTACGGCCCTTACGGGCCTTCACCGGACGGCCTTAGCTCCGCAAAGGCCGCCGCTGAATTTTAGCGTTAAGTCTGATTCGAACTATGAAAAAGTCAATAAATACATACGGGTACCTTTATAGCGCATCGGTGAGCACGGAGAATACGGGTCGAAATGAGGCCGAGGGCTCGTTTTATCAATACATGGCCTCTTTAGTATTTTCAGCATTCACATTGGAGGCGTACCTCAACCATCTGGGTTTCCAGGTGATTGGGTACTGGAACCATATAGAGTCTCTCAGCCCAATCAAAAAATTGGATATATTGTCAGAAGTTACGGGTGCAAAGTTTGAAAAAGGCGCTCGCCCTCACCAAACGGTTGCTGAACTTCTCAGATTTCGTAATGAAATGGCACACGGAAAATCTCGATTCCCCTCACAAATCGGCGGTCCAGACGATCCTTGGTGGTTGGAATATTGTAACGAGGAAAATGCTAGTCGGGCCCGTGAAGCGGTAGAGCAGATTATTAATACGTTAAATCATGAATCCGGCGTCAAAGACCCATGGACCTTCAACCATGAGTCATACTGAGAATTTAACAAGGCTAAGCACGGCGACGGCTATTACATTGCGGCTTCGCCTACATTCCGTAGCCGCGCATGCTGGCTGGCGCTGGTTTAAGGGAGAAGGGTGATGATTCATGCGACTGTATAAATTTAGGGGGCCGTCCCAGATTGAGTTTACCCTCGACATCATGTTTAACGACCGTCTTTACTGTGCAGATTGGACAACGCTCAATGACCCCATGGAAGGTCAGTTCGTATACTCCCACAGGGCCACTGACGAAGTAGATCGTTCGGCCTATTTAGATGATATTCGAATGGAGAAAAAGAAAATTCGGATCTGCTCGCTTTCAAGCACCTATGACAGCCATTTGCTTTGGGCTCACTATGCAGACGGTTTTTCTGGCGTGGCAATTGAGGTCGATATCCCCGACAACCATCCAAGCTTGATGAAGATGGAGTATGGTGGAGTATTCGCCAATGTGAATTTTGAGGATGGTGATGTGCCACGCGAGACTGCGCGGCGAATATTTGCTTCAAAATACATTGATTGGAAATATGAAAAAGAATTCCGGATCTTGCACGGAGAGCACTTTTTTGAGCTGCCTAACCCAGTGAGAAGGATTATCGTTGGTCATCGAATGAATCCATCCCTTTTCGAAGCGCTAAGAATAATTTGTGAGCGAAAAGATATTGAGATAAACCGAACGGGCATTGGAGATGAGGGGATAGATGCAGATCCGGTGCCGGCTCTTGGAGAACCTTGGTAAAGACCAATAACAATTCGCGTAAGGCAGACAGCCCTGACGGGCCGCCGCTTCGCTCCGCGTTAAATGCCAAACCTGAACGTTCGCTTTGCGACCAGGGCATCCTCTGAGCTCAGCTAAACAAAAGCGAACATTCGAGTCAGGCCTTTCCCCCGAAGGTTCCAGAGGTGATGCGCCAGTGATAAACTGCAAGACCGAATTGCGAATGAGTTGCAGTTAGATTAAAGTTACGTACTCTAATTCCAACTAACTGAAACAGGTTTTGCATGCAGCAACATAACTCTAATCTTCGATATGCAATTTTGCTGGCGCTCGGATGCGCCACCTCTGCGGCAGCTCAGGATGAAGCCAACACGCCCCTTCAGACTCTGGCGCCTCTTGAGGTAACCGCAACCCGGGGGCTGGACTCGCTGAATGTCAATCCTGGTGCGGTGACGGTAGTCGACCGCGAGACCGTGGAAGAGCAGGCCAAACTTGGTGGCAATCTCAGTGACATTCTCGCCAAGACGGTACCGGGGCTGTCGCCGTCCACACACGGGCTGACCACGGTGGCGCAGACGCTTCGGGGCCGGAACCTGTTTGTCTTGATTGATGGTATTCCCCAGACCATCAGCCTGCGGGACGGCCTGCACTCCCTCAACTCCATTGATCCCCGGGCCATTGAGCGGATCGAGGTCATTCGCGGCTCGAACGGCGTTTACGGGTTCGGGGGAACCGGCGGCATTATCAACATCATCACCCGGAAGAACGAAAAGGGCGCACCGCTGATGCGCACCGAGATCAACGGTGGCTTCTCCACCGAGCACGTCAAGGACAGCGGCCAGTATGGTTTGTCGCACAGTGTCACGGGTGGCACCGACTTTGCGGATTACCAGCTGCAGGGCTCCTTGGAGAAACGCAACTCCTTCTTTGATGCCGATGGCGACCGGATCCCGCCAGATCCAAACGGACAGGGCGGCATTGCCGATTCCATTGAATACAATCTGTTGGCGAAAGTCGGCTTTGATCTCGATACCGAGCGTCGTGTTCAGCTAATGGCCAACTACTACGACATCAAGCAGGACACCACCTATGTGCTTCAGCCCGGTGTCTATGGCGAGCAAAAGACCCGCGCTGTAAAAGGTGACCCGGGCGGAAAGGATCAGGGTACCGAGAACCTGAATCTGAGCGTTAACTATGACGATGCCAGGCTGTTCGGTGATACCTCGTTTGGTGCCCAGGTGTACTATCGGGATTACATGACACGGTTTGGCTATTTTGGCACTTTCTATCCGGGTGGTGGTCAGTCCAAGACGGAATCCGATCGCCTCGGTGCTCGTCTCGATTTTGAGACGCCGCTGGAAGTTGCGTCCGGTGCAACCTTGCTGTGGGGTCTGGATGCGCTGACGGAGACCACTTCACAGCCACTTGAGGATGGCCGGATCTTTGTGCCGGAGATGGATCAGAACAGTCTCGCGCCCTTCCTGCAGGCCGAGGTTCGCCTGGATCCGAAATGGACCGTCAACGCCGGGCTGCGGTACGAAAAATTCTGGCTTGAGGTGGACGATTACACCACGGTTTACGGCAATGACGTCACTGGTGGTGAGTTGGATTATAGCGAAACGGTATTCAACGCCGGTGCCAAGTATCAGATCAACGATGTCTGGGCCGCCACAGCCGCCTTCTCCCAGGGCTTTACCGTGCCAGAAATTGGCCGGACACTCCGGAATGCCCCGGACGGCACCTCTCTTGAGCAGATTCGCCCCGCGCCCCAGGTAGTGGATAACTACGAACTGGGTACCCAGGCTGTATGGGCGCGGGCGGATCTGGCGTTAACGGTGTTCTACAGCGAGTCCGAATTGGGTACCAGCCTGGCCGCTGCCAACCCGAATGAACCCATCCCGGTGCTACGCAGCCCCGAGCGGATCTACGGCTTCGAGGCTGAGTTCAACGCCTATCCCTCGGACGAACTGAGTACCGGTGGCACTTTCACCTGGCTGGAAGGCAAGACCGATTCGGACGATAACGGCAGTTACGAGTCCTATCTGCCGGGCAACCGGATTTCACCGCTCAAGCTCACCGGCTACGTTGAGCATGAAACCACCAATCGCTGGTCCAACCGGCTGCAGGCCATGGTCGTGGGTGAAAGGGATCGGTTTGACGGAAGCGGCTTTGGCCGGGGCCCGGTGGAATCCTATGCCATTCTGGATCTGACCAGCAGTTGGCAGTTGCCCCAGGGTGATCTCACACTGGCTGTGAACAATCTGTTGAATGAAGACTACTTCCCGGTGATTTCGCAGGTCTATAATTTTGACACCCAGTACACCCAGGGCCCGGGCCGCTCAGTGATGCTGACCTACGGACTGGATTGGTAACAATCGTGGGCCGGCTGATCTCCGCTAGCGTGGGTTCAGCCGGCTAACAAACCAGCATTCGGAAGCGGATGGCCCCTCGTCGAGGTCGGCACAGGTGTCCACCCGGCTGATCTCGCGAGTTTCACACCTGGCATCCAGATACCCGGTCGCACCTTCCCCGGAGTACCAGGAAACCGGCACAACGACTGCGCCGTCCTGCTGGGCCACCGCATCGTCGATCTGAAGTTCAGCGCTTATTCCCTGCTTTTCCAACCACTCCAAAACCGCAATTTCCGCACACTGCTGGGCCGGCGTCAGCCTGCCGGAGCCACGATAACATGGCAGATAAGACCGGCCGGCTGCCTCGTGTGCGATCAGGGGTGCCACATCCTGTTCTGAAACTCGCCCGTATTTCCGTAGCGCTGGAAAGACAATCACGCTCGCCGCCAACCGGCACCCGCCCAGATGTGAGCTCTCCCAGACATCAAACTGGCTCTGCTGCTTGCGTGATTCTCTGGCGAGTGCCTGGTAGGTGCGGTATCCGAACTTGGCGCAGCACTTGTCTTTCTTGCCGTGAGTGCAGCAAAGAATCAGGCTGCCGGTGAGGGATGCCGGGGACCAGCGGGTCAAGGGCTGGCGGTTTACCAGTGCATCTAGCAATGCCGGAAGGGCCTCGCGGTCTACATCCAGCCAGAGATTTTCGGGGAAGAGATAAAGCCGATGACGGTCCTGGGGCCAGTCCCTGCGATGGATAAGGTTGACCCGTCGCCCGCCTGCCACAAGGGTTTCAATCCGATCTACCAGGGCTGGTTCCATATCATTGGCAATCCGGAGGCTTCGGGACCAGGTTTTGCGGGGCCAGCTGATAAGCAGGTTGCATTGCGGATGGGTGCCAGTCCCGGGCAGTGGATCGCCGACCTCGAGGCTTTCTACCGCACAAAATCGTTGCCTGGTCATGGTGTGGAGACTGTTTCGGTGGAGCTTCCGACTGCTGCCGATGTGCCTTGGCTCCCGCCTTTGGTGGGGATACAGAACGGACGCCCGTTCACCGGGTCTACCATCACCTGTGCCCTCAAACCGAAGACATCGTCCAGGGCCTGCTGGTGGAAAACGTTAAGGGGGGCACCCCGGTATCGAATCCGGCCCTCACGCATCAGGACCAGTTCATCGGCGTAGGCCGCGGCCAGATTCAGGTCGTGGAGTACAACGAGCAGAGTGCGACCATGCTGGTGACACAGGGACGCCAACAATTCCATCAGATCCACCTGAACTTTCAGATCGAGGAAGGTGGTGGGCTCGTCCAGAAGTAACCACTGGGTTTCCTGGGCCAATACCATGGCAATCCAGCAACGCTGGCGCTGCCCGCCGCTAAGAGAATCAACCGGGCGATCCGCAAATTGGCTGACATCGGCGGCCTCCATGGCCCTGGTAACCGCCGCTTCGTCGCGCCGGGACCATTGTCGGATCAGCGTCTGGTAAGGAAAGCGCCCAAGCCCGACCAGTTCACGGACGCTCAGGCCATCGGGCGCGTTGGGGCTCTGTGGAAGCACGCCCAACTGGCGGGCAACAGCCCGGGTGGACTGCCGGTGGATATCCTGGCCGTCAAGCACAACCCGGCCAGCACGGGGTGAAAGGGTCCGGGCGAGCGTTTTCAGCAACGTTGATTTACCACAGCCGTTAGGCCCCAGCAGAACGGTCAACTTTCCCGGTTCCAGGTGAAAATCAACGTTATCAAGGATAATGGTCTCGCCGTAGCCTATCGACAGGTGTTCCCCCTTAAGGGAGCCTTCGTCGGTGTGACGGGGAAGAGAATGCTGTGTCTGATCGGTCATGGGATAGTCGCTTTGAATCTGACACAGATGATAGTATTACGCATTCTCATTAGCAAACCGCAAGCGGCCAATTATGATCTACCCAACCCGCCCGTCGGGGCACCGGAGCCCGGTGGTGTTGTTTTTTCTGGGCATCACTTTCCTGTGCCTTATACCGGCCGTCGTGGCGGGTACGGTAACCGTTGATCACGCCCTCGGGGTGGCGACAGTAGAAACCCCGCCTGAGCGTGTCGTTTCCCTTTACCAGGGCGCTACCGATACCGCGGTTGCCCTGGGTATCAAACCGGTGGGAATGGTTGAATCCTGGACCGAAAAACCGATGTATCGGTACCTTCGTCCCTACCTTTCCGACGTCCGGATGCTCGGCCTTGAAACCCAGCCGGATCTGGAGGGGATTGCCTTGCTGAATCCTGATCTTATTGTTGCCGCGCGCAATCGGCATCTGGCGATATTTCCTTTACTCGAGCAGATCGCCCCGACCGTGGTTATCGAGGATGTCTATGACTTCAAGACGCTGTTGTCAGTGATGGCCAGGGCCACCGGAAAACAGGCTCAGGGGCGTTGCCTGCTTGAGCACTGGCAGGCACGGGCCCGTGATTTCCGGTCACGGATCCGGAAAAATCTGGGTGATGCCTGGCCCACCGAGGTCGCTATTCTGAGTTTCCGTGCTGATCACGCACGAATCTACTACGGCGGCTTTGCCCGCAGTGTTCTGGAAGAACTGGGATTCCTGGCCCCGGAGCCTCACCGCCAGGAAGGCTGGGGTATAAAACTGACCAGTCAGGAAAGCATTCCCGCCATGGATGCGGAAACAATCTTCCTGTTCATGCAGGATGATCCAGCGGTGCAAAGGACCTACCGAAGCTGGACAGCCCATCCCCTGTGGCAGAATCTCAAGGCCGTCACGGCTGGTGAGGTCTACCCGGTGAATCCGGTAACCTGGAATATGGGCGCCGGAATTCTGGCGGCCAATCTGATGCTGGATGATCTGTATCGCCATTACCGGCTGCCAGACACCTTGCCGGAGGTGCTGGACGCATGCTGATGACCAGGACCGCCCGAGCCGCCGGGCTGCTGGGTGGCATCGCCATTGCCGCGGCCGCCCTGTTTGCCAGCCTGATGTTCGGCCATATCCCGGTGTCTGTCGCGGACCTATACAGCAGCGTGGTGGCTTACAACCCCGGCGACCTGGAGCAGCTTGTCATACGCTCTGAACGCGTGCCCCGGACCCTGATCGCCCTGGCAGTAGGGGCCGGACTGGCAGTGGCGGGGGTGCTGATGCAGGCGCTGACCCGCAATCCGCTGGCCTCGCCGGGCATTCTTGGCATCAATGCCGGCGCGCTGTTTCTGGTGGTTGTCGGGGCCAACCTGTTCAGCCTGACCGCACCCACTCAACTGATCTGGCTGGCCTTCGCCGGGTCTGGCCTGGCGGCGATGCTGGTGTATTTTCTCGGCCATGAACCCGGCCGGGGGATTTCGCCGATCCGCACGGTGTTGGCCGGTGTCGCCTTGACGGCGCTGTTTGTGTCTTTTTCCCAGGGCCTGCTGATTCTCAATCAGGAACGGTTCGAAAGTATGCTGTTCTGGATCGCCGGTTCGGTTTCCGGTCGTAGTCTTGAGGCGGTTGCCCCCCTGTTGCCCCTGATTGCAGGGGGACTGGTGTTCAGTCTGTTGCTCGGCCGTCAGCTCAATCTGCTCGGACTTGATGACGAGGTCACCCAGGGGCTGGGCCTGAACGTGGCGCAGATTCGCCTGCTCACCGGCCTGATGGTCATTCTACTGGCAGGAACCTCGGTGGCTATCGCCGGAATGATCGGCTTTGTGGGTCTGATTGTGCCGCACATTGCCCGGGGGTTGCTCGGTACCGATCATCGCTGGCTGATCCCCGGTGCCGCCGTGATTGGCGGCGCGCTGCTGATGGGCTCCGATACCCTGGCCCGCCTGCTGATTCCGCCCCGGGAGGTGCCCATCGGCGTGGTGACGGCGCTGATGGGCACGCCGCTGTTCCTCCATCTTGCACGCCGGGTCGGGCAGAAATCATGAGTAAAACACTGGTATTGCGTGGGTCGGCGGATCGGTGGTCGGTGCGGATTCAGCCGGCCGTCCTATGGATCGGCCTGGGCCTGGCCAGCCTGCTTTGCCTGAGCGCCCTGGTCTCGCTCTCCCTGGGTACCTACCCGACCACGGTGCCCCAGATAATCCAGGCCCTGTCGGGTTCGGAGGATCTGTCCGGGATCAGGCTCATTCTGCTGGAGATACGCCTGCCGAGGATCCTGATGGCGATTCTGGCCGGAGGGGCACTGGGGCTTGCCGGGCTGCTGTTGCAGGGTCTGGTGCAGAATCCGCTGGCATCACCGGATGTGGTGGGGATCACCAGTGGAGCATCGGCCGCCGCGGTATTCACCCTGTGGATAACCGGCAGTGCCGGGGGCACGCCGTTGCTGGTGCCAGCTGCGATTACCGGCGCCCTGTTAGTAACGGTGCTACTGGTGATGCTGTCCTGGCGGGGCGGGGTCAGCCCGACCCGGTTGGTGTTGATTGGTGTCGGGCTGGCGGCCGGTCTTTCTGCGGTCACTACCCTGATTCTGGTGGTCAGCCCTGATGCCACCGCCATGTCTGCGTATATCTGGCTGACCGGAAGCCTCTACGCCGCGCGCTGGAGCGATGTTTTTGGGCTGGCACCGGTGGTCATAGGCGGTCTTGCCGTGGCCATTGCCGTTGCCCGGCATCTGGATCTTCATGCCCTGGGCAGCGATCTGGCCCTGTCCCTTGGCAGCAATGTCAACCGCCAGCGCCTGGTGCATCTGCTGCTGGCGGTTGTGCTGGCCGGCGGTGCGGTGGCTTATGCCGGTGCCCTGGGTTTCATCGGGCTACTGGCCCCGCATATGGCCCGCCGCATTATCCGAACCGGCCACGTCGGACTAACCGTGATCAGTGCGTTGCTCGGGGGGCTGATACTGGTCTGGGCGGACCTTGCTGGTCGGGTTCTGTTCATCCCCAGGGATCTACCGGCGGGACTTTTCGTAGCCGGAGTCGGGGCGCCGTTCTTCGTTTTCCTGTTATACCGATTGAGACGCCAATCCTGAACGCTGGACGCAGGCATAAAAAAGCCGGGGTATACCCCGGCAAGGAAGACCGCAACATCGGTCAGAAATCGTGTTGATAAGCGAGCGTGATGGTCCGGCCTCGGCCCCGGAAGTAGTAGTCGTCGCTGGCGCGGGCCGCCTGGGAGTAATAGGTGATGTAGGTTTCGTCCAGCAGGTTCTCGATGCCCAGGGAGACTTTGCCGGCACCGGTCTGGTAGGCGAGTGAGGCGTCAAACAGCCCGTAACCGTCAAAGTCCAGAGTGTCGCCTTCCACATCCCGGTTCAGGAAGTGGCTGTACTGGAGGTGGCTGGACAGTGCCTGTGTCCAGCCGGCCGACCAAGTGGTCCGGAGCGTTTCCGGGGGAACATTGATACCGGTCAGCTCCTGATCGACCCGGCCATCACCATCCGTATCCGATTCACCTTTCACGTAACTGTACGAGAACCCGACCTGATGACGGGGATGAATGTCTGCCTCCGCGGTGACTTCCCACCCTTCGATCTCGGTTTTCTCGCGGCTGCCGACCCAGACGCCGTTGCGCTCGGTCAGGCGCTCACCGAAATCAGAATTGGACTGGTAGTAGCTCACCTCCAGCCGATAGGTCTGCCAGTCCATGCGGGTACCGATTTCACGGTTATCGGTCACGATGGGCTGTAGCTGCAGCAGGCTGTCAACGTCCTGATCGGGTGTGCTGATACCGCGAAGAACCCGGCCCACATCCGGCATCCCGAAGCCTTCCGAGTAGTTGCCATAAACCTGTGCCCAATCGGTCACTTGGAACACCACGCCGGCGTTATAAAGCGTCTCATTGAAGTCCGGGTTGCCGCCGTCAACCACGACGTTGTCCTGGGTAACATTGCTGCGGTCAATCGTGGTGTAGGTATCGACATTGAGCCTGGCCTGTTCATGGCGGGCGCCGCCATGAAGCGACAGGCGATCCGTCACGCTCAGGTCCGCCTGCAGAAAGGCGGCCAGGTTCCGGAAGCGGGACTCGGGTACATAGGTCCGACCGGTTTCGACCAGCACCTGGGTGGTCTCATCCTGCAGCAGATCCAGGCCGGTGGTCAGGGTCAGACGGTCATCCAGCAGGTCATCGCGAGTCAGGGTGAACTTGCCTCCCAGCTTGTCGGATTCATTACGGGTCTGGTCGAACTGGGTGTCGCCATTGCTATCCAGGTAAGGGAAATAGGGAGTGGTCGCGAACTGGGCACGGAAAGACTGGTGATAAAGCTGGGTATCCACCCGGTTGCCCAGCCAGTCATCGTGGGTATAGGAGAGGCGGGCTGTGGTTACCTCGTTGTATCCCGGCTCGCCATCCGGATTGCCCGGCCGTGCGGTGGTCGGCACGCCGTTGGCGCGATCACCCGGTACCGGTTCGTAATCGCCGTTGGCTTCAAGCTCGAAGCGATTGATGAAGAACTCGATGTTCTGGTTGCCGTCCAGCCAGTAGCCGATCTTGGCCAGCACGTCATGGCTGTCGGAGTTCTGGATTTCCCCCGGGTACGCAATACCGACGATCTCGTCCTCGCCATCGTAGAACACGCCGCGCTGCTGGTAGGTGGCACCGCCCAGGTACTCCCAATTGCCGGCCTGGCCACTCACACGGTAGTTCAGCTTGTAGCCCTGGCCGTCCGAATCAACGTCGTCGTCGGAGGTCACGCTGGCGGAGACCGACTGATTCACCTGACCGCTGGCCGGTTTTCTGGTGACAAAATTAATTATGCCCCCGGTGGCGCCGAGACCATGTTCGGCACTGGCTCCGTGAATCACCTCGATGCGCTCAACCATTGACAGATCAATGGTATAGCTGTCGCGAGCGCTATCGCGCAGCGGGTTACTCTGCGGCACCCCGTCAATCAGAAACAGGGGCGACCGGCCACGAAAAGTTTCACCGGCATTGGACAGTTTTTGACGACTTGGCGAGTAGGAGGGGATCAGGTTGGCAAGAACCTGTCCCGGGTCATTGCTAATGGCAAGTTGCTGCTCGATTTGTTCCCTGGAAATGATGGTGGTCTTTTGCGGCATCTGGTCCGTTCTGGCCTGGTTTCGTGTGGCGCTCACCACCAGTTCATTCAGGTTTGCGGCGTGAACGGCAGGCGTGGTTTGCGTCTGACCCGGGCTGATTGCTGGAAGTGTGGCCAGCCCGGCCAGAACCAAAGTGCGGGCGGAAAAGGTTTTAGGCATGAGGGTTAACTCGTTTTTGGGTGTATTTGAAGCCGCAGGCAGCAGATGTTGGGCTCCCAGAAAACTCAAACGATAATGATTGATATTTAGAAATGCAAATTTTAAGATTTGCGGGCTGCAGGCAGTTTCTCTTGATTAAGACAATAATTATCATTCAAGGAGGGGTTCTACCCCGTTACTGCGGACATTCCTAAATGGAGGTTCGTTTGGAGGCCTTGATCAGCCAACTTGAATGTTCGCTTTGCGACCAGAGCACCTAAACATAAGCGAACATTCACGCCCCTCAACTTGAAGGCGATCAACGTGTCGCTTGCTGCAAGACGTCTAGTTTCGTTAGAAAGCAGGAAATAGCGCTCATTGTTGATAGCGATTTCTTTCAGGGTTGTAATGCGAATGATTACCAGTAATATACGCATACATAATTATACCCACTGCTGGAGATCCCAATGCCAACATCCGGTCAATCATCGTCGCCAAATCGACGTTCTCCCGTGAGCCTGTCCGCTGGCTCAACCTTTCTTTCGGTTTCTTTGCTTGCGACGGTTGCCTCCCCCGCGATAGTACAAGCGCAAGATGTAGCGCCCGCTCTGCTACCCGGCCTTGAGGTTACTGCTGATTGGCTGGGACCGCCGACGGAGGAATCCGAAAGAACTTACACGGGTGCCCGCACGGTGGTGGAGGAAGAAGAACTTCAGGATACCGGGGGCCTGAACCTGGAAGACGCCCTGCGTCCGGTACCTGGTGTCACCGTGCTGGACGAGACGGGTACGGGCATCCTGCCCAATATTGGCGTGCGCGGCCTGAACCCGCTGCGTAGTGAACGACTTCAGATTCTGGTAGACGGTTACCCCATTGCCATTGGCCCCTACAGCAATGTGGGGGTCTCGCTGTTCCCTGTGACGCTGCCAAGCCTGGAAGCGGTGGATATTGTTCGGGGCGGCGCCTCGGTTCATTATGGGCCTAACAACGTGGGTGGCGTGGTGAACTTCGTTACCAAGCCGATTCCGGCGGAAACCTCCCAGACCCTTCGCGAGCGTGTGACCATCGCGGAGGAGACCGGCAACGTCTTTACTGATACCTATTACCGGGTCGGAGGCCGGGCCACTGACAAACTCGACCTGCAGTTCCAGGCTAATGTCCAGCGCGGCGACGGCTTTCGTGACCACTCCGATACCGAAGTAGACAACCTTATCCTGGACGCCCGTTACTACCTGAACGACCAGCATGAACTAGCCTCGCAGCTGCAATACTACCGTGTCGATGCCGAACTGCCCGGCGCCCTGACGCCACAGGCCTATGAGCAGGACCGTACCCAGAGCCAGCGTCCCTACGATGGCTACGAAGCCGATATGAGCCGCGCCACTTTCACCTGGACCTACACGCCGACAGACAACGTGGAATTCCAGTGGCGCAACTTCGTGCACGATGCCGACCGCACCTTCTTCTTTGGTCAGAACCTCAGCGGCACCGGCAACTGGGCGGATCCCGGCCTGGACTCCACCCACGTTGCGGATTCACCACGTTTGTTCACCGTACTGGGCACCGAGCCCCGGTTCGCGATTCGCCATGGTCGCCATGACATTACCCTGGGCGCGCGATTTGTCAGCGAGGATGTGGAGTTCGATGTCAACCGACTGGAACTGTCCTCCGGTAACCGTTCCGTGGCACGTGACTGGCACCTGGACACCCGGGCTGCGGCCTTCTACGTCAGCGATACCGTGTCCTTCCTGGATGACCGTCTGACCGTGACGCCAGGTCTGCGTTACGAAGACGTTGATATGGATTTCCGCGACAACCTCAGCGGCAACACCGAGGAAAACAACGCCGAGGAGTTGTTGCCGGGCCTGACCGTGGGTTACCAGGCGTCTGATGATCTATTTGTCTTCGCCAACAGCCAGCGCTCGCTGGTGCCCGTGCAGATTGCCCAGACCACCCGTGAAGGTGCGGTTGCCAATGAAACCGCCTGGAACCACGAATTGGGCGCGCGCCTGCAGGTGACCCCGGACCTGTTTTCTTCCGCCACGCTGTTCCGCATCGACTATGAGGATCAGATTCAGTTCAACCGTTCGAACAGTCGTTTCGAGAACCTCGGCGAAACCCGCCACCAGGGTATCGAACTGGCAAACCGCTGGAACGTTGGCAGCCAATGGGAATTGGGCCTGGGCTATACCTTCCTCGACACCGAACAGCTGTCCGGTGACAACGAAGGCAACGAGCTTCCGAATGCGCCAACCCATAAAATCAGCGCCGACGCGGTCTACAACTACCAGGCCTGGGACGCCAGCGTGAACTGGGTGTACGTGAGCGAGAGCTACAGCGATGCCGACAACACTGAAGAGGAAACCAGCAATGGCAGCGCCGGTGAGTTGCCGGATTACCACCTGGTGACTGCCCGGGTGGGTCGCGATTTCGCGGTGGGCGGTGATCGTGTATTGAACCTTGGCCTGGCCGTCAACAACCTGCTGGATGAGGATTACTACTTCCGGGGCGTGGACGTGAGCCCGGTTGGTCGCGTACCTCAGCCGGGCCGAAGCTTCATCCTTGAGGCCCAACTGGATTTCTGATGGCCTCACTACGGAAACGGATTGCAACGAGCCTGCTGGTTGTCCTGCTTTCGCCTGTATCAGGCTGGGCGGACAACCACACCATCCGGCTGACGGATGACCGTGGGGAAACCCTGCGGTTGTCCGCACCGGCCACTCGGCCTGCCGCAATTTCGACCTTCGGAGCCGATGTTGCGCTGGCGCTGGATGTCGTACCGGTTGCGGTTACCGACTATGGACTCCATGGGGCACCCGATTACCTGGCGTCACAGTTGAGCGGTGTTCGGAGTCTCGGACCGAGACACCAGCCCAACTTGGAGGTGTTGTCGTCGGTACAGCCGGACCTTGTCATCGCCATTCGCCGATATACCGAGAAAGATGGTGACCAGATCGAAGCCATTGCCCCGCTCCTGGCCCTGGACCTGATCACCATTCAGGACAGCCTGGGGGCGGTGGATTTGGCGGGGCAGGCGCTGGGCAAGCCCGGAAAAGCCGAAGAACTCAACACTGGTTTTCTGGACCGTGTCTCATCAATTGCGGAGCGCAACAAACCCAACTCAACGAAGACCGTGGCGCTGCTGACCAGCGGCAGTGAAACCCCCTTCATCTATTACGACCACTTTTTGCCAACAGCACTGCTGGAGCGCCTGGACTTCGACAATGTCGGTGGTGAGCCGCCGAACCCTGATAGCGGCATCCCGCTGGGCTACCGGATCAGCCTTGAAGCACTGCTGGAGCTGAACCCGGATGCCATCCTCCTGTTGCCCACCAGTCGGCAGCGCGCATTCACGATGAATCCGATATGGCCCTATCTCAAGGCGGTTCGCACCGACCAGGTCTACGAGGTGCCGCAGTATTGGAAAGAGGGCGCCGGCCCGATTGCACGGGCACGAATTCTGGACGATATTCAGCGTCTGTTGCTGACGCCGGAACCGGAATAACCATGGCTAACGATGCCGCTCTGCGCCCGGCGGCCCTTTACGGCGCAACGGTCTCCTTTCTGGCGTTGCTGTTCGTCGTGGGCCTCATGATGGGCTCGCGCTGGATCTCGCCGAGCCAGATACTGGCCGCACTGAATGGCAGCAGCGATTTGCTGACACGCATCACCGTGCTGGAACTGCGCCTTCCGCGCAATTTACTTGGCCTTCTCGGTGGGGCAGCCCTGGGCGTTGCCGGTGCCGTCATGCAGGGTGTCACCCGGAATTCCCTGGCGTCACCCGGTCTGACCGGTGTGATCGCATCCGCCGCCCTGGCGGTGGTGTCGCTTCGAACTCTGAGCTCACCGGGCGCGATGTGGCTGCCCTTGATGGCCCTTGGCGGAGGGCTGCTGGGTGGCGCGCTGACCTTTGCCATTGCCGGTCGCCGGAAGCTCCAACCCGAGCGCGTGGTGCTCGCCGGCATAGCGGTCACCTCGCTCGCCACCGCGCTGACCACAGGGCTTCTGCTGGTGTCAGGGGCGGAGGCGGCCGAGCTCTACTACTGGCTGGCCGGCAGCTTGATGGGCCGGGGGTGGTTGCAGTTACAGATGGTGCTGCCTTGGCTGCTGCTGCCGCTTTTCGCCCTGCTGGTGATGCAGCGCCCGTTCCGGTTGCTGCAACTGGACGATGATCTGGCCCAGGCCATGGGGCTGGCCGTTGGTCGGTGGCGCCTGGTTTTTCTGCTGCTGGCGCTGTTGCTGGCAGCGGCTCTGGTCGCCTTCACCGGCCCGATCGTCTTTATCGGCTTGGTGGCACCGCACATTGCCAGGCGGATGATCGGCAACCAGATCCAGCACTGGCTACCCTTGAGCGCTCTGCTTGGCGGGCTGTTATTGCTGGCCGCCGATATCCTGGCCCGACAGCTAGCCTTTCCCCAAGAGTTACCCGTCGGCATGCTGACCGCCCTGATCGGCGCCCCCTGGCTGATTTACCTACTCAATTCGCGAACCTCACCCCGGAGCGCTTAAAGTGACTCACCCGGCTACGACAACGCCACGGGCAGACCAACGCAGTCTTCGAAAATTCTGCACCAGCCCCATTGCCCGACTGATTCCGGCCGGCGGGCTCAGTCTGGTCATTGTCCTGGTTGCGGGCGTCCAGTTGGGAGCAATTGACCTGAGCTGGGCCCAAGTGTGGGCCGGGCTGACCGGCGACAGTTCGGAACACCTTGAGCGAGTGGTCTTTGAATTACGTTTGCCCCGCACCCTGACGGGTGTCCTGATTGGCATTCACTTTGCGCTGTCCGGCTGGCTGTTACAGCTGCTGAGCCGGAACCCCCTGGCTGAAGCCGGCATACTCGGCATCTCCGCCGGTGCCAGCCTGGTGGCGGTCGTCGCCTTTATTATCGGAGACTGGCTGGTGTCCAGTGCCAACCCCTATAACAATACGTCGTTTGCCTTGCAGTATCTGCCGCTGTTTGCCATGGGGGGCGGGCTGGTAACCGCACTGGCGGTGTACTTCCTTGGCATGCGCCATGGCCACCTGTCGCCCGTCAAAATGACCCTGACCGGTGCGGTGATTGCCGGTATGTTGCACGCTCTAACCACCGGCGCGCTGGCCTTCTGGGGCCACGCCCATACCGAACTGGTCGCCCAGTGGCTGGCCGGCTCGTTGTACGGGGTCGAATGGGACCATCTGCATACACTGTTACCCTGGACGTTCATCGGGCTGGCCGGTGTCGCGCTGCTCGTGCGGCCTCTGGAAGTCATGCAGCTGGACGATGAGCACGTTCGCACTCTGGGGCTGGTCCTGAACCGCTGGCGTGCCTTCGCCCTGCTGATTGCGACGCTACTGGCGGCCAGTGCCGTCGGGGTGGTGGGCCCCGTGGGCTTTATTGGCCTGCTGATCCCCCACATCAGTCGGAGGCTGGCCGGGGCTAATCTCCCGGTCCAGTTGGTGTTGTGTGTACTGTTGGGTGCGGTGCTGGCCGTACTGGCGGATTTACTCGGCCGAACGATGTTTTCTCCGTACGAAGTGCCCGTAGGCGTGGTTTCCGCTGTCCTCGGCGTCCCGTTTTTCCTGTATCTGTTATCGCGTCAACCCTGAGGCCCGGACTCTCCATGTTACGAACCGAGCATCTTTCACTGGCATACGGCGACAAACCGGTTGTCGACAACGTCTCGCTGGCCATTCCCGAGGGTGGAATCACCTGCCTGCTGGGTCCAAATGGGTCCGGTAAGAGTACCCTGCTAAAAAGTTTAGCCGGCCTGCTGCCACCCCGGTCGGGCCAGGTGTTCCTGGACAACCGGCCGGTTGCGCAATGGGACCGGCGCGGGCTGGCGCTCAGGCTCGCCATGTTGCCCCAGAAGCCGATTGTGCCCGATGGTATCCGGGTTCGGGACTTGATTGCACTGGGTCGCTTTCCCCACCGGAAATGGTGGCAAAGGAACCTCACTACCGACGACAACGCCACCATCGACGCCATGGCAATGACCGGGGTATCAGACCTTGCGGAACGACCGGTGGAAGCGCTCTCCGGAGGGCAGCAACAGCGGGTCTGGATCGCCATGGCACTGGCCCAGGAGACCGATATTCTGCTGCTGGACGAGCCGACCACGTTTCTGGATTGGGGCTACCAGTTGGAAGTATTGGAGCTCTTGTCCACGTTGAACCGGCAACACGGACTGACCGTGGTCATGTCACTCCATGACCTCAACCAGGCCGCGCAATTTGCGGACCGGGTTGCGGTGCTGGCTGACGGTCAGCTCGACACCATTGGCAGCCCTGCGGAAGTGATTACTGAGTCTCTCGTTAACAGGGTATTTCGGGTGCATACAAGCATCACTGCGGGGAGGGAAGGTCGTCCGTTTTGCACCGGATTCGCAGAATCGGCACAAAGCCGACCCAGGCAACGTCCTCAATGTACCACTACCTATTAAATCAGGACTTGTAGCCACCACCCGGGTTCTATCCCGTTACTGCGGACACTCGTGAAAAAGAGGCTGGACTTCCCCCTCTGTTCGTAATACCCGAAAGTACAATATGGAGGCCTATCAATAGGCCACGATCGCCCGTTCTGAATGTTCGCTATGCGACCAGGCTGGCCAGCAGGGAACAATTTTCTGAACCATACTTAAAGACCCTTACCCTCCGAAGAGGGCCACGTCATGACGTTTCCTACCAGCAAAGTTCCCTGGAACAAAGGGAAGCTCGTCGGCCAGAAGCTGCCGCTCAAACTCGAACAAATATGGGCTATCCGTATTCGGTTAGAGATAGCAAAGAACATCCGCGAACTGGCGATGTTCAACATGGCAATTGACTGCAAACTCCGATCCTGCGATCTGGTAAAGCTATTGGTTCGAGATATTTCCAGAAACGGTGAGGTTCTGGACCGGGCGCAAGTCATCCAGCAGAAGACCAGTCAGCCTGTTCAGTTTGAGATAACCAAAAAGACGCGCGAATCGGTCGAAGCATGGATCGAGCTGCGAGGACTCGCAGGTATGGATTATTTGTGGCCGAGCCGGATGCGAAAGTTCGACCATATCACTACTCACCAATACGCCCGTCTTGTCAAAAAGTGGATTACCAGCATTGGACTTGATCCTTCAGTCTACGCAACCCATTCAATGAGACGGAGCAAAGCGACATTGATCTACAAGAAGACCAAGAATCTTCGAGCCGTCCAGTTGCTGTTGGGACACACGAATATGTCGAGCACCGTGCGGTACCTTGGTGTCGAGGTCGAGGATGCTCTGGAGATAGCTGAGAGTATTGAAATTTAGGTGCGTAGCTTCTGTATTTGGTCCCTTTGGATGCCGCAAACGCTGCCAGCCCCGGTCGATGATCACCCTCGGGCTTCGATCAGACTCCTCCCGTCGCTAAACAAAAGCGAACATTCGAGTCAGGCCTTCCTTCTCCCCCCCGAAGGTTCCAAGCTCGTCATTGGCCTTTGATTCATCATGGTTGATGGAGCAACTTTCAGGTGCCAACTAATTCCGGTATAGAG
>Ga0208300_100563_pt1 | contig 24827 bp, 30 predicted proteins | sample 23_taG_FD_184096 | JGI IMG/M metagenome (GOLD analysis project Ga0208300, IMG submission 184096) | Marine viral communities from Cariaco Basin, Caribbean Sea - 23_WHOI_OMZ (SPAdes) (version 2) | ecosystem: Environmental > Aquatic > Marine > Oceanic | place: Caribbean Sea: Cariaco Basin...
CGCGTTCAGTGCTGTTGGCAACACTCACCGGCTCTCGCCGTTTGATTCGTCGGTGTTGGATTCGGCCATGTACTCCGTGCCCGCAAGCTGCATAGTCAGTGCCATCGTTGTGATTGTGCTGTATCGCATGGGCGCGGGAAAGCTGGCGTACCTTTGGTACACGGCTCCGTTGGTTTTGTTTTCGGGGTATTTGGTTTACATCAAGCTGTTTGTTGAGCCGGATTCCAATCTGTAATTCCTCACGTCGAACCGCCGCAGAGAGAGTTCTGGCCATTCAACGATTAAGCCCATGCCGATGAACGTTCCCTTCAAACTGCGCCCGTACCAGCAAGAAGCTGTCGAGGCCACGCTGAAGCATTTCCGTAAATCGGATGAATCTGCGGTGATCGTACTGCCCACCGGTGCGGGTAAAAGCCTGGTGATTGCCGAGTTGGCGCGCCTGGCTAAGCGTAAGATTCTGGTGCTGACCCATGTGAAGGAGCTGGTGGAGCAGAACCACGCCAAGTATGAGAGCTATGGGTTAACGGGCGGGATTTTTTCCGCCGGGCTGAAGCGCAAGGAAAACCGGCATCAGGTGACCTTTGCCAGTGTGCAGTCGGTTTCAGCGAATCTCGACCAGTTCAAAGATGAATACTCGCTGGTGATCATCGACGAATGCCATCGCGTCAGCGGCGAGGACACCAGCCAGTATCAGCGCATCATTGAGTTGCTGAAGCAGCAGAACGATTCCCTCAAAGTGCTAGGGCTTACCGCCACGCCATACCGGTTGGCCATGGGCTGGATTTACCGCTATCACTACCGGGGGTTTGTGCGTAGTGAGCAAGACAAGCCCTTTGTACATTGCATTTATGAGCTGCCGCTCAGCTATATGATCAATCGCGGGTATCTCACCAAGCCTGAACTGGTGAATGCTGCGGTGGCGCAATACGATTTCTCTGCGCTGGTGCAGGACCGTTTTGGCGAATACGCCGAGAAGGATGTGAACGAGTTACTGAGCAAACACCAACGCGTTACCCGAGCCATTATTGAGCAGGTAATGGAGCTGGCGGCTGAACGTAAAGCGGTAATGATCTTTGCGGCTACGGTGGCGCACGCGAAGGAAATCACCGGGTATTTGCCCGAGCACGAAACTGCGTTGATTACTGGCGCGACTGATCTGGCTGAGCGGGATTCGCTGATTCAGCGCTTCAAGCAGCGGCAGTTGAAGTATCTGGTGAATGTGTCGGTACTCACCACCGGCTTCGATGCCCCTCATGTAGATTTCATCGCCATTCTTCGGCCGACCCAGTCGGTCAGCTTGTACCAGCAAATCGTTGGCCGTGGCCTCCGGTTGGATGACGGTAAGCAGGATTGTCTCGTGATTGATTACGCGGGCAACAGCGTGAACCTGCATCACCCGGAAGTGGGGGAGAAAAAGCCAGATCCCGACAGCGAGCCGGTACAGGTGTTCTGCCCGGGTTGTGGGTTTGCCAATATTTTCTGGGGAAAAACCGACAGCGACGGTCGCGTTATTGAGCACTACGGTCGCCGCTGCCAGGGGCTGCTGGAGCCTGCTGAAGAAGCCAGCTCTTCAGCGCCGAGCGAGCGCCCCGAGCAGTGTGATTACCGTTTTCGATTTAAAGAATGTCCACATTGCGGCGCCGAGAATGACATCGCGGCCCGCAATTGCCATCAGTGTAAGGGGGCCATTATCGATCCCGACGATCAGCTTCGGGATGCGCTGAGGCTCAAGAACGCCATGGTCATCCGCTGCGCGGGTGTGACCTCATCGGCCAAGGGCGATAAGCTCAAAATCACTTACCATGGCGAAGACGGGGAAGAACTGAACGAGTCGTTCGACTTCGGCAGACCGGCGCAGCGCAGCGTTTTCAATAAACTCTTCGGGCGGCGTTACGCGAACGGCCAGGCACCCAAAGAGTTCAGCAAGGTCGAACACGTGCTTGAATCGGAGGCTTTGATGCCAGCGCCTGATTTCGTTATTGCCCGTAAGCACAAGCATTATTGGCAGGTGCAAGAGCGTATTTTTGATTATCGGGGTCAATACCGGAAAGCCAACGAGGTGTAGGAGCGATCGGCGAATTTGCAGTGGCCGATCTGAAAACTCGTTCTAATATAAACAATGAAAGACCCGGAGTGATTCGAGCGACTTGAATTCACCATGCGCGAAACGCCTTCGAAAAGCTCCTTATGTCTAGCTATTAAAGGGAATGAAGGGCTGCTGTTGTGACCAGGGTGATAACGGATTCGCTGAACATCAAAGCAGGAGAGTTTGAGGGTTATAACCGGCTCGTCACCATCTTGTACCGCTGTTTGCATACCAACCAAGGCTTCCAGCCTTTCTTTGATGAATTCCGAAAACAGTTCCGGTGTCTTCAGGGGGGGATTCTAGGGTTGACCCACGAACCTATGCAGATGGCATACGGCTGGACCTTCGGATATCCGGACGGGTTCGAGCAATGGTTTTTAAACAGTGGCTTGGCCGAGCAAGACGACGCGCTGTTGCATTTCAGCGCGTTACCCCCTCGGCAGTTTGATTCGTTAGCCGGCTGCAATCCCGACGTAGATATTCTAAGCGTGGTTAACGGGGAAACCCGTGAATGGGTAAAGGCCGTGGGGCTTGGTGATAGTGCCGGTATGCTGGTCAGTGAAGGGCCCGCTGCCAAGGTGGTGTTTCTGGCGAACCGTCATCGAGATGAAGGCCACTATACCTCGGCAGAGCTGATGCAGATGAACATGCTGGCCCCGCACATTGAAAATGCAGTTGGTTTGTTCCATAAGATTTATCAGTCACGAACTCAGCACGAAACCTTGGCGATGGCATTGGATCAGGTTGGCAAACCCATGATCGTGCTGGATGAAATGGCTCGTGTGGTGCGCTGCAACGCCGCAGCAGACGCGGTGCTGAGTTCCCATCCTCGCTTGTTCGTTACCGAACAAAGCGATGTGCGTCTGCAAAGTCGGCACCAAGGATTTAACCGACAACTGAATGATGCCATTCTGACGAGCATTTTTAATGCCCGGGACGGTATTCAGGACATGATCGCGCTGTTTGATCAGTCAGGTGATGAGCGATTGGCCGTCTGTGTTACCCCATTATCGATGGAAGCGGAACTTGATTCTGCGGAGGCGCTCGGCCAATACGGTGCTCTGGTAGAGCTGGTTCCTTTCTCTGCAACACGAACACCCGATATTGGCAAACTCAAACGGCTTTTTAGCTGCACGCATGCCGAAGCGATTACGGCAGGGCATCTGATGCACGGGCTGAGTATTAATGAGGCGGCTGAAGCGGAAGGGCTGTCTGTGCATACCGTCAGAGGGTATGTGAAAAATCTGCTGGCGAAGAACGGTTACCACCGCCAGGCCGAACTGGTTGGTGCGTTGGTAAGAGCGATAGGCTAGCGGGAGCCCACATTCCGAGGTTGCTTTCTGCACGCCTCGGGATGTGGGTAGTTTCAGCAATGGGGGTTATTTGATGGGCTCGTCATCAACTTCCGTGACGAACTGAAGCTCGAGCGGATCGACACCATCAAGATGGACCAGGAACTGGGGATCACCGCCCTTTATATTCAGGAAACGCCAGTGGCCATAGTCGCCAGATGTGCCGTCCGTTTCGGTAAACACCAGAGCGCCTGATGTGCTGACCTCCCAAGTGCCCGCTACGTTGTCTTCACCGGAACCGCCAAAGTACATTTCGCCCTTACGGCTGTCATTTTCGGTATAGAGATCTACTGTGATCCGGGAATCTGTGGAGAACTCCAGGTCGTAAACACCCTCTTCGCCGGGCTCTACAAAATCGCTGAAAGCGAAGAAATAGCTGTCTTTAGCCATCTCGCCCGGGTAAAGGTCGGCTTCGACGTATACCGGTTTGGTGTCGCCTTCGAAATCCCGGAAATCAACCGCATAACGGCCCAAGCGTACCAGCGTGAACGTTTCCTGGCTGTCGGCATTATCCGTTAGCGTCAGCTCGCCCGTGGTACGTAAGGTGGCGGGGCCGTTTACCGGGCCGTTGCCATCGTTGGCCGGGTTGTCGTAAAAACCGCCCGGGCCGTCCAGATCCACGGTAACGTTGCTGACCGCAAAGGTCTCGCCGTCATAGCTGTAGTTACCCCATTCCGAGGAAACGCCTACAGGGCTGCTGCTGCCGTAAGTCTCTTGATTCAAGTTGTGTGCAATCACGTAATGGTTGTCGTCCAGAATGGTCAACACGTTGTGAGCGTTCTGTCCGCCAATTTCTCCCTCGCCAAGGTACCAACTGCCCACCAGACTATTGCGCTCGTTTCGGATCGGTTCGAAGACAATTTGTTCGTTATCACCGGCCGAGGTGAGTTCCAGACCGCCGTTCACCAGTTGCATGGTCCAGGTGGCGGTTTCATTGACGTCTGCCAGGCCGCCGCTGCGGTCGGAATCGCCGAGGACGGTCAGGTCAAGGTTACCTGATGCGTTGTCCCAAACGTAGGTGCCGTATTCGCCGGTGCCCGCTTGCTGGTCACCGTCGTCGGCATCGCGATGCACGATCAGATATTGGTCGCCGTTGAAGAAGGTCAGAACGTTTACGTTGCCGTTTGGCTCAACGAACTTCCAGCTTCCGGTGAGTTCGCCATTCTGCGACTCTTGGAAGTGGGCTATCGCAGCGGTTTTGTCGATCAGGGTTTTGCTGGTGTTCTGAAGGGCTGTATTGGCCTGGGTTTCGAAGTCTGATTCGCTCAGGCTCGGGTCCAGGGCAACATCTTTGAGGGCAGTGTGCACGGCGGGCGTGATGTTAATGCCGTTAGCCGGGTTGCCGTCGTCGTCCAATGTTTGCAGCAGGCGCAAAATATTGACGACCGTTTGGTCTTCATTCCAGTTGGTGGTGCCGCTTCCCATGTCGACGGGAGTGATGCGCCCTGTCGCTGTTACCGGTGGCAGGTTGATGCCACCCACGCTGAAGGTGACCGTGTCACCGGATTGGTATTCGTATTCGCCCAGGTTGTTGGTTTGGCCTGTTTGTCCGCTGGGGGATGTTGCATAGTTAATACCTGCCACGGCACTGTCAACGAACACGCCGGTTTCGTTTGCGCCGGCGGGCGGGGGTGTTGATGATGAGCCGCCGCCGGATGAGCTGCTGCCGCTGCATCCCGTTAAGGCGATGGAGGAAATGACTGCTGTGAGAGCCCAGTTCTTGAATTCTTTCATAAAAACTCCTTTTTAAGAAAACTGCCGCTGAAGGGGCTCTGGCAAACTAACATGGATAAACTTTCATAAACTGCCCCCATTTGGGGGGAGGTAATTAGGAAAGCGAATGATAAAGAAGACCAAAAATTCCTATGTGCAAAGAATACTGCGGTTCTTTCTTTGGTGCGCCGCAGGTGCGGTCGCATTGGTTCTAGCAGTGATTTTATTGTTTCGGTTTGTAAACCCGCCTACGTCCGCGTTTATGTTGGGTTACCAGCTGAGTGATGAGAAGCCTGCGCTGCAGCACGAGTGGGTGCCTCTGTCTGACGTTTCCGAGTGGATGGCGCTGGCGGTGATGGCCAGTGAAGATCAACGCTTTTTAGAACACCATGGAGTCGATTTTCAGGCTGTGCATAAAGCTGTTTCGGAATATCAGGCCGGTGAGGGGCTGCGGGGTGCCAGTACCATTACCCAGCAAACGGCCAAGAATTTGTTTCTGTGGAACGGCAGGAGCTTCTTGCGAAAGACCATTGAGGCCGGATTGGCGCTGACCATTGATGCGCTTTGGCCAAAACGGCGCATTCTTGAGGTGTACCTGAACATCGCAGAATTCGGCACGGGCATTTACGGTGTGCAGGCTGCCAGCCGAGCTTACTACGGTATTTCTGCCGGCGTGCTGTCTGCTCGTCAGGCAGCACAGTTGGCTGCAGTATTACCCAACCCCAAGGTGTTGAGCGTAAGTGCTCCCTCGGCTTATGTGCAAGAACGCGTATCGTGGATACAGAGGCAGATGGGGCAGTTGTCGCGCTGGGGGTATCTGGATGCGCTTTAAGGCATCCAGATAAACGACGCGTGTTAACCGATGAGTGCTGGTGTCACCACTGCCCCGCCGACAAGCAGCGCCACAAAGAGCAACAACGCCAGAATAAACGGCTTTACGCCCAAGTGCCGTAGCGCTTCGATCCGGGTTTGAAACCCTAGAGCGGCCATCGCCATGGTCATCGCGATTTGCCCTGCAATCACCAGCGTGCTCTGGGCTGTTTGCGGGAGGTGCAGCAGGCTATTCAGTACGACTACGGCAACAAAACCAAACGCGAACCAGGGGACGGTAATTTTGCTGGTTGTTGCGCCCGCATCAGCGGTTTTGTTCCGGGTTCGGTTCCAGATCTGCCCGATGATCAGCAGGAACGGAACCAGCAACATAACCCGAACCAGTTTTACGATGACCGCATTCGCCATGGCCTCTTCGCCAACGGCATTCCCGGCAGCGACCACTTGTGCCACTTCGTGGACCGTGGAACCAATGTAGATGCCGTATAGCCCTTCATCCCAACCGAGCAGCGGGAACATCATCGGGTACACGAACATGGCCAATGTGCCGAACAGCACCACGGTAGCAACCGCCATAGATGTAGCGGCTGGTTTTGCGCGAATGGCGCCTTCGGTGGCCAGTACCGCGGCGGCACCACAAATAGCACTTCCGGCGCTGGTAAGAATGGCGGTATCGCGATCCAGTTTTAGCCACCGGGTGCCCAACCAATAACCTGCGGTGGTGATGGTTAGAACAACAAGGGTATCCAGCACCAGAATCATCGGCCCCAGCCCCACCAACTGCTGCACCGTGAGAGAAAACCCGAAGAGTACGATGCCTGATCTTAATAACCAGCGCGAAGCAAAGCCAAGCCCGGGCGAGGCCCCTTCCAGCTGTTTGCCGATACGGAGGTTTCCCGCCACGAGGCCGAGTATTAAGGTGAAGACCAGAGGCCCCAGACCGGTTTTCTGCACGGGAGGTAACGCTGCAAGGCCGTAGCCCGCGAGTGTGAGCAGTGCGCACACCCCTAATCCCCTGAACATTTCGGATGCTCCTAACTTTTTGGAATATGTTTATTCTATTGGGAGGCTGGATATTCGAGAAACGGTTGTTTTGTGTTTCTGTAATCGATTTTCTGGATGCTTGTTTATATTTCAAACAATTTATTTTCAGATCCGATACTATAGAAGCTTAGGTTGGTAAATAAACCGAAGTGGAAGGGGTAAGTAGAATGAGTAAGAAGAATGAAAAAGCGACGTTAACTTCAGCCACGATTGAAGAGCAGACCGCTGCGTTTTTAAAGGCGGGAGGTACTGTTGAGCAAGTAGGTAAAGGTAAGAGTGGGCAAACGTTCCCCACGGGTTCAAGGCAGATCAGTCTGAAGAAGTAATGAGTAATCGGGTATTCTGATCGCAATAAAAAAGGCAGCCTGGGCTGCCTTTTTTAGATTACGTTCTGCCTGTTATTTACAGGGCAACAACGTTCTCTGCCTGAGGGCCTTTCTGGCCGTCAGTTACGGTGAATTCTACTTGCTGGCCTTCAGCCAGAGTCTTGAATCCGCCGCCTTGAATAGCGCTGTAGTGAACAAAAACGTCTGGGCCGCTTTCACGAGTGATAAAGCCAAAACCTTTTGCTTCGTTGAAGAACTTAACGGTGCCGGTAACTGTAGACATAATATATAACCTGATTTTAATCAATAATTTGCTGCCAAGAGATCGTTGTGATCTTTGATCAGCGGAATGCGGAAACATGAACACGTGCAGGGTCAAAAACAGGACTAGAAGTATGACTACTTGAAAGGTCTTATTCGTGAAATGCTTTGCTTAATCTTTCCAACGAGAGACAAGGTACGCGAATTCAGAGGCGTTGCAAAGTTTTTTTACAATTATTTTCTAAACTGCATTCGATGATGTTGAGTGAGCCCGGTAGGCCGACACGGTGCTTCTTGAGGATTTTATCGGTGTAGAAGCGGTCAACGTAGTTGAACGAGGCCACTTTGCAGTGGGAGTCGTGGCTCCATTTGCTATGATCGGCCGCGAGTAGGCGGGTTTGGGTGTTGGCAATGATGGCTCTGCTGACTTCCGCTTCGCGAATTTCGTGATCCATCAGACCATTGACCAGATCCATGCTGCCGGTACTGACAATGCCGAAGTCGGTGGTGAAAGAGCTGAAGAAGTTTGTAACCTCCGGTCCTACCACATCGTGATGGGCGTGGCGGTATATCCCCCCCGATACAATCACTTCAATGCCGGGGTTCCCCGAAAGCGCGGCCGCCACACGGAAGTTGTTGGTTAATATGCGCAGTGCCTTGTGCCCGATCAGCGCCTGGGCGATCAGTTCTATCGTGCTGCCCACGCCCAGGCTTACCGTGGCACCTTCCGGTATGTCGGTGGCAATACGGTGGGCGATGAGCTGTTTGGCCCGAACGTTGGCAACCGGTTCTTCAGGGGCAGGCGCCAGAGCGGGCGCAGGTTTGGCCGGCAGGCTGACGCCGCCGTAGCGACGCCGCAACAGGCCTTGCTCGCACATTTTGTTGATGTCGCGGCGGATGGTTTGAGTTGTAACGCCAAAACGTCGGGCGATGTCTTCAACTTCGACATGCTCCTGTTCATGCACCCATTCCAGGATGCAACGCTGGCGTTCTCTCGCGCTCATCAGACTCCGTGCTCAATCAGGTGCGATGTTGCAGCCAGACCTCTGCCATTTCAGCAAAACCCAGCCCCGATGGCTGGCTGGCAATCGCTGCCGGTTGGTGCGTCATCACAGGTAAATGCTTGCGAATGTTAGCGACCCCGACGCTCATTGGAAAGTTGCGGAACATGCTTTCGTCGTTCGGCGCATCGCCAATGAAGACCGCGCGCTTCTGCAGGGCTTCGATATCCAGGCCCAGCACTTCCTGGCCGACCCGAACGGACATGGTGGATTTGTCGAACTCGCCCAGCCAGATGTTGATGTGGATAGAGCTCTGCCGAACGCTGAAGCCCTGCGCCATCAGAGGGTCGTGAATGGCCTTCACCTGTTCCGGTGTGAGCGATTCCTGCTGGTTGTAGTCGACTGCCACATCCACAAAGCGGAACGCTTGGTCAGTGGCCAGCTTGGGTTCGAAGTCCAGTTCCAGGGCCGCAACGGCATCCAGGATGGCTTGTTGATCGCGGCGGTGCTTGGTTTCGTTCTCCCAGAAGTGCCAGGCAACCGTCTGCGGGGCAGTCCGTTCTGCATAGAAGGCGCCGCCTTCGCCAATCACCGCTTTAACGGGCCAGGTGCGGATGATCTGGTCGCACCATCCGGCACAGCCACCGGTTACCGGGATTACACTGATGCCCGCTTCGGCCAGGCGGCACAGGGCCAGATAAGTTTCCGGCAGCAGCCGGCCACCGGTGGTGAGCGTGTCGTCCACATCGGTGAACAGAATATCGGCATTGGCAAAATCGATACGATCTTTCATATGAGGAAGGTTCCACTTCACAGCGAGCCTGCAGGCCGCCCAGGGCATTCGGGCGGCCTGCAGGTCATGGTCAGATCACTTTCTTGCGCAGGACGCTGGTCAGCGCCTCGCCCAGAATGACCAATACAACGATGGCGAGCAGGATGGTTGCCACGGTTTGCCAGGCGAACATGTCGATGGATCCTTGCAGCAGCACCCCGATACCACCGGCGCCCACCAGACCCAACACCGTGGATTCGCGGATGTTGATGTCCCAGCGCAGAATGATGATGGCGAAAAAGGCAGGCATCACCTGCGGCACAATCGCGTACAGCACCACTTTTAGTTTGCTGGCACCTGTTGCTTCCATGGCTTCAACCGGGCGGCGGTCGATTTCTTCAATGGCCTCGCCCATCAGCTTGCCGATGAAGCCCACAGAGCGGAACATCACCGCCAGAATACCGGCCAGTACACCGGGGCCGAAAATGGCCACGAACAACAACGCCCAAATGATGGTGTTCACCGAGCGGCTTGATACCAGAATAAACCGGCCAATCCACAGGGTAACCTTGTTCGGTGTGGTGTTTTGCGCGGCAATGTAAGACACCGGCAAGGCGATGAAGATTGTCAGCATGGTAGACAAGGTGGCGATGTGGACGGTTTCCAGCATCGCGGAGAAAATCGCCTCCCATTTGCTGAACTCCGGCGGCCACATGCGCCCCGCGAGGCTTTGGATCTGGTTGGGTGCATCCCACACCCAAGGCCAGAAGATGTTGATGTCGCTTACCGCCCAGACAACGGCGATCAGGGTGACCAGGTAGACCACATAGCGCGTAAGCTGTTCTTTACGGTTGTAACGCGACCACACTCGGTCGGTCAGTTTAGCTGCGTGATCTACCATACTTTTTTCCTCACCCATCCGCTTAAGCCTTCACTGACCAGAATGATTGCAATGATCATCAGCAGAATGGCAAAAGCGAAATCGTAATCGTAACGTCCGAACGCGTTCATCAAGGTGCCACCGATACCACCGGCACCGACAATTCCAACCACGGCCGAAGCGCGAAGGTTACTGTCGAGCTGGTACATCGAAAGGCCGATCTGGCGTGGCATAATCTGCGGGAAAACCCCATACACCAGAATCTTCATGTAACCCGCACCCACTGAACGCATGGCTTCCACCTGGCCCCAGTCGATTTCTTCAATCTCTTCCGCCAGTAGCTTTGCCACAAACCCTATGGAATACAGGGTCAGGGTAAGAATGCCCGCCATGGGGCCAAAGCCCACAGCCGCAACAAACAGAATGGCGACAATCACCGGGTGAAAGCTGCGGGAAACGATTATTAACGTGCGGCCCAACAGGTAAACCGGCAGCGGTGAAACGTTGCGCGCGGCCATCACCGCAATGGGAACTGACAGCAGAACCCCGAGCATGGTAGCCAGAAAGGCGATCTGGAAGCTTTCTTTGAAGCCGGTCCAAAGCAATTCGGCCCGCTCAAAGCTGGGCGGGACGGCACCACCAAAAATTTTGCCGGCACGGGGCAAGCCTTCGGCAATGCGCTGCCAGTCAAACGGCAGAGTGGAGAACGCCCAGTACAGGTAGGCCAGGATGATCACTCCCAAGCCATAGCGAATCCAGGGATTGGCTATAAACGGGGGCTTTTTCCAGACTCTGCCCGATGTTGTATCGGATGCAGTTCTGCCGGATGTCATGCGGAAGCCTCCTCGGTTGGGGATGCGGGTTCACCGGCATCTTCTTCCGGTGATTCGATACCGCCGTAAATGGCATCCAGGGCATCCTGATTGAAGTCTTTGGGTTCACCGTCAAAAATCATTTGGCCGTGACGCATGCCAACAATGCGGTCGGTGTACATGCGGGCCTGAGTGACGTTGTGAATATTGATCAGCACTGGCAGGGACATTTCATTGGCCAGGCTTTGCAGCAGGCTCATGATTTGCTGAGAGGTTTTCGGGTCGAGCGAGGCAGTGGGCTCGTCGGCCAGAAGAATTTCAGGCTCTTGCATCAGGGCACGAACCACAGCCACACGCTGGCGTTCGCCGCCGGACAACTGGTCGGCACGCTTATCGGCGTAATGGGCGATCCCGACACGTTCCATCAGGCTGAAGGCGCGGTCGATATCCGATTGCGGGAAACGACGAGTCAACGCCTGAAAGAAAGACACATAGCCCAAGCGCCCGGAGAGCACGTTTTCCATAACGGTCAACCGGTCGATCAGGTTAAAGCCCTGAAACACCATGCCGATGCGTCGGCGGGAATGACGAAGTTCGCTGCCGCGTAGATTGACCAACTCGTGGCCGTTCAGCTTGATTGAACCCGAGGTTGGCTCGACCAACCGGTTGATACAACGTAGCAGGGTGCTTTTACCGGCACCGGAGGCGCCGACGATGGAAACAACGCTGCTACCCTCGACCTTCAGGTTCAGGCCTTTAAGCACAGGCTCGTTTTGCCCGTAACGCTTTACGAGGTTGGTAATCTCTAACATGTGGTTAACTCCGGGTAGAGCCTCTGGCGGTTTGCCAGAGGCTCCTGGTCTGCTTATTTGAGGTTTTCGCGGGTGTACTGGACGCCGTTAGAGGCCTGAATGGTACGAATGACCTTCCAGTTGTCTTTGTAGTTGATGGGAATGAAGGTTTCTACGCCTTCAAACTCTTCGCCCAGCTCGGTGCCGGCGAACTTGAAGGTGTAAAAGGCTTCACGGATCTTCTCAACCAAATCCGGGTGCAGGTTGTGCGCGTGGTTGTAGGAGGTGGTCGGGAAGCGGTCGGATTCCCACACCAAACGCACGTCTTCGGTGTCGTACAGGCCACGAGCGGCCATGCGCTCTACCACTTCAGACGCGACCGGAGCTGCGTCGTAGTCTTTGGCAACAACGCCCAGCATGGACTGATCATGGCTGCCGGAGAAGGTGATTTCATAGTCTTCACCCGGTACTACGCCCAGTTCCGGGAACAGAGCCCGTGGCGCCTGGTTGCCGGAGTTAGACGTTGGCGAGGTATGGGCTACACGCTTGCCCTTCAGGTCAGTGATTTCATGAATGTCGGAATCGCTGTGAGTGTAAACCTGCAGCGAATAACCGAACTGGCCTGAATCAGAACCCATAAGCGCAAAAGGAACAGCGCCGGCCAGGTTAACCGCAAACGGCGTCGGGCCTGTGGAGAAACCAGCAATATGCAGACGGCCGCTGCGCATGGCTTCTACTTGAGCGGAGTTGGACTGAACGGCAAAGAAACGAACATCGCGGCCGGTCACTTCTGACAGGTGATCGATGAACGGCTGCCAGATGTCGGAGTAAATAGCGGGGTCTTCAACCGGTGTGTAGGCGAAGATCAACGTGTCGGGATCGTTCCACTTAGACTTATCTTTAGGCAGGTCGGCAACCATGTCGCCGTTTTCGTCGCAATACAGCGTGTCCAGTGCGCCCCTTTCGCAGTCTGCCAATGCCTGACCGCTAAAGCCTGTCATCAGAACGGATGCCGCCAAGGCAGCAGTGGGCAGTACCCCGGGAAGTTTCTTCTTCTGGAAATTCATTGTGATTCTCCGTGGGGGAGCGGTCCATGCGTTTTTACTGAACATCTGGGAGGGCCGGCTCCATTGGTTTTTATTTCTAGATGTTCAATTGAACATTTATGGTAACAGCATACGTCTATTAGGCAAGATAGTTCGTTTCTGAGATCACAGGAGAATAAATCGAAGAGAGGCCGAGAAAGGATGGAGGGCGGGGTGCCCTCCATTGTTAGCTAGGCGAAGTCATACTCCCCGCCTTTTTCCAGCGCCGCTTTATAGGCTGGCCGGGCGTGCACGCGCTCTACCCAAGCGGTGATGTTGGGTCGGTTCTGGCCAACAATGCCTCGAGCAACGGAGGCTTCTAGCGGAAAGCTCATCTGAATGTCCGCCGCGCTGAGGTTATCCCCCAGAAACCAGGTGTTCTTCGCCAGATGGGCTTCGACAAAATCCAGGTGGGTTTTGATCATCGGGCCGATGAAAACCTCATTGGTTTTATCTGAAATGCCTTTGGCCACGGGCTTGATGAAGAAAGGCATCGGGCTGGTTTTTACTTTCTCGAAAACCAGGCGCATGACCAGTGGAGGCATCAGGGAGCCTTCGGCGTAATGCAGCCAGTAGGTGTAATCCAGCCAGGTCTGGCCACCGGCTTCTGGCAGCATGGTGCCTTTGCCGTAAGTGTGGGCCAGGTATTCGATAATGGCGCCCGATTCCGCCACCACCAGATCACCGTCGGTAATGACTGGTGATTTGCCCAGCGGGTGCACCTTCTTGAGGCTTTCCGGCGCCAGCATGGTTTTGGCATCGCGCTCGTAACGTTTGATCTCGTACGGCACGCCCAATTCTTCCAGCATCCAGAGAATGCGCTGTGAGCGAGAGTTGTTCAGGTGATGGACGGTAATCATGCAGAACTCCATTTGCATTGGAATTAAATTAAGACTGATAGAGTAGTCCGAAACTGCTTTTTTGGATCACCTCACCTTGACGACGTTTTGGTCAACGGCCTGCATGATACTGTTTTTGTAGCAGTTGAATCGTTTCGGCCTGTTCCGGGAATGGGCCTTCAACCTTAACGTTTGGCACGACGCTATTAATGGGTAGTGTTGCTACCGGGGGTTGTGCCACGCCCATCTCATCCAGCCAGGCGCTGAGCTGTTCCGAAGAACTGGCGTAAACGATGCGGCCCAGGCCCACCCAGCCGTGAGCTGCAGCGCACATGGGGCAATGCTCGCCCGAGGTGTACACGGTGGATTGGGCACGTTCTTCAGGCGTCATGTTAGTAGCCGCCCAACGAGCAATGGCAAACTCGGGATGCTGCGTACTATCACCTCCGGCGGTGAGGTTGTGGCCTTCGTACAATACATTGTCGTTTGCATCTACAAGCACCGACCCGAATGGCGGATTGCCGGATTCCAGGGCTTCAGCGGCCAGTTCGACGCATCGGTCCAGATAATTGATGTCAATTTGATTGCTCATAACTTGCTCCTGTTTGTCCTGAAAACCAGTAGTTGGTTATTTGCAGGCATCGAATGGTTTTCTGACAGGGTTAAACCCGAATTTTTTGCCAGTTTACTGATATCTTCCAAATCCCGGATGCCCATATGGGCCGCATTGGCCTTCAGGTGTTGGTCAAATTGTGCGTTGCTTTCACTGGTGTAGCGGCCCTGATTGTTAAACGGGCCATACAGACAAAAGGCGCCTTCCTTGGGCAGGCGTTCGCCAATGTTGCGGAACATGTGTTTGACCTCTTCCCACGCCATAATGTGGGCGGTGTTTGCCGAGAACGCCCACGTGAAGGATTCGACGGGCCAAGAAGAAGTGGCTACGTCCAGTTCAAGCACCGGTAGGATATTGGGCAACGCAGCTTGTGCCAACCGGGGGCGACAGGTATCCACGGCATGTGGATGGTCGGTCGGCTGCCACTGAAGGTGCGGCATAGCATTGGCGAAATGCACGGCGTGCTGGCCGGTGCCTGTGCCCACTTCCAACACTTTTCCCGGCGTAACAAAGATATTTTGAAGCTTTTCGAGAATCGGTGCTTTGTTGTTCTCGCAAGCTTGAGAATAGGGGAGGTCTGTGGGCATTGCGCGGCATCTCCTGATACTTGGCTCGTTTGCTAATAGATTATGCTTGTTAAGCACCTTTGAATGCCACCGGGAGGCTAAGATGAACGAACAATGGCTGAAAGCGTTACCGAAAGCGGAGCTGCATCTGCACCTTGAAGGTGCCCTTGAGCCTGAACTGATGTTTACGCTGGCCCGGCGTAATGGCATTGAGTTGCCGTGGAGCGATGTTGATGCGCTGCGCGAGGCATATTCCTTCAATAACCTGCAAGAGTTCCTTGATCTGTATTATCAGGGCGCCAACGTGCTGCGCACGGAGCAGGATTTCTACGATCTCACGTGGCTTATCTGCAGAAGTGTAAGGCGCAGGGCGTGGTGCATGTTGAGCCTTTCTACGACCCTCAAACCCATACTGAGCGCGGCATACCCTTTGAAGTGGCGATTCAGGGCATCAGCGCGGCTTTGCATGATGGGCGTGAACAGCTGGGTATTTCCAGCGGGTTAATCCTGAGTTTTCTACGCCACCTGTCGGAAGACGAAGCCTTCCGCACCCTTGAGCAGGCGATGCCGTTTCGTGATCAGTTTTTTGCGGTGGGGTTGGACAGCTCCGAACAGGGTCATCCGCCCAGCAAGTTTGAGCGGGTATTTGCCAAGGCACGGGCCGAAGGCTTGCTGGCGGTTGCTCACGCGGGTGAAGAAGGGCCACCCGAATACATCTGGCAGGCGCTGGATTTGCTGAAAGTGAACCGTATAGACCACGGCGTGCGTGCCGCAGAAGATCCGAGATTGCTAGACAGGCTGGCGGATGAGCAAATTCCGCTAACCGTGTGCCTTTTGTCGAACACTAAGCTGAAAGTGTTCCCGGACATGAGCCAACACAACATTTTGGAGTTGTTGGAGCGGGGTTTGAAGGTCACCGTGAACTCGGATGACCCATCCTATTTTGGTGGTTATGTGTTGGAGAACTTTCTGGCGCTGCGAGATGGCTTAGGGATGACCGAACAGCAGGCCGGGCAGCTGGCACAAAACAGCATGGATGCGCGGTTGGCCTTCTAAGCCCATTGCGGCGTTCTTGTCAGCCCATAGACAATGTCGGCCATTGAACCCAGCGGAGCAAGAGTAAAGATGGCACGAGTTACGGCACACGATGGCGCCAGGCTGAAAGTACGGCGAATTGGCCGGGGGCCGGTGGTTATCCTGCTTCATGGTTTTGGTATGGAAAGCCGCCATTGGTTGCCCATTGTGTTGCCGTTGGCGCATAAGTTCCGGTTTGTACTGCCAGACTTTAGAGGGTTTGGTGGGTCTTCGCGGCTGAGCTGCAGCGAACCCTGCGTACTGACCAGTCACGCCAAGGATCTGGATGCCGTCATCCGCGCATACGGTCACGGCAAGCCGGTGGGCTTGGGCGGTATCTCCATGGGCGCCAGTACATCCCTTCGCTATATGGAAATGTTCGGCACCGATACCATTCGCCATTACGTCCATATTGATCAGGCCCCGCGCATTTCTCATGCCCCGGATTGGCCGTGGGGTATTTTTGGAGAGCAGGGGCCGGAGCGAATTAGGGGCTGGGCGCCGCTATTGGACGCAGTGTCTAATATTGATCCACGAACACCTTATGAAGCGCTACCGGTATCGATGCGAAAGCAGTTGCATGAGGGGTTGGCCGGTTTCATGGGCGCGGCGCTGAGTCGCGATTGGATGAAATGGAGCGCGGGGCAGCTGATGCGTGTGCCTCAAGTTGCCCGGCAGCTTGTGCCGCTGGATAACTGGCACACCTTGTATCAGCACATGCGGGCCTACACAGAGCGTGAATACGATTTCCGAAACCTTCTGCCAACCTTGGATGTGCCGACCACGGTGATCGCGGGTCGCCGTTCGGAAATGTACCCGTGGGAGGGGCAGGCGCGTATGGCAGCCGCCTTGCCCAACGCGAGGTTGGTGACGCTTGAGAACAGTGGGCACGTGCCGCTGATTGACCAACCCATCGCCTGCATCCGAACGCTGGGGAGAGCGTTCGGATAAGACAGGCTAAATGATCGGGTGCCGGATTACTCGGCTGGCGCCCATAGACCCTGCAGTTGCCCCAGCAGTGAGGAGCCTACGCCCTGATTGCCCAGGAAACCCAGAATAACCGGAACAAACTGCTGCACCATGGCGGCATCCATTCCCAGCGCCGAGAAGGCTGACTGCACCCCGTCCATAGATGAAATATTCGAAAGCAGGCCTTCGGCCAGGCCACCACCGCCGCCCAGAAGGCTGGACAGGCCAGAGGCTTCACCGCTCAGGTTGTTGATGGCATCTTGGCCTAGTTGGTTTTGGGCTAACTGCAGCAGGGCGCCGGTCCCGCCAACAGCTTGCGTTTGGGTAACGCCTAAATTGTTGGTCAGTTCGCCGACCAGCTGCTGGGCTTCGCCGCTTACTTCGGTGGTTGGTGATAGCGCCATGGCGCCGGTGTTCAGTGCATCGTTCAAACCGAAAGCACTCGCGTTGGGGGCAAGCAAATAAATACTCGAGACTAAAAGAAACTGTTTGAGAATGGTGTTCATGCGGGAGTCCTAGTTTGGGTGTGCGGGCGAATGCTTTTTATATTGGGGCAAACTGAATCTTTTTACAGTGCAGGAAACCGAAACATTCCGAAATGGTAATGAGGGGCCGGATTTTGGTTTTTAAATCAGTGCGCTTATGCTGTTGCTCAGGATGAACGACTAGGATGGTATCGAGCATGGTTGAGGCCCTTCAGGCTAACGGTTTGTTGCAGATTTTATTACTTACGTTGATGGCCGGGGCGGCCATACCCGTAGGGGCGGCTTTAGCCTCGGTGGAGCGAATTCACCCGGGGTGGCTGGAATCCGAGCTGCATCACAGCGTGATTGCTTTTGGTGGCGGCGCACTCTTGGCGGCCGTGGCGCTTGTTCTGGTGCCAGAGGGAACCGCCAATCTGGCGATACCAACGGTGGTTGCCTGTTTCGCCGCGGGCGGGATTACCTTTATGTTGATCGACCGCTGGCTGGCGGCCAATGGCTCCTCGGCTAGCCAGTTGGTGGCGATGCTGACGGACTTTGTGCCGGAGGCCCTGGCGCTTGGGGCGACGTTTTCTGTCTCCAGCGAGGGTGGGGTGTTGCTGGCCGGTATTATCGCACTTCAGAATTTACCGGAAGGGTTCAACTCGTATCGGGAGCTAGCCCAGTCAACCCATTATCGTGGGCTTAAGATCGTGGGTATTTTTGCCCTGATGGCTCTACTTGGCCCCGCCGCAGGCGCTGCAGGCTATTTCCTGTTGTCGGACTCCCATCAGTTAGTGTCCGGGATTATGCTGTTTGCGGCGGGAGGCATTCTCTACATTATTTTTCAGGACATCGCGCCGCAGTCGCGGTTGGAGAAACACTGGGGCCCGCCTTTAGGGGCCGTGGCCGGTTTTATGCTGGGGTTGATTGGCGAGATGATGTTGTCCGGGTAAGACGCAGGCTCACGCTTTGGGTATGATCCGGGCGTTCGTATCTATCTTTCCAATTCAGGCCAAAGGCCGTATTCCCATAAGGAAGCCGTAATGAGCGATAACCCGTTAGCCCAGATTCTCGAGATGGATGGCGAGGAACGATACGACTACTTTCTGGATGCCGTCGTGGAAGAGCGCGAGCTCTGGATACTGATCAATTCAGACAATCAATTTCTGAAGATTGTGTCTGAAGAAGACGGTGTTGGTTATCTCCCGGTATGGCCAAGTGAGGATTTTGCAGCCGACTACGCCGGTGGTTCCGGTGATCTTGCACCGAAATCATTGTCACTGCCGGATTTCTTCAAGAAGTGGGTGCCCGGCCTAAGCCGAGACAAGCTCGAAGTGGGCGTGTTCCCCGGTGCCGACAGCGAGCTTTGGATTACTGATCCCGAAGCGCTGAAGAGCGACCTTCAGGACGTGTTGTCCGGTTCGTTTTAGATAAGAGATTAAAAAGTCCTCATTTCAGGTTCCGATCCTTGTGCTAGATTGAGGTTAGCCATCTGTATTCAATTTTGGGTGGCGAAGCCGAAATAGCAGTTATCAATACTGATAAGGAGGCACGATATGGAAGCAAAATCGGATAAGAACGAATACGATCAGGTTCGTGAGGATCTGAGAAAACTCCAGGCAGATCTTTCCACGCTTGCTAAAAGTGTGGCTGATGGCCAGAAGGGCAACATCAGTAATCTACGGGATGAAATTCGCCGGGAAAGCCTTGCCGCGTTTGATCAGGTAAAACAGCGTGGTGATGAAGCGCTCACCCGGGCCCGGGATGCCAGTGGCAAAGCGGTGGAGAGTGTAGAGCATAAGATTGAGGAAAGGCCCTTCCTCAGTATTGTTATTATGTTCCTTGCTGGTGTTTTGGTAGGTCGGTTTTTGGATCGCTGATCATGCCTGATTCGGATTGGTTGCAAGGCGCCCTGCGCAAAGCCATAGCCGCTTTTCTGGGTTTTATGCTGGGCTTTGTGTTGCTGGTTGCCTTGTTGCTCACCGGCTTTTACTTGCTCGTCAACGCCGCCACCATTGCGCTGACTCCTTATGTGGGTGGGGCTGGTGCTCTGGCAGTGACGGGCTTGTCCTGCCTGTTGTTATTGTTCCTTTTTTTCTATCGCATGACTCGGCCATTGCCTTCAAAATCGTCAGAGGGTTCGGATGAGCCGTCGAGTAGTAGCCCGATTGGAGCCGTTAAGCGGCTCATTCAGAAAAACCCGTTGGAAGCAGCGATCGCTGCCTTTGCCTTGGGTGTTGTTGAGCAGGGTGATCCGCGAATGAAGTCTCTGTTGATACAGGGTGGCATGGCGCTCGCGAAAGAAGCCGGGCGTCAGCCGGAAGAGGGCGGTGCAGAGAGCGCAGCTTCGGAAGCAGCAAACGACGCCCCGGAAAGCCAGAGCTCCTAAAGATTTACGCGTCGGCCTATATATCCCGTCCCTAAAGCGTGTTAAAACGCCTTCGCACACTCAGCTGTGCAATTGTGGCTGCGTGCTCACATTCAAGAAGAGCTGTGGTTAAGGCCGTTTTGAGATTGGGAAAGCTTCTATGACAATTTGTGGTGTTGAACTGAGTGGCAGCGATGCCGTGATCTGTATGCTGAACCTGGACCGGGGCCAGTTCAGTTTGCCAGAGTGTAAGGTGCGCAAACTGTCGCTGCCGAAGAATCACACCCGCGAAGACTTGCAACAGTTTCAGAAGGCGTTTTCCGAGTTAATGGCGGAACATGGTGTGACCAGTGTCGCGATCAAAGAACGAATGCCGAAAGGTAAGTTCGCCGGCGGCGCGATCAGTTTTAAGCTCGAAGCAGCTATTCAGTTGATTGCCGATGTGCCGTTAGACGTAAGATTGCTGACACCTGCATTGATCAAATCCACACTGGCTTCCAAACCGCTGCCGATTCCCTTCTCCGAGACCGGGTTGAAGGTGTTTCAGGAAACGGCGTTCACCGCAGCCTACGTTGGGCAGATGACGAAGTAATCGGGTGATTCCCCCTCAAGTACGGAGCGCACGTGGCAAGAGCCCCCATTGAAGCAAGACAGCGAGCAACGCTTAAGCGGCTGGATAAGTTCAGCCGCTTTACCGACAGCAGCATTGGCATCCCGTTTACCAAATTTAAAATCGGTGCAGAGGCCATTATCGGTGTGGTACCGGTGGTGGGTGACGTAGCGGGTCTGGTGCTGGCCAGTTATGTGTTGGTGGAGGCTCAGCGAGCAGGGGCGAGTAAAGGCATCAAACTGCGCATGCTCCGGAACATGGGCATCGACTTTGTCGGTGGTTTGCTGCCGGTATTCGGTGACGCCTTTGATGCGATTTATAAAGCGAATACCCGCAATACACGGTTGCTGAGAAACTATCTGGAGAAGCAGCTCGAGGTAGAACCGCCTGCGCCGCCATTTCCCTGGAAAACCTTGGTTTGGCTGTCTGTGTTGTTTGCCCTGGTGACGGGCGGCTTAACGCTGCTGTTTTAAAACAATCCAAGCTGGGGTTTTGAAACATCCACGGGGAGTGGTTCAAGGTTCGGAATCTGCTCTCGCAACAGTTCCGTCCAAAGCTCCGCCAGCGAAATCGCGTGCGCGTTATCGGGCATGTGCATGAAGACGTAGGGTCGTATGCCGGAGTCTAACCAGCCTTTTACTCGCTTTACCCAGGGAACTAGAAAGTCCCGGTTGGTTTCCAGATCCGGGTGACCAATGTAGCGGATGACGGGTGGCGCTTCGCAGGGCAGCAAGTGAACCGGTACCCGGGGCTTTTTGCGCTGGGCGTCTACAATCACATCGTTGTCGGGGATTGCTGAGAACAGCGCTCGGCTATCCATGCAAACCCGAGCCAGTTTACGCTGACGCAGCCCTTGATTCAACGCCTTCTCCTCTTCGCCTTTGGCAAAGAACACCGGGTTTCGTACTTCCACTGTCCAGTCCAGGGTATCGGGTACCGTATCCAGAAAACGCCACAGTTGCGGCAGTCGGTTGGGGCCAAAGCCTGCCGGCAATTGCAGCAGCATTGGCCCAAGAACATCCGATAAAGGCGCGATCACATCGAGAAACGCCTGCAGTTCTGATTCCACATTGGTGAGCATGCGCTCGTGCGTCAGTGCTCGTGGCAATTTGAACAGAAAGCGGAAATCATCCGGCACCTGTTTCCGCCATTGTTCGCATTGCGCTTGGCTGGGCGTGGCGTAAAAGGTGGTGTTGCCTTCAACAGTATTGAAGACCCGAGCATAGCGGGCGAGAGCGGATGTTCCGGGTGGTAGTTGTGTGGTCCAGTTTGGGTCTTGCCATTGCGGGCAGCCGAGGTAGTAGGGCAGAGGCATGATCTTCCGGAAAAGGGTGCAAAAGTGTGTTGACGGTAAAGATACCAATGTGCAACCGTTTGCGCATTTTTTACCATGGGGTTTTAGGTTGGAGTGGTGCTGTGGATCATTTGGTTTCTGAACAAGCAGTGGCTGAGTTACTTCAGGCTAATGAGGCCGTGTTGCTGCTTTTTGGCGGTCGTCAGTGCGGTGTATGCCAAGCGATTAAACCCCAGCTTGAACAGCTCGCCGCGAAGGAGTTTCCGGAGTTAGCGATGGGTTATATCGACTGCCAAGACGTTGCTGGCACGCCGTTGTGTGCGGCGCGGGGCATCTTTTCGTTGCCGGTGGTTCAGCTTTGGTTTCAGGGGCAGCGTTTTTTGGAGTTCGCCCGGGTGTTTTCTATTGGCGACATTCGCGAGGCCTTGGCGCGGCCTTATGCGGCGCTTAAATCTTGATCTTCCCTCTAAGCGCTTTGGTTTTCCCTTTCTGAGTTTTCTTGTCCACGCGCCGGCGCTGAGAACCCTTGGTGGGGCGCGTTGGTCGTCGTGTTTTTTGGATTTTCACCGCTTCCAGGATGAGTTCTTTCAAGCGCTCTAAGGCGTCTTCTTTGTTGAGTTCCAGGGTGCGGGAAGACTGTGCTTTGATGATCACAATGCCGTCTTTACTGATGCGCTGGTCGGAAAAGGCCATCAGCCGTTCTTTATAAAAGGGCGGCAAGGAAGAGCGTTGAATGTCGAAGCGAAGGTGTACCGCCGAGGCCACCTTGTTGACGTTCTGGCCGCCGGGGCCTTGGGCTCGAATTTGCGTGATTTCGATTTCCCAGTCGGCAATTTCTACGGCATTGGAGATTTTCAGCATAGGGCATACATAGTTGGTGGGATAAACAGCTTCCGCTTCCTGTTAGTATCATCCTACGCAATCAGTCACTCGATCAGAAGTGGTGAAACAGCAACGGAGCGCTTTATGAAGGTTATGGTTCTGGGTTCGACCGGGTTAACGGGTGGTCTGTTAGTCAAGAAGCTGCTGGGTAATCCCGCTATTACGACTGTGGTGGCGCCGGTGCGCCGGCCTTTGGAGTGGAGCCATCCGAATCTGGACGCGCCGGTTTTCAATTTCGATGACATGGACGCCCATGCCGGAGTGTTCAACGTTGATGTGCTTGTGTGCTGCTTGGGCACCACCATCAAAAAAGCCGGTTCTCAAGACGCGTTCCGCAAGGTGGATTACAATTATGCACTGAATGCCGCTAGTTTGGCGAGAAAGGCGGGCGCAAAAGCCTGTATTTTGATGTCGGCGATTGGGGCGTCGCCGAAATCTTCGGTGTTTTACAGTCGGGTGAAAGGCGAGTTGGAAGAAGCCATTCGGGCATTGGGGTTTTCTTACCTCTCGATTTATCAACCGAGCTTGTTGCTGGGCCAGCGACAAGAGCATCGCACGGCAGAAGGTCTGGGTATGGCGGTGATGCCTGTGGCAAACCGAGCCTTGGTCGGGCCGTTGCGCAAGTACCGTGCGATTGAGGCAGAGACGATTGCGGCGGCCATGGCGAACGAGATTTCCCGTATCGATTCTGGCCACCGCGCAGGTGTTCAGAAATCTGTACAGCAGTACTCAGACATCGTGGCACTGGCGGGCCTTTAAGCGAGCCAGCACCTTCTCGCCATTGCTGTCTCCGTTGTCGATACCGGCCGCTTTCAGGCGGGCGTTCAAATCGCCGTTATTTTGTTCCGCATCCAGTTCGGTCAAGGCGGCTTCTATTTCTTCCGCCTCGGTTTGACGGGCACGAATTCGACTGGCAGACACGTTGAGCTCTTCCATGTGGCTGTGCAACCCACTTGCATGGCCGCGGAGCTGTCTGGTGACCTGCTCGGCATGTCGGTTGGCTTTCGCCAGACGCATTTCACTGTGGAAATGTTTCAGTGCCCGGCCCGAATCCCGCAGCTGGCGGCGCAGCTGGCTTTCCTGTTGCTGAAGCTTGGCGTGTTGTTGTTGCTGGCGTTGCAGCACGGTTTCATCCTCCGCAATCAGGTTGGCCAGCTCCAGCGCCAAGGCTTCGTCGCTTTGTTCCAGCGCCTGGCTGGCTTGCTGTTCTCGTTTAGCAATGGCAGCTTGCAGGCCGTCGTTGTCCCGTTCCAGTCGGGTTTTTTCCGCCATCAGGTACGCCAGTTCGCGTTTTGATCGCTTAATGGCTTGCTCCGCGTCTCGCAGTTCCTGTCCGAAAATTCGAAGGTCGTTTGCTTCCACCAGCTTAGCGACCGGTTCGTGGGCCGAGGCCCGAAACAGCGTGTTCAGTTTGCGCCAGATGCTCATGATGTTACTCCCCGTATTCTTTCAGAAGCTGATGGGTACGAGCTTCGGAAATGCGATTCGCAATTCGGCTCTGCTCGTGTTCATCGCGCAGCGTTTTTGACAGTGTGATGGTGGTGCTGACGAGAAACAGGGCGCTGATTGCCATGTAGCCTTTTACCACCATGTCCACAGGGGCAAGCACCACACCCGCGGCGGCTGCAAACAGTGCAATCGCGAATGAAACCTTCACAAAAAATACCCAGGAGTTTGAGTTGCTCTTCAGTTCGCTATCCATGATGTCTTCCTCATTGGCGTTGTTGCTGGGACAACCGAACTTTGCGCCATCGCCGGATGTGTCGCGAGCGTTTCCCTAAAGGTATTGAGCGTGTATCTATTGGGTATCGAATGGTGATACTTTTTGTCAGGTGGAGCTCAGCGGGAGGAAAATCGATGGCTCAAACCAGTGCCATTATCAGTGAACTCAAGCGGCAATTAAGAGCGCACGGGCTGACGTATCAGGACGTGGCCAATGCACTGAGCTTGTCAGAAGCGAGCGTAAAGCGGCTGTTTTCGGAGAAGCAGTTTTCGCTGAAGCGGCTGGATCAGGTATGCACCCTGATGGGCATGGAAATCAGCGATTTGGTGCGCAAGCTGGCCCCCGAACCGAAAATGGAGCAGTTGAGCCTGGAGCAAGAGCAGGAACTGGTGTCGGATGTGCGCCTGTTGCTGGTGGCTGTCTGTGCGATGAACCGGTGGCAGTTTCGGGAGATTCATCAGGTTTACGATG
>Ga0208300_100564_pt1 | contig 24805 bp, 18 predicted proteins | sample 23_taG_FD_184096 | JGI IMG/M metagenome (GOLD analysis project Ga0208300, IMG submission 184096) | Marine viral communities from Cariaco Basin, Caribbean Sea - 23_WHOI_OMZ (SPAdes) (version 2) | ecosystem: Environmental > Aquatic > Marine > Oceanic | place: Caribbean Sea: Cariaco Basin...
TGGCCACAGCACCGGCAGATAATCCAGTACGGCCACCACTTGGGGTGATGACTATGCCATATTCATTGGCCAGCTTCACCACGCTTTGGACTTGCTCGGTCGATTTTGGAAACACAATCACAGAGGGTGCAGGCGCAAAGTGCTTGGTCCAGTCTTTGCCCCAATGCGCTAAGCTTTCTGCATCGGTTTTTATTTGACTGGTTTCAAAGCCGTGATTGTTAATTAGCGTCTCTAGGATAAGTTGCAGACTGGATGGTTGAAATAAGTCTATCTTTGTTTCTAAATCTAAAGTTAGCTTGGTCACTAATATAGCTCCATACAACTAATAGCACTTTATGAATATACTCACTTATCTAATGACTTTTAGACATTGCCCAAAATGATATAAAGAGATGCCCATTTCGGTAACGCTAGAGCGCATACCATTACAAGATATCTTGGACTCTTCTATACTTTTAAAAGGAAGCGGTATTTTTTTACGATCACCGGTTAAAATATAGTCAGCAAAACATTTACCTAACAGTGTTCCTGTGGTGATTCCCCTACCATTATATGCAGTAGCAGCTAACAAACTATCATCAACCTCAAATACTCTAAATATGTGATCTTGAGTAAAGCCAAATTTACCTACCCACTCATATTGCCATTCAAATTTAGGCAAGTCAGGATAGTAATGCTTTTGTACAGTATTGGCCCACGCTTGATAAAAAGACTTAGGTTTCATCTTCTTACCTCCCACAGTACCCAGTAACAATCTATTGTCCTTATCACGTCGAATACTAGAGAGTGCTGTTCTTGTATCCCATGCTCCCGTTTTATAAGGTAAAATCTTATCAGCCTGTATATTATTTAAAGGCTCAGAGGCTATTTGATAGTACTCCACTAAGTAGAAAGTCTTCGATAATTGGCTCCACTCACCTTCTGTATAAGCATTAGTAGCCACTATCGTACGATCTGCTTGAACACTTGCTTGCGCTGTTCTGACATACCACTTACCTTCTGATTTTTCGATAGAGGTTACCGCAGAATCCGTATATATTTTTACACCCAAAGACTTAGCTGCTCGAGCTAAGCCATTGACATAAGCTTGAGGATTAATAGTACCTGCACGTTTATCCAATAAGGCTTTATTAATTCGTGTGGTGCCACAGTACTCATGACACTTGCTTCCAGTCAGACGCTCTACATCTGCACCTAATCGCGTCAACTGCTCATAACGTATCTCAACATCTTGTTCGCCTGTGGCATTATGTGCCATATGGATATTGCCCGTTCTGGTCTCTTGAGCATCAATTTTATACTTATCAATAACATCAAAAACCAATTTTGGTGCCAACCCAAGCTCTTGAGTTAAATGTACACCCACCTCCTCACCTAAATATTGATTTAGATCATCTGGGCGAGCCCAAGTCCCTGCGTTTACAAAGCCCACACTACGTCCTGAACCTCCATTACCTACTTGCTTGGACTCCAAGACAATAACATCCACACCTTTTTCTGCTAGATGAATAGCAGCTGATAATCCAGTGTAGCCTGCACCTATGATACAGACTTGAGTATCCGCATCGTGTGTCAGCGATGTAAAGAGCTCCCCTTCAGGGGCAATAAGCCCCCATAAGCATTTTTCTTGCAACATGTTATGGAATCTCCTTTTCCAGTTAAATATTATTACTCGTTACCACTACATGCTCAGATACTGGCACGCTAGGCGTCTCACGAGGTATAAATTTATTCAATGCCAACCACAGTAATCCAAATAATGGAGACAACCAACAAGCGAATGCGTAAGGTGCATAAGTTATAGTGGCTATACCTAATGTCGCTGCTACGAAGCTTCCTCCCATATTCCATGGGATTAACGGAGATAGTAAAGTACCGCAGTCTTCTACTGCGCGAGTGAGCGTGGTGCGCTTATAGCCCATTTCTTGATATTTATCTTTTAATAGACGTCCTGGTAAAACTAAAGTGGTATAAACATCACCAATAATAGTACCCACACCAATCACACTAGCATAACTTGAAATAACCAGACCAAAACGAGTTTTGATGACTTTATCAAGCTTAGCCATGATTGCTTTAAGCGTCCCGTAATGCTCAAGTGAGCCGACAAAAGCCAAGGCAAAAATGGTCAGGGTGACGACCCAAGTCATCGACATTACGCCGCCTTTACTTAGCAACTGATCAACTATTTCTAAGCCTGTTTCACTCTTAAATCCATTTTGTAGAACATTAAACACATCGTGTAAGCCCACACCTTGCATAAACACTGCAATCACTGAAGCTACCACTACGCCTACCAACACTGTCGGAATAGCAGGCATCTTCATAACAGCCGCTCCAATTACTACCACGGCAGGCAATAAAGTAATAACACTTAGATTATAATTACTTGCAAGGCTGGCTTTGATTGCTTCAATTGAAGACATATCTACTGAATCAGAGCCATAACTCGTTCCTATCCATGCGTAGATGAGAACAGCAGTAATCATTGCAGGCACAGTGGTAGGCAACATGCCTTTGATGTGTTCCCATAAATCAATGCCAGCAGCAGCTGGCGTCAAGTTAGTGGTATCAGATAATGGTGACATTTTGTCGCCAAAAAATGCCCCTGAGACAATAGCACCACCAACCAACGGTGCTGGTACACCAAGCCCAAGCCCGATACCCATCATTGCTAATCCTACAGTACCCACAGTACCCCATGAGGTACCCGTGGCTAGAGAGATAATGGCGCAAATAATACAAACTGAGACCAAAAATGATGAGGGAGTGAAGATACTAAATCCGTAATATAAAATAGTAGGCACTGTGCCAGCTATAATCCAAGCACCGATTAACATACCTACACCCATTAAAATAAGTATCGCAGGCAAACCAATTTTTACTACTTTTAAGAACCTTTGCTCCATGCCATCCCAATCACGACCACGCAACTTCATAAATAAACCTGTGATTAAAATACCGCAGGCTAAGGGAATATGAGGCGTAAAGTCTTTGAATACAAAAAATTGCACCATCAGGATTATGGCAGTTAGAACCAAAGGTGCGATATCTAATAAGAAGCTTGAAGAAGGGCCATACCCTTCAGCAGAGGGATTTTGATTTTTTTCATCAATCATAGTATTTACCTATCCATAGTAAGACTTGCCATATCCATGGCTTAGACCATTAGAGTTAAGAAATATCCAATATAAATTAAATATTAATTTATATAAACTAAACAATATGTGGTCACTTATTAAAGGACAATGAACCTTATTGCCCTGCAAAACTTTTATTCTAAAAATATCCAAGGTATCTTCTAAGCAACACTTACTTTATAAAGAAATCTTATAAAACAAGAGGCTTAGAAGATTTTTGCAATCGAGAAAAAACTTAGTTGAAGTTAATACCTTGTGCTAATGGAAGCTCAGTTGAATAGTTAATGGTGTTGGTCTGACGACGCATATAGTTTTTCCAAGCATCTGAACCGGATTCACGACCGCCACCCGTTTCTTTTTCACCACCGAAAGCACCACCGATTTCCGCACCACTGGTACCAATATTAACGTTCGCAATACCACAGTCGCTACCACGATCACTTAAGAACTGTTCAGCTTCGCGAATATCATTGGTAAAGATACAAGAAGAGAGACCTTGTGGCACATCGTTTTGCATCTCTAACGCTTGATCGAAGTCTTGATAGGTCATCACGTATAAAATAGGGGCGAATGTCTCATTACGAACCACATCGTTTTGCTCATCCATCTCAACAATGGCAGGTTTTACATAATAGGCTTCTGGATATTCGCTCTCTAGCACACGCTCACCGCCTGTTACTTTGCCACCAGATTGTTTGGCATTATCCAGCGACTTTTGCATATTAGAGAAGCTATCTTCATCAATTAGAGGACCCACCAAGTTGCCTTCGAGTGGGTGGCCGATACTGACATTCTCATAGGCCGCTTTTACCCGTGGTAAAATCTCATCTTTTACTGACTCATGTACGATCAGGCGACGTAATGTGGTACAGCGCTGTCCTGCAGTACCCACTGCTGAGAATAATATACCTCGCAAGGCCAGCTCTAAGTCGGCACTTGGGGTCAAAATCATTGCGTTATTACCGCCCAGCTCTAGCAAGCATTTACCAAAACGACTGGCGACTTTTGGTCCTACTGCCTGCCCCATTCTGGTACTGCCTGTGGCACTGATTAATGCCACATCTTTGTGCTCAACCAAGGCGTTACCAACTTCCACTTCACCCAAGAGTATTTGCGATAAATATTCTGGTGCCCCATCGAATTTTGCAAGCGCTTTTTCAAATAAAGCCTGACAAGCCAGCGCTGTTAAAGGCGTCTTCTCTGAAGGCTTCCAAATTACAGGGTTACCGCACACAATCGCTAATGCGGTATTCCATGACCAAACTGCAACAGGGAAGTTAAATGCTGAAATAACACCAATAACACCTAAAGGATGCCAAGTTTCACGCATATGATGGCCAGGACGCTCTGAGGCGATGGTTAAACCATAAAGTTGACGAGACAGACCCACCGCGAAATCACAGATATCAATCATCTCTTGAACTTCGCCTAGGCCTTCTTCTTTAATTTTACCTGCCTCGTAAGAGACTAATGCGCCAAGTTCTTGCTTATACTCACGCAGCACTTCACCCAATAAACGAATTAACTCCCCTCTTTTAGGAGCAGGTACAGTACGCCATTCTTTAAAGGCTTTTTTAGCATTAGAAACTTGTGTTTCTACATCAGATACTTCATGAAGGGTCACTTTGCCGATTACTGATCCATCGATTGGGGTTTTAACTTCAAAGTTACCATTTTGATATAGGCTTTCTTCCACGCCCATAGCTGACATGTACTTCTTAATCATTACTATTCCTTAGTTGATTATTAATGACTTCCTTGGTGTAATTCCAATTTACATGTGTCATTAATGAGTTGCAAAATAAAATATTTCTTACTGTCATTCCCTTTTGGAATGGCCTATAAAAGACATAAGAATAACTTAACCATACCACCCAAACTACTTACCAATCTTAACTAACACGCTGTAAGGCGTTTAGACACCGCTCTAAGCTTTGCTGTTGAAGCTTGCTATACAGTTCAAGCTCGTCATAGACAGGTCTACCTAGCGCTTTTTCAAAGTCTGCCTGGTTTGAATTGCCTTGATAACTGCTTTGTTTGTTATCTTTTAGGTTAGACTGAAAAATACCTGCTGCACTTACGGGCAAGAAGTCTTCGTAAACAATTGGCTCAATACGCAGCACACCTTGACTAACAAGCTCATCTACCTGCTGCATTGATACGCCTGCTTCTAGCTTATCTTCATTTAACTGATAATAAAAATAGGCTAGACCTTGCTCATGTAAGCTGTGATAGTCATCTGGAAACGCTTCAAACTCCTGTGACAGTAGCTGATAATATTGACTCACATTACTGGCATTTGGCGTTGAGCCAAGCTTAGTACGCGCTGCATTTAACAGCTGGTCATATAAAGCGCGGCCTTTAGGGGTCAGAGCGACACCACGCTGTTCAATCTCACCAAAACGGGCGGTATGCGTTCCAGCAACTGCATCACCGGCATCCCCAGTGAAGTTAACGGCCTCTTCTAATGCCTTAAAGCTGGTTTGACGTAGCAAAATTGGGCAATTACGGCGTGGTGGCCCCTCAATAATGTCTTTAGGTGGAATATTACGTTGACTCATGCCTTGTTGGACCGCATCAATATCTAAGGTTCTGGGCGTTAGGTGGTTAATATGGGGACCTTTAAAACCAACAATATCTGCAATCAATCCATGCTGACTTAATAACTGTTCATACAGCGATTTGCTGATCGGCGAGCTTTCATGCCAACGGAATGTCTCTAATGCTTCACGTACAAACTCCTCACCCTGCTCTGAGGTTAGACCGCCTTGTTTCTCAAACGTTTCAATCAGTTCAATGACTCTATCGGTAAATATATTTCTACTTTCCAGAGCTTGTTTGGCTTTACTGCGTAGCGATTCATCTTCAATCAACTCTAATCGTAAAAGAGAGGTGAATACTCGAAATGGGCTAATATTTAATGCCTCAGTAGTTACTGCACGAAATGCTGTGGAATGTACTGGCACTCCTGCAGGTGTCAAATCATAATAGCCCACCGGATACATACCCATTACAGCAAATAGACGGCGCATGGTCTCAAGCTCTTGGGCCGTACCTAGGCGAATAGCGCCATGTCTTTCTGCACTCAATCTGTCTAGCTCGCCGGTATTGATTAGCTGCTGTTTAATTTCTGGCTGCTGCTGCATAACTGATTCATTTACTTCATTTACCAACTCTATTAAGTTGGTATATAAAGGCACTTCTTTTTGGTACATGGTCGACATAGCTATTGAGAACTGGTAGCGAATCTCATCGGTTTTTATAAAATTTGTTGCTGTCATAGTGACTACCTTAATATTTTATAGAGTTTTGTACTTTGTAAATAAGCTATCGATTTAATTGAGCTCATCAGGCAAAGTGCTGAGTACTTGTTTTAAAATCTCAAGCCCTTCTTGCAATAGTTCAGGTTCAATGGTCAAAGGCGGCAATAGGCGAATAATGTGTCGATATTTACCACTTGGCATCAGCAGCAGTCCCCTTTCACGAGCTTCTGACAATATTCTGGTCATAATCTCAGGGGAAGTGCCGTGTTTTGGATGACGAAGCTCTATACCGCGCATGGCACCGACACCAGTCATTTTATACAGCCAGTTAGACACACCCTCAGACTTCCAGCTCTCAAAGCTATTAACTAGAATTTGCTCATAGTCTGTAGCAGATGTCCAAACTGAGCCCTCTTCCATAATATCTAAGGTCGCGTTGGCAGCCGCACAGGCCACAGGGTTCCCCGAATAAGTCCCACCCAAGCTGCCTTTGGGTAATCCATTCATAACCGAGTCTTTACCAATTACTGCCCCTAACGGCAGACCACCAGCAATACTTTTGCCTAATAGAATCATATCCGGCTCAATCTCTAAATGACTAAATGCAAAAGGCATACCCGTTCTGCCAAAACCAGACTGAATTTCATCCATGATTAATAAAATGCCATGCTTATCACAGAAGCCTCGTAGGTACTGTGCAAAGCCTTTTGACATAATCTGAAAACCACCCTCACCTTGCACAGGTTCCATAATGATGGCACCAATATTGTTAATATCAGTTTCAACCATGCCGATACGATCTAACGCATCAATGGCCTGTTGATCGCTAACCTCATTATCTGGACTTGGAAAAGGAATGTGATACACACTACCGGCTAGAGGACCTAACCCTGTTTTATAAGGACCAACTTTGCCATTAAGGTTAACCGCTGCCAAAGTGCGGCCATGAAAACCGCCGTCAAAGGCGATAACCCCAACGCGACCTGTTTTTATGCGAGTGATTTTAAGGGCATTTTCTGTGGCTTCTGCACCGCAGTTGGTGAGCATTCCTGACAAAGTACCACTGATAGGAATAAGCTCACAAAGGCGTGGCATTAGCATCTGATAAGGCTGATGACCTGCAGCATTGTAAGCATAATGAATAAGATTACTGGCTTGCTGATGGATAGCATCAACAATTTTGGGATGACAATGGCCAAAGTTTAAAACGCCAATACCGCCTACAAAGTCTATGTAGCGCTTATTGTCCTTGTCCCAAACTGTTGCATTTTTTCCTTTGACGAGAGTGATAGGATGCACCATAGTAAAGGCATCGGTCACATTATATAAGTTGGTCATAAACGTCTCATATCTTCCATGATTGATACGTTCATTTCACCAAAAGCATGAATAACAGGCAAACGAATAAAAGTTGAGCAACTATTCCTTTTTTTATGGCAGGAACTAAGTGTTTGATAATATTTGCTTTAGTTCCTAGTAACTCGGTCCAAATACTCAAACACCCACTTAATTACTGCTCGAACTTTATGGCTATTGCCTAAAGTGAGTGGATAGGTTATGTAGTAAGCACTTTTAGCTTTAGCATAATAATCATCAGCTTGTCGCAGTGCACCACTGTTAATCTCTGGTGTCACCAAAATTCTTGGTATCAAGGCCACTCCATACCCTAGTAATGCGGCAGAAATACAGGCCTGAAAAGTATCGAATCTAGGGCCGACAAACGTACCTTCTATATGAATATCTTGTTGCTTAAAATAGTCATACCAAGCGCTTGTTCGTGAATTAAGATGTAAGAACGTACAGTTTCCTAGCTTATGCACATCTGCCCCATCTTCTGATTTGATATATTTGTCATAGTAATCAGGACTACAAACAGCGATGCAGTACTCTTCTAATAGCTTGATTGACTCCATTCCAGTCCAAACACCCTCACCATATAAAAATGCGATGTCGATATCATGGTCTTCAGAGAAGAAAGGACCTTCTTGTTCTCTGATATCCAAATTAATTAAAGGATATTGCTCATTAAATCCAGCCAATGCAGGAATTAACCAACGCGCACAAAAGGTGGGATGAGCCATTATTCTTAAAGTTTCTGCATTATCAACGTAAGACATCAACGAGGTAGTAGCGCTTTCTATATAGCTTAGAATATTAAAAACTTCTAGGTAGTAACGCTTACCTGCAGGTGTTAAAGAGATTTTCTGAGAAGTTCTATAAAAAAGTGAAATATTTAGCATGTCTTCAAGCTGAGCTACTTGCTTGCTTACCGCACTTTGAGTCATATACAACTCTTGGGCAGCGCCCGTAAAACTCAGCAATCGAGCCGCCGCTTCAAAGCACTGCAGCGCCGTTGTTGAGGGGTATTTTCGATAACTTAGCGTACTTTTGGCTTCTAACATTATATTTTTTATTCCTTTAAAAAAATAAACTTTATTTTTTATCAGAGGTAGTCAACACCGTAATCTTGAGATGATTTTTTATTATTTATACTGCTCCCTCCTACCCCACAGAGCTTGAGAACAAATTAAGCACCACAACGCCGGTCACAATCAGGCCAATGCCTATCACTGCCGGCGTATCAATACTCTGCTTAAATACCAGCAGACCAATCAAAGCTGTTAACACAATACCTACCCCGCCCCACATTGCATAAGCAATACCAAGCGGAATACCCCTTAATGACTTAGTCAAAAAATAAAAAGAAAAAGCATAGAGCACCACCGTGGCTAAAGTGGGATAAAGCTTAGTGAATTCTTGCGACTTCACCAAAAAGGTGGTTCCGGTTATTTCAAAGATAATAGCCCCGGCCAAATAGGCATAGGCGATGGCAGTTGGAGACATTTAAACACCCACGATTATAGTAATTTTAAGGTACCGATCAGCCCAGCGGCACCTATAAATGTGGCTAAATTGCTTTATTTGTTGGACTGTACTACATTAGCTATTGAAACCCACATGATTGTTATAACCAATCAAGTAAAGGGTGACTTAAATTCAATCGAGCCAAAAAAATCTCAATAGTTATAAAAGGATTTATAGACCAAAAGCGGTAGCAAAAATAGATTAGTAAAACAAAACATACTATTGTAATTAATTTATTATACAAAACTACACAATTTGGCTTTAATAGAGATAAGCAAGATAACCGGCTTGGTAATAACCATACCCTAACTGCTCTATTGTACTTAAAAAAATAACAGGCTGTAAAAAATCAAGTGTTTTATTCCCCGCTCATTACAAAAAAAAGGAGATTACAATGAGTGATAAAAAATGCCCCTACGCCCCCACGAAGCTAACCATGAACAATGGTGCACCCGTTGCAGACAACCAAAACAGCTTAACAGCCGGCCCTCGAGGTCCGCTATTGGCGCAAGACCTTTGGTTGAACGAGAAGCTGGGCAACTTTGTGCGTGAAGTTATTCCAGAACGCCGCATGCATGCCAAGGGTTCTGGCGCCTTTGGTACCTTTACCGTCACCAACGACATTACTAAATATACGCGTGCTAAGATTTTTAGCGAAGTCGGCAAAAAGACCGAAATGTTTGCCCGCTTTAGTACCGTAGCCGGTGAGCGCGGTGCGGCTGATGCTGAGCGTGATATCCGTGGTTTTGCCCTAAAGTTCTACACCGAAGAGGGTAACTGGGATTTAGTAGGCAACAACACGCCTGTCTTCTTCTTACGTGACCCACGTAAGTTCCCTGATTTGAACAAAGCGGTAAAACGTGATCCTCGTACCAATATGCGCTCAGCGACCAATAACTGGGACTTTTGGACCTTACTACCTGAGTCATTCCACCAAGTGACCATCGTAATGAGTGACCGCGGTATCCCTGCCTCATACCGTCATATGCATGGCTTTGGCTCACACACTTACAGCTTCTGGAATGATCAAGGCGAGCGCTTCTGGGTCAAATTCCACATGCGTACGCAGCAAGGCATTAAGAACCTAACTGATGCCGAAGCTGCCGAAACTGTCGGTATGGACCGTGAAAGCCATCAAAAAGATTTATTTGAGTCTATCGAAAATGGCGATTTCCCAAAATGGAAAATGTACGTTCAAATCATGCCAGAAGCAGAGGCTGAACAGGTGCCTTACCACCCGTTTGACTTGACTAAAGTTTGGCCAAAAGGCGACTACCCTCTAATTGAGGTGGGTGAATTTGAACTTAACAAAAACTCAGACAACTACTTTTTAGATGTAGAGCAAGCGGCATTTGCACCAAGTAACTTAGTACCAGGTATCGGTGTCTCTCCAGACAAGATGCTACAAAACCGTCTGATTAACTATGCAGATGCACAGCGCTATCGTGTGGGCGTTAATAGCCATCAGATTCCAGTCAACCAACCACGTTGCCCTTACTCGAGCAACCATCGTGATGGTCTAGGCCGTGTCGATGATAACTATGGGGGTCGTCCACATTATGAGCCAAACAGCTTTAGTCAATGGCAAGAGCAGCCTGAATACGCTGAGCCGCCTCTAAGAATTAATGGGGATGCCGCTCATTGGGACTTCCGTAAAGACGATGATGACTACTTTAGCCAGCCGCGCGCTTTATTCAATCTCATGAGCGATGAGCAAAAGCAGGTATTATTTGATAACACAGCCCGTAACATAGCATCGGTGCCAGACTTTATCAAATACCGCCACATCCGTAACTGCTACTGGTGTGACCCTGCTTATGGCGAAGGCGTGGCCAAAGCCATCGGCTTAACGGTTGACGATGCGCTCGCAGCTCGAGAGACCGACCCTGCACGTCATTTAGATAGCTTACTATAACTGCGTCTGCAAAACGTACGGGTAAGGCAGACATCTTGTGTTAGCTTTACGGTTCAACAAACACCTCTGGCATTCGCTTGGGGTGTTTTTTATTCCCAGCAGATAAATTAGGGTATTGGTTGCTCTATCCTCTACCAAGGAAATGCTTGCTATATTAAGTCGTGGGCATATTAGACCACACTCGTTAGCTTTTTTACTACTCACTGTATTATTTCTTAACAGACATTTAGAGGCAAATAACCGATGATGACTACAACATTTAATAGTAAATAACTTACTTTAAAAAGAGGATGTTATGACAGATAAGATAATTGATTTGGGTTCAGGTTTTTGGAACATACGTGGTTCATTTAAACTGGGCGGTCTAATAGATATTGGCACTCAGTGCTCTTTAGTGCAACTAGAGTCAGGCAAGTTTATCTTTTTAGACAGCTATAGTTTAACCGGTGAGCTGCGCGATAAGGTGATGTCCTTGACTGATAATGGCACAAAGGTGGAAGCCATTTTAAATTTACACCCTTTTCATACCATACACTGCGCGCAAATGGCCAAAGATTTTCCCACCGCCATTAATTACGGCAGCGAACGTCATAAGCGTAAGATAACCGAGGTAAGCTGGGCCGATGACTTGGTAGAAAGCGAGGCGGTAGCCAAACGCTATCCTGAGCTTGAATTCTCACTCCCCCAAGGTATCGACTATATCTCAGACAATGAGATGATTCACGCCAGCTCTTTACTGGCCTTTCATCCTGCCAGCAAAAGCTTACATGTAGATGATACTTTTGTCACGCCGCCTGCCAAAATCTTGCAAGCCATTTTACCAGAACTGTCGCTACATCCCACCACCAAAAAGGCACTAACCGATGAGCCTAATGCCGGAAAAAAATACTGTGATTGGGCAGAGAATTTGGCAGAAAAATGGCAAAAAACCGAGAACTTCTGTGCAGCCCATTCAGATATGGTGAAGTTTGGTCCAGGTGAGTTTAAAGCAGCCTTATTAAAAGCGGTTGCCAAAGCTCGTCCTAAGCTTGAAAAGGCTTAGCCCACTTGGCATGATTGAAAGTATAAGCTGATAACTGACAGCTTAAGCTTAATATTTGACTGGCCGGTCGCCCACTGCTGGCATTTTATTAACGGGCTGCTGTTGAAATCTAGTTAACTAATCATTAAACTTTGGCTCAATGTAAACCATATTTTATGAGTTTGCACCCTACCAAGGCTGCGTTTTTGTCTCCAAGCAAAAACACAGCCTTTTTTTATGGCCATTGATGAGGCTTCCATATTGGGTGTAAAGGCTGTCTTTAACCCTGTCAATACATGCCATACCTGCTTGTACGGATTTTTTGTTGGTGGTGTTTATGGCTATATTGCGCTAAGACATGCTAAAAGAACTGGTCGGACGTATTTATAACTTCAAATAAGCTTTTTAGCAGGCTATTATAATGAACCCAAATCAAGATATGCGCTTGGCGCCTGATTAATCCATGGTTTAGGCGTCATCACTAACCAAAAATCATTAAATAAAACTGATACACTCTCTACCTCCAACTCATCCCTTTTATTAGCCAGTTGCCGTTATGTCATTACTTAAGTTAAAGCGCTCTGAGACTGTAAAACCGCAAGCCTCTTTTGTGAGACGCCCTTGTGCGCCTACCTCGTATCATATATTGACGCATTATGCTAAGCGGCTCAATAGGCATGCTGCGTATTTGGCTCCCTTATCTTGGCAGCTTTCGGTGGCCGTAAGTCTCAGTGCCCTATCAACCATGGGCCACACGGCACCTATACATAGTGGCAGCGATGAGTATGTCTTGTCACCGCAAAGTCCCATTTATCAAAACCCCATCCCGGCGACCAATGTAAAAAAGATTGGCGAAAATCTAGACAAAGGCAGCTATCAAACCATACCGTTACACAGCATTGTCGACCCAGCTTCAGGGGTGGCCATTGATGATGTGTATACCATTGATGTACCCGACAAAATCAGTCTACAACAAGCCCAAAATGTATTAATGCAAGTGTCACCCAAACTTGCCAGCAACAATGCCGGTATTGCAGCAAATGAGCTGCAATCAGAAGCTACCAAAGGTCTCAACCAACCGCTGATTTTTTTACGGGCTGGCGCCACCCGATATAGTGTGGATGCAGATGTGGATTTAACCGGTCTTAAATCCGGTATCAATGACAGCGTAAACCAAGCAATTCAAGACAATCCTATTTTACAAAATATTGATCCTAATATTGTTAATGCCATTCCGCCCATCATCAGTGACCGCCTACCCGATGAATATAATATAAAACGCAGTGGTACAAATACCAGCGCAGGTGTTGCCATGCTGTGGCCGGTGTATACCGCTGGACGCACCCAAGCGGTCACTGATCTGGCAGATGCGCGCACTGAAGAGAGCCAAGCGGACGCCTTACTTGATAAGGACGACCTGCAAGCGACCTTAATTAATCGCTACTTCACCGCTCAGCTTGCCATGCTCGCTGCTTACTTACGTGAAGATGCCTTAAATACGGTGAAAGAAACCGATCATATGGCGCAAAGATACCTAGAGGAAGGCTTTATATCAGGCGTTGAAAGACTAGAGGCGAAGACAGCGTTAGCAGAGGCTGAAAGTGAGGCGCTAAAAGCGCGCAATAATGCTCAATTAGCCATGACTGCCCTGCAGCGCCTATTGCGCTCACCAACACCCATCAAGCCTACCAGCCCATTGTTTGTCTCCTCAAAGCCGCTACCTCCCTTAAAGTACTTCCAAGATTTGGCCTTAAAAAACCATCCCGGTCTTAAAAAAGTCGATGCCAAATACGCCCAAGCAGAATCTTTAACCAGCTTATCCAACACCGGTTATAAGCCGACCGTTACCTTATTCGGTTATCATGAAATTGATAAAGATCCCAGCTGGATTGCGGGGGTTTCTGCCAGTTGGAAGCTGTGGGGTGGCTTGGACAAAGGCGCACAGCATGCTTCTGGTCAAGCACAAATGCGCCAAGCCTTATTGGCCAAAATCGATGTGAGTGACAACATCTTATTGTTAGTAGAAAAAAACTGGCAATCGGTAGAAAATGCCCGGGTCCGTTTCCAGTCATTAAACAGCAATGTGCTGCTGTCTCAAGAGTTACTACGCTACAAGCAACTGGGCATGAAAGAGGGGGTGAATACCGCCCTTGATGTGACTACTGCACAAACCAAGTACTTGCAAGCCCGCACCGAGCAAGCTGCTGCGGCCAATGATTATGTACAGGCGCTTGCCGCTTTAATGCAAAGCATTGGTACCCCAGAGGCCTTTAACGAATATATGGCCGTGGCCGATATTAAGCTGCCCACGGTTTATTAGCGCTAAGCGCCGCTACACGCCTTAACCTTTTTACTTTTATTTTATCTTCAGGATAAATACATGAGCACCTCAAACACGAGCCCCTCAAAAAAGCCCAGCCCAACCATGCTAAGAAACATCATAATCACCTTAGTTGTGGCTGGGATAATAGCGCTGATTATTTATGGCTTAAATAAAAGTTCACAAAGTAACGAAAAACCTATCGTGGTGCAAGGCCAAATGGAGATGCAGTCCACCGCCATTGCCGCAAAAGTGCCGGGACGCATCGCCAAGATATTGGTCACTGAAGGTGATAATGTCACTGCGGGTCAACAGCTGATTGAAATGGATTCACCTGAAATTACTGCCAAAATGAACCAGGCTTTAGCTGCCCGAGACATGGCCCAAAGCCAGCTGGATAAAGCACAAAATGGTGCCCGTCCGCAAGAAATTGGCCAAGCCAAAGCAGCCTGGCAAGCCAACCAAGCCGCAGCAGACTTAGCCAAGAGCACTTATGAGCGTGTTAATCGTCTTTATGAAGAGGGACTAATGGCACGTCAAAAGCGCGATGAAGCCTATACTCAGTATGTGGCCAACCAAGATAAAGCTGACGCCGCCCGCTTACAATATGACTTGGCCGTAGAAGGGGCTCGTGAAGAAGATAAAGCGGGTGCTAAAGCACAGGTGGCCCAAGTAGATGGTAAGATTGAAGAGGCACAAGCGGCGCAAAATGAGGCCAACTTAAAAAGCCCCATTGCCGGCATAGTTGATGACGTGATTGTCAATCCAGGTGAGGTCATCGGCCAAGGCGTCCCCATCATGACTTTGGTCGATCCCAATCAGCAGTGGGTGGTACTCAATGTGACAGAAAACCTATTAAATCAGTTTAGCATTGGCACCCAGTTTGTCGGCCAAGTACCAGCGCTGTCTCGTCCTGATGCCCCTTATAAGATGACGTTTAAAGTATTTAACACCGCCGCCTTGTCTGACTTTGCTACTTGGCGCGCCACCAATACCGAAGATAACTTTGATGTGCGTACCTTTGAGGTCAAAGCGCGTCCCGTCACTGCTGACCCCAAGATTCGCTCGGGCATGAGCGTGGTGGTAGAGCTTGATGCCAGTGCCTCTAATAAAAAAACCAACCGTGTTAACTAAATCAGATTGGATAGGCTAAGGCTAGATTATGTCTGCATCTTCCGGTAATCACAGCACACCGCCTAAGATTGTCTTTGGTGATAAAGACAATCGCAAGGCCTCACTGTGGTCAGTGTTCTTACGCAGTGCGTGCTATGAAGGTCGCTTCTTGCAGCACCACTCGTGGGACTTTGTCATGCTATTGTGGCTGCCTTTGGCGACCATCTTAAGCATATGGTGGATATTTTCTAAGCCTTATATCGTCGATCTGCCCATTGGTGTTATTGACGATAGTCGCAGCGCCTACTCTCGCACCCTTACCCGCTACCTCGATGCCAGCCCTGATATCAAAGTTGAGCAGCTGTATACCGATATGGCTCAGGTCAACGAGGATATCTTGACCAAAAAGATATATGGGGTGGTCATCATTCCATCAGATTTTGCCGATCAAATTAATAAAGCAGCCCCTTCACCGATTATCTTAAAGGTTAATGCGCAGTATGGTACCCATTCAGGTATCATTCAAAAAGGGGTGCAGGCTGTGGTAGGTACGCTATCAGCAGGGGTGGAGATTAAACGCACTGTCAAGCAAGGCAGTTATATAGAGCAGGCTAAGATTAGCTACTCGCCCATTGGTGTCGAGCGCATAAGCTTATTTAATATAGGAGCCAACTATCAGCAGTTCTTGGCCTCCACCGTGATCCCCGCTTTATTACATATTTTGGCCATGATTATTGGGGCGACGACCATTGGCCGCGAGATTAGGGATAAAACCTTCTCACAGTGGTATCACACCATCGTCTATCCGGACATGCCTTATCCTGATTTTAAAGCGCTCAAGCATCTCCCGCCAGCGCAAAAACTGGCAAAAATGCAGGCAGATCTTGATGCTAGCTGGCAAGGCCCGATTGATTATAACGCATTGAGCATCCAGACTTTTGTACCCACTTCTACCTCAAGCCTCAGTGCAGTACCAGCCCCTATCAGCACCACCCAATTGGGACAGCCGCGTATGCCACAAACAGTGTCTATCTTGGCGCTGGTGGTCGGTCTAAATGGCAAGCTTATCTGGGCGCTATTGTTTTATATGATGTGGGCAGGGCTGATGCTACTCTTAGCGGTGTCCGTGCATCCGGCCAGCGCTGCGGCCATCTTAATTGTGTTTGCTGCCTTTATAGCTCTGATGATGATCTCTTTGTGGGTGGGCGCCATTTTTACTTTGAACAGTTATTCGCTGCGTATGGGGCTCTCAAGTACCGGCTTTGTCTCTGCACCATCGTTTGCCTTCGCGGGTGTCACTTTTCCGCTATTGGCAATGAGTGAAGGCGCCCAGCGCTGGGCCAATGCCCTACCCTTAACCCATTATCTACGGATTCACTTAACCCAATTACAAATGTCGGCACCGGTTTCAGTGGCACTGCCCACACTCGCCGGCCTAATAGTGGCTGTGGTGGTCACTTTGGTACTTACCGCCTTATTATGTATCCGCGCCTTTAAAAATCCACAACGCTGGGGAGCCCGCTAATGTCCAATCTCCCTTTGAACCCAAAACAGCCACATGAAGACAATGATGGTGCCTTAGACACTACCCAACAAGGCAGTAGCAATTTGCACACTGGCTTGGATCATGAGTCATCACAACAGGCTGCGTTAGACCCTGCCCCTTTATACAAGAAGCCGTTACATCAAGACCCAACAGATGACAGCTCAATCAATCAAGACCCACTATCACAAGATAAGCTGCCAAGCCATCAGACAGATGCTGCACACTGTGACGCGAGTCACTTACGAGCAGAGCCTGCTTTATCATCTGAATCAAAAGGCCCCTCACAGCCACGCTCAAGTGTGGATAAAAAGCCGACAGCTATGATCAGCCACAGCAGTTTTATTGAAGGATTCTTAGGCACATTAGCATTGGCTTTTAAAGACAAAGGCGTGCTATTAATGCTGATTTTTGCGCCGATAATTTATGGGTTCTTCTACCCCTGGCCTTATGGTAGTGAGGTGGTGCAGCAGGTGCCAGTTGGTGTGGTCGATTATGATCACAGCAAATTATCAAAGACCATTACCCGCTATAGCGATGCCCATCCCAACATCAAGGTGACCCCTTATCTGACCCAAACAGATGCCTTAAATGCCCTGTATGATGAGCAAATTGCCGGCTATTTGATTATCCCTCGTGATTTAGATAAAGACGTCTACGCCAGCAAGCCTGCACATGTGTCTATTTTGGGCAATAACAGTTACTTTTTATTAAATAAACAGCTGCAATTGGGCTTTACCACAGCCGTCTCCACCGTCTCAGCGGGCATAGAGATTAAGCGCAGTGTGGCCCAAGGTGCTTATATGCCAACGGCCAAGGTAAGTACTCAAGCGGTGCCTCTGCGCATTGATCCCATGTTTAACCGTACCGAAGGCTATGGTGCTTATGTGGTACCGGCCGTGGCCATTTTGATTTTGCAGCAAACCTTGTTGATGGGCACCTCCTTACTTATTGGCACTTGGTACGAAAACAAAAAACAAAACGCCAGTATCCTAGGCTGGCTTGGCCGTATTGGCGCCTTATCTTTAATTACTTTTACCGTGGCCTGTTTTTATTATGGTTGGGTCTTTAATTTTCAAAATTATTCGCGCGGTCATAATCTGCCGGGTACCTTACTGTTTATGGCAATCTACGCTCCCACTGTGGCGACACTCGGCTGCTTGCTTGGCTTGTGGTTTAAAGAGCGTGAGCGCGGTATGCAGATTCTAATTTTCAGCTCCCTACCCATGTTCTTTTTGAGCGGCTATCCTTGGCCGGTCACTCAGTTGCCTGAGGTGTTACAATATGTGCGTTGGCTATTTCCATCTACCTCAGGAATGAATGCCTCGGTACAATTAAACCAAATGGGCGCCTCTTTAAGTCAAGTTAGTAGTTATCTGTATCACCTACTGGCATTATGGCTGATGTGTTTTATCCTACTAATTTGGGTACAGCATAGACAAATCAAGCGAACTACTGCAGAATCTATCTAGCACGCGCTCATCGCAATTGCTACCGCACCTGATACCTTTTTTATCATTTAATACGCTCAGCGAATTGGCTGGGCGCCTTCTTGCCTAATCAGTTGTGTTAGGCAGCTTACTCTTAGACTCTAGGCTTATTGGACTCATGGAAACCCTAAACATTGTATATTTGGTCAGTGCGATACTTATCTTCTCAAGTATTATGGCCAGTACACTTTCAGCCCGCTTGGGCCTACCCTTACTGCTGCTATTTTTATTGGTGGGTATGTTGGCAGGTGAAGAAGGGATTTTGGGTATTGAGTTCTCCCAGTATGCCATTGCTAACTTTGTGGGGCAGGCGGCATTGGCCTGCATCCTATTAGACGGCGGCTTGCGAACCTCCTTTAAGTCCTTCCGTGTGGGCTTAAAGCCGGCTGTGGTATTGGCCACTTGGGGTGTATTTGCCACCGTCTTGGTACTGGGCTTATTCGTCACCTGGCTGCTGGATGTCGACTGGCGTATCGGGCTATTGATGGCAGCCATTGTCGGCTCAACCGATGCAGCGGCAGTATTTTCATTATTACGTAATGGCGGCGTGAAGCTAAACGACCGTGTTCAAGCCACACTAGAGCTTGAATCCGGCGCCAACGATCCTTTTGCTATCTTACTGGTCACAGGCCTAATTGCGCTTAATGTCGATCAAAATAGCCAAACCTTATTAGGGTTTGTGAGCTTATTGGCGCAGCAATTGGGCTTTGGGATGCTCATGGGGCTATTATTTGGTTACCTGTTATCCAAGATGTTGCCTAAGCTACATCTGGCGGTCGGCATGTATGCCATTTTAATTATGTCGGCAGGTCTGGCGGTGTTTGCTGCGACCAACTTAATTGGTGGTAGTGGTTTCTTAGCGGTATATTTGGCCGGTATTTTAGTGGGTAATAATAAAGTACGCGCCACTGAGCATGTGTTAAGGGTTATGGACAGCTTTGCTTGGTTATCACAAGCCGTACTGTTCGTGGTGCTGGGCTTATTGGTGACCCCATCAAACGTGCTCAACGTCTGGCACTACTCTGTGGCCATCGCCGCCTTTATGATTTTGATTGCCCGTCCTATCGCCGTATTCTCAAGCATCAAGCCATTTGGCTTTAAAGATAGAGAAATAGGCTTTATTTCTTGGGTTGGCCTGCGCGGTGCGGTGCCGATTACGCTGGCCATTTTACCGGTGATGGCCGGCCTACCGGACGCCTTTTTGTTATTTGATATTGCCTTTGGGGTGGTGATTTTATCCTTAGTGCTACAAGGTACCACTATTCCGTTTATGGCTAATTTATTTAAAGTACGTGTACCAAGCAATGCTGAGCCTGATGAAGAGATGGAGATTTGGGTATCAGAGCAGGCCAGTATTACCTTATACGAGTTTGAGGTGAAGCCTGGTGCTTTTGCTATGGGCCGCCACCCCTTGGACATCTCCTCGAGTATAAGTGAGGATGAAATTGCCATTTTTGCGTTAATTCGTAATGAAAAAATCGTTATTGTTGATCAAGACACCCGCTTAAAATATGGCGACCGAGTCTGGTATGGCTTAAGGGGTAATCATGCCGCCAAAATCGCTCGTATTTATAATGACATCAAGCTAGATAGGCGCTCAGTGGAAGATTTTTATGGTGACTGGATGATCTCTCCCAATGTTCGGCTTGGTGATCTGCCCTTCTTTGATGAAAGCGTCTCCTCTACCCCGCCGAATACCAAAGTCACTTATGACAAAGAGGGCTCACCGGTTAACATGTGGCAACAAACGGTTGCTGAATTTATCAAAGCCAACCTAAATACCGCACCTGTACCTGGAGACACGGTCCAAATCAATGAAGAGTGGTCACTTATTATCAAAGATATTGACGATAAAGGTACCCTACGCACCATTGGTCTGAAGCACTATTAGCGAAATGCTTCCTGTAGGGTCTGCCATGCTATTAACGTTAACGTTATATTCACTTGAGGTTTTAAATATCAGATTTTTCAAACACCAATATCTCATTATTGGCCGGCATACTATAGCGATTGGCTAAAACTAGATGGTGCTGTTTGGCTAAATGAATAATATCGACTTTGTCACGGATACCACTGTTTGGATCACGCTGACGCAAATGCCTATCAAAGCGCTGATTGCTATCACTACTATACTGACCGTTGTCATTAAATGGCCCATAGACAATAAATTTGCCATGAGTCGGCAAGGCATCCCCTACCAGCTCAAACAACCTCTCAACCAGCGGCCAAGCAATAATATGCAGGGTATTGGCGGTAAAAACAGCATCGTAGGGCGAATTTTTATCTGGATAAGATGGCGCGCTCACTGCTATGGGTATGCCATCACGGGTCAAATCAAAGGCCAGCGGTGCGTGTAAGTTTGGCGCAGGGTACTTGTCATGCCAACCTTGAATCACCCCATGATTATCCAGCACATCGCTTGTTTGCCACTGCAAATGCGGCAGTCTGGGTGCAAAGTAAACACTATGCTGCCCTGTCCCTGAGCCCACCTCTAATACATAATGATGAGCTGACAACTGGTGCTGCAATACCTCTAAAATAGGCTGTTTATTATTCTCACATGCTTGCGAAAACGGCAGGTGGGCGCTATGACTGATATCTGTATTGCCCAAATTTTGTTGATTCATAACACCCCTCTTAGATAATCAGCCTACGGTCTCTGTGCTGATGATCACTCATAAGCAAATAAAACTTGAGTTAATAAATACCTGCCTCAACACCCGCTGCTAACGTCATCGCTAGCTCTGCGACTTGCTCAGCAAATACATCCTGCCACCCACCTTGCAATATCAATGCCTGTTGAACCCACTCCCAGCGCAGTCCTGTGGTTATCGTCTGTAGTGCCCGCTTGGTTCCTGTCCCATCATGACCTGCTCTAATATAGACAGCAAAAGGTAGGCCCTGCTTTTTATCCAGCACTGGATAATAACAGCGATCAAAGAAATCTTTGGTCAGCCCTGCCATATAAGCTAGGTTTTCTGTGGTGCCTAACAATAAAGCGTCAGCAGCAAGCACATCACCAGGCTGAGTCTCTTGTGGCGACTTGAGAATCACCGTAACGTCTAAATCAGAATGATTGGCCCCATCAAAGGCCGCTTGAGCCAACTTTTGGGTATTCGGTGACGGTGCATGCGCAACAATCAGTAAGGTCTTAGCCGACACATTACTCACCACTGGGATAGTGGAAGGTCACGTTTTGTTCAATATCAGGGTGTAGACTTTTTGCCACAGGGCAGCTAAAAGCCGCGGCTTCAAGTCTGTTTTTGGTACGCTCATCAAGCGGCTGATTAAAGGTAATGACCACTTGTATTTCTTTTACTCGGCGGGGTTTGTCCGTCATGATCTTAGTCACTTCAGCACGTGTGCCTGTCACGTCTATATCCATGGCCTCGGCTTTGATACCGATGATGGTCAGCATGCAACTGGCAAGGCTCGTCGCTAATAGATCGGTCGGCGAAAACGCCTCCCCTTTACCATGATTGTCCGTTGGCGCATCGGTGATGATTTGATTGTTTGACTGTAGATGTAAGGCTTGGGTACGTAGATTGCCTTGGTAAGTTATTTGTGACGTTGTCATAAAATGCATCCTTTATAGTAATGATTACCTAATGTTCGTTATTGATAGGCACTATATTCATCTATTCGTACCGACCAAAAGCGCTAATAACGCGATGTTGTTATTGATTAAAAAGCTTTGTCGACTATCTAGAAACGGTTGCCCGTTATAGGCTCATTTATAGATTATGTTATTCTATACTTAATATATGAAAGCATTAACGTAGTTTCAATCAAAACCTTTAATTAATGCTAATTATATTAAAAATCTAGACTTAAATACTTCAAATAGGCATCCCATATGTTTATAAAAAAACGTTTTTTTCATTTACCCCTTTTGACTTTGATGCTTATATTCTGCAGTAATGCACAAGCTAAAACTCAGGACGACACCATCCCAGTTAAGGTGTTTATCGCAGCAATGTTTGAAATTGGCGAAAACAGCGGCGATAGAGCAGGCGAATTCCAGCATTGGTACAATACCTATTTTACTGATAGTAAAGCCATCGAAGTAAAAGGGGCTCATAGTCCAGTTTACTGTAATTCAGATGGTGTTTGTGGTTCTGTACTAGGCATGGGCAAGGTAGGCTCTTCTGCCTCCATGCAAGCGATAACACTTTCTCCTAAATTTGATTTCACAAACAGCTACTTTGTTCTAAGCGGTGTCGCAGGAACACCACCAAACAAAGGAACTATCGGTGATGTCAGCTGGGCCTCTTGGCTCGTAGATTACGACTTAGGTCATCGCTGGAAAGCTGAAGAAGGTGAAAAAGGAGCTCCTACTTTTATGCCACGTAAAGGCTATGAAGACATTCGTAGCTATAAATTGAATCCTGAGCTGCTTAAGTGGAATCTTTATTTAAGCAAGCCCGTTTCTTTGAAGGACTCACAAGAAGCCAAAACCTACCGTATGAGATATCCAAATACTGAAGCACGACGCAGCCCAGAAGTAACTGTCGGAACTCATATGACCGGGGATACTTTTTTCCATGGCCCAGGCTTATCAAAACAAGCACAATATATAACTGAGTTATACAAAGCAGATGATTACATCATTACTGAAATGGAAGCTGCTGCGATAGCACAAGTATTAGATAGAACGGTAGGGACTGAGCGCATAATGAGCTTGCGTGGTGCCGTAAACTTTGACCAAGGCAGTCCAAATGAAACTACTCTTCAGCATCTAGACCCAGCACCCGGAGAAACAGCAGGCGGCTTTGCTGAAACAGTCGAAAATATTGTCTTAGTGGGCTCAAAAACTGTCGATCATATCGTTAATAACTGGGATGTCTGGGAAGATGGCGTGCCCGAATTTAAGCAGTAACAATAAATCAAGCTATATATAAAATAGCAAAAGATGTTAGTGCACCGTTTGTAACCTATGTTTGTCTTCTGGGATGAAACTCATACTCATCCCAGAAGTCTCCAACCTCAATAAATCCTCTACAACTCCCTCCCTTGTATAATACTTCACTATAGGATGAAGACTATATACATCGCTATATATCTATCTCAACAACATAAACTAATAAATATTTTGCCTTATTACCATCGAATTTATTAGCTAAGTATAATGTTACACCTTTAAGACATCTTAACAGCTTAAGGTTGGTATTTAACTCATACCAAACAATTAAAGCTTAAGTATTACGTCGTTATATTTGTCAGTTAAACCATTGAATACTTAATTAATAAAATAATAGGAAGTAAAGCCAAGGCAACACAGCTAAGCTGTTAGAAGAATATCTAGCTTTTGTATGATGAGTGATGAGGAAAGAATCGAACAGCTGAGGCAGCGCAGAGGAGAGCAAATGGGGTTTGAGTTTGAACAAGAGGTTGAGCTTAAGAGATTATTTGAAGACTAAGGAGCGATCTTTCTAAAACAATATACATTGAGTGACATGACTATTATAGATGCTAGAGCTTACAAAGAAGCCGCTCTGCCTCTTAATAAACTATTTAATCATCAAGTTATAAGCCAAAAGTCTAAGAATAAAATCAGCACAAAGGAAAAAGCCCCCACAACATAAGTTGCGGGGGCTTTTAGGTATAGGGAGCTGACGATGACCTACTCTCACATGGGCGAACCACACTACCATTGGCGCAACGATGTTTCACTTCTGAGTTCGAGAAGGGATCAGGTGGTTCCATCGTGCTATTGTCGTCAGCAAAGGGGGTATAGATATGAGTTGGTTAAGGGTTAGCTTAACTTTGTTTGACTATTATATCAGAACCTGAATCAATATTATCAGGATGATATCGAAATAATTATAGCTTAATACAAAACCACTTGGGTGTTGTATGGTCAAGCCAAACGAGCAATTAGTACAGGTTAGCTACACGCATCACTGCGCTTCCACACCCTGCCTATCAACGTCCTAGTCTTGAACGGCTCTTAAGGGAAATCTAATCTTGAGGTTGGCTTCCCGCTTAGATGCTTTCAGCGGTTATCCAATCCGAACGTAGCTACCGGGCAATGCCATTGGCATGACAACCCGAACACCAGCGGTTCGTCCACTCTGGTCCTCTCGTACTAGGAGCAGATCCTCTCAAATTTCCAACGCCCACGGTAGATAGGGA
>Ga0208300_100565_pt1 | contig 24794 bp, 24 predicted proteins | sample 23_taG_FD_184096 | JGI IMG/M metagenome (GOLD analysis project Ga0208300, IMG submission 184096) | Marine viral communities from Cariaco Basin, Caribbean Sea - 23_WHOI_OMZ (SPAdes) (version 2) | ecosystem: Environmental > Aquatic > Marine > Oceanic | place: Caribbean Sea: Cariaco Basin...
GATTTTTTCCTTGAGAACAGCAGCGGTAAATGGCTTAACAACGTAACCATTCACTCCGGCCTGGGCCGCGGCGACGATCTGGTCACGTTTGGCTTCAGCGGTGACCATCAGTACCGGCAAATTCTTCAGGCTTTCATCAGCGCGGACGGCCTTTAAAAGATCAAAGCCTGACATGCCGGGCATATTCCAGTCGGTGACCAGAAAATCGTAGTGGCCATTCTTGAGCATCGGCAACGCCGTGTTGCCATCGTCGGCCTCATCGGTATTGGTAAAACCCAGGTCACGCAACAGGTTTTTGATGATTCTTCGCATTGTGGAGAAGTCGTCCACAATGAGTATCTTCATATTCTTGTCCAAAGGGACCTCCAGTAAATAACACCCGGATGTAGGGCAACCTGCTGATATCCGGCAGGCTGTGTAAGATTCTTTTCAGCACGACAGCCGGTCAGCTATCACCGTTTTCTCGCCAATCTGACAAGCGGCCACGAAGACGCAAAGCCGCCTGGCTGTGAATCTGGCTGACTCGGCTTTCGCTGACCCCGAGCACCGCCCCGATTTCCTTAAGATTCAATTCTTCCTGATAATACAAACTCAATACTAACTTTTCTTTCTCTGGGAGCGCTTCAATCGCTTCGGCCAAACTGCGCTGAAATGCGCCGGCAGAGATGCCGTCCAGAGGATTGTCACTGGCTTCTTGTTCTTCTATCGGCAGTTCACCGGATTCATTGAGCTCATCCAGACTAAATAACCGACCACTGTTGGCGTCGGCAAGAGACGAGTGGTACTCCGACAACTCGACACCAAGCTCCTCCGCCACCTCGGCATCCTGAGCTTCCCGGCCGGTCCGGTCTTCAACTGTTTTGATTGCGGCGGAGATGCGGCGCGCATTGCGGTGCACGGAACGAGGCACCCAGTCGCCTTTTCGGATTTCGTCAACCATCGCGCCCCGAATGCGAATACCCGCATAGGTTTCGAAGGTTGCGCCCTTACCGGCGGCATAACGCTGAGCCGCTTCCAGCAAGCCGATCATTCCAGCCTGCATCAGGTCTTCAAGCTGGACTGACGCCGGTAAACGGGCCATCAAATGCAGGGCTATTTTTTTGACCAGCGGTGCGTGCTCCTCGATCAAGTTCGAGGCATTCGGGGCGCCCGCCTGTTGATATATTCCCAGATTCTTCGTCAATGTCATGTATCCGGCTTTTATTGGACTGGATTCAGATCAGACTTCGACGAGCCGCTCCACGAAAAACTCCAGATGACCTCGAGGAGAAGATGGAAGTGGCCAGCTATCCACTTTGTCTGCCAATGCTCGCAAGGCAATAGATGCTTTTGCACGGGGGTAAGCCTCCAGAACAGCGCGTTGACGTTGAACGGCTTTCTTCACCGCTTCGTCGTAAGGCACGATACCCACATATTGTAATGCCACATCCAGAAAACGCTCGGTTACTCGCGTCAATTTTTCGAACAAATGCTTACCTTCATCCTCATTGCGAACCTGATTGGCAAGCACCCGGAAGCGATCTGTTCCGTAATCACGATTCATGAGTTTGATGAGTGCGTACACATCCGTGATCGAGGTCGGCTCATCGCACACCACCAACAACAGCTCTTGGGCAGCACGCAGGAAACTCACAACCGATTCGGAAATACCGGCGGCGGTGTCTACAATCAGCACGTCGATCTGGTCGCCCAGCTCACTGAACGCATTGATCAAGCCTGCATGTTCCATAGGGCTAAGCTGAGTCATACGCTGGGTGCCGGAGGAAGCAGGTACGATTTTGATTCCACCCGGGCCATCGACCAGCACGTCTTTCAGATCACACTCGCCACTAAGAACATCGTGCAGATTTTTATGGGCTGTCACGCCCAGCAACACATCCAGATTGCCCAACCCCAAGTCGGCATCCAGCACAACAACACGGCGGCCTTTTTCTGCCAACGCTATTGCCAGATTGACCGACACATTGCTCTTCCCGACTCCGCCTTTACCGCCGGATACCGCAATAACCTGAACCGGATGTGGTTTGTTCATACTGTTTATTGTCTCTTACTGCGTCGATAACGGGTTCTATGCCGGGGTGACTGTTGCACTAAGGCTATGCCAGGGCACCTTCTACAGCGTCCTGCGAATGCTGCATCGCCCTCAAGCGCTCAACCCCCATACGCACCAGCGGAGCGGCTTCGGCCCGGTGCAAGTCTTCCGGTATTTTCTGTCCGTCGGTATACCAAGCGACCGGAAGGCCGGTTTCCATCACAAACCCCAGAGATTCGCCCAAGGTAAGCGCTTCGTCAATTTTAGTCACGATGCAGCCGGCAAGGTTTGCCATCTTATAGCAATGCCAAACGGATTTCATGATACGCGGCTGACTGGTTGCAGACACCACCAAATGTGTATGAATATTGTGATCACTGCGCACCAACTCTGCCAGTTGCTCCTGATACCCCCGGTCGGCACTGGTCAGCCCGGCGGTATCAATCAGCACCAAATGGCGATCAGACAGCTCATCCAGAATGTCATCCAGTGAGTGGCTTTCATCAACCACCCGCACCGGCACATTGAGAATGCGCCCAAATACAAACAGCTGTTCGTGCGCTGCAACCCGATAGCGGTCTGTGGTGACCAGCGCCAAACTGTCCGCCCCGTGTGCTAACACATAACGCGCGGCCAATTTTCCAATCGTTGTCGTTTTACCGGACCCGGTCGGGCCTACCAGAGCGAACACGCCGCCGGATTCCAGCCAGCTATCCCGCCCGGTCCGAATACCGGTAGCGACCATTTTCAGGGACGTTTTCCAACCTTCCTCCAGCCGGCCGCTTCGGTGCTGCCGGGCAACGGAAGTTGCCAGATCAGGGCTTAAGCCAAACTCTTGCAGGCGCTCGCTCAAAAGTTGCTGCACCGCATTCTTGGCGCCCCGCTCATTTGGCTCATTGGAGCCAGACGCAGGAGCCGGTTGCGCCCCCATCATTTCTCGCAATGAACTGATCTCTGCCTTCATGGCGGCCAATTCGTCGGAGTAACCTTGAGCCTGCTTTGACGCAACCGTTTCAGGCTTCGGCCCCTCCGCCAAACCTGAATTCACATCCCAGTCCGTGTCGGAATCGCTAGTCAGGGATACTTGAGGATAGCGGGCACCTACGGCCGCGCGCTTCTCCCGAACATCCTGAATGCGGCTGCGCGTCCGGCTAAGTTCGTCTTCCAGACGGCGATGCTGATCGGCCTGCATTTCCGCCAAACGGGAACCGTTAGTCGCGTCTGCCGCTTTGTCTCCCAGACTTTGGCGAGCCATGTTTTCGTCATAATCCAGAGCCGTCACAATTTCGACGCCCCCATCCACCCGGCGATTGGACAAAATAACGGCATCCGGTCCCATTTCGTGACTGACCTGCTTCAGGGCCTCGGCCATGGACTGCGCAAAAAACCGTTTAACTTTCATAACTTCCATCCTCTGCCGTCGAGCTGAACTCAGCTGACTGCGCTGCGGTAGCAACCTTTACTGGCCGACTGACGCAACGATCGTGATCTGTTTGTTGTCCGGAATCTCTTGGTACGAGAGCACATGCAAGCGCTCTACCCCGTAGCTGGCAAACTTCGCCAACCCTGGCCGCAACGGTCCGGAGACCAACAGAATGGCTGGTTTGCCTAACATTTCTTGCCGCTGCACGCTGTCTTGCAATGAACGCTGCAGCTTTTCGACCATGTTCGGCTCTAGCACCATGCCAATATCATCCTGTCCGCCGGATTGTTGACTCTGCTGAACAGACTTAAGCAACATTTGTTCCAAGTCCGGGTCCAGGGTAATCACCGGAATTTCGGAATCGTTGCCACAAATGCTTTGTACGATCATCCGACGAAGCGACTGACGGGCCAGCGTGGTCAGCAGTTTCGGATCCTGGCTCTTTGGATGAACATTTACGATGGCTTCGGCGATCGAGCGCATGTCTCGAACCGGCACTTCTTCTTTTAACAGGTTCTGAAGCACCTTAAGCAGAATGCTGATAGAAATGGTGGTCGGCACCAGCTCTTCCGCCAGCTTAGGCGAAATCTTTTCAAGCTGATCCAGCCACTTTTGCGCCTCGTCATGACCAATTAACTCATGAGCGTGCTTTTGCAGGATCTGATTCAGGTGGGTCGCAACCACGGTGCTGGCATCAACAACGGTATAGCCCAGTGTTTGCGCCTGATCTTTCTGTTCCGGCTCAATCCAGATGGCATCCAGACCAAAGGCAGGATCTTTCCCGGCAATGCCCTCGACCTTTCCAAACACCTGCCCCGGATCAATAGCCAGCTCACGCTCAGGATGGATCTCGGCTTCCGCAATGGTGACCCCCATCAGGGTAACCCGATACACGTTCGGCATCAGGTCCAGGTTGTCCCGGATATGCACTGACGGCATCAAAAAGCCCATGTCTTGAGACAATTTTTTACGAACACCCTTAATACGGCTGAGCAACTGACCACCCTGTGACTTGTCCACTAAAGGGATCAGCCGGTAGCCCACTTCCAAGCCCACAATATCAACCGTCGCGACATCATCCCAACCCAACTCACGGGTTTCGCCGGGCGGCGGCAGAGCCTGCCCGTCACCGCCTCGATCCGGAACAACCTCACCACCCTGGCGCGCCGCGCTGGCCGGCATACTGCCACGCCCTGCAAACACACCCTCTTCCTCAACCGTTTGACTCTGCTTTTTCCAGACGAACCAAGCCGCCGCAGCGGCCAGCGAGCCCAGCCCCAGAAACGCCACATGGGGCATGCCCGGAATCAGACCCAGCAAAATCAGAATTCCCGCGGCGATACCCAGAGCTTTAGGTGCACTGAACATCTGCTGAATAATCTGCCCACCCATATCCTGGCTGGACGTCACTCGAGTGACCATAATCGCGGCCGCCGTCGACAGCAGCAGGGACGGAATCTGAGCAACCAGACCGTCACCGATGGTCAGCAACGCGTACCGCTCCATCGCCAGGGTAAAGTCCAGACCATGCTGAACCATACCGATGGCGACACCGCCAATGATGTTAATGGCCAGAATCAGCAAACCGGCAACCGCATCGCCTTTCACGAACTTCGACGCACCGTCCATGGAGCCATAAAAATCAGCCTCCTGAGCAATTTCTGATCGTCGGGCTTTTGCTTCTTCCTGATTCACCAAACCGGCATTCAGGTCTGCGTCAATGGCCATCTGCTTACCGGGCATGGCATCCAAAGTGAAACGCGCGCTGACTTCGGATACCCGGCCAGCACCTTTGGTGACCACCAGAAAGTTGATGATCATCAGTATCGCGAACACCACCAGACCCACGGCGTAGTTCCCGCCAATCAATACCGCACCGAACGACTCGATGACCTTACCGGCAGCATCGCCACCTTCGTGACCATTGAGAAGAACGATTCGGGTGGATGCGACGTTCAACCCTAAGCGAAGCAACGTAGCCACCAACAACACCGTTGGAAAGGCAGCAAACTCCATTGGCCGCAGCGCGTAGACACACACCAACAGAATCACAATCGACAGCGTAATGTTGAAAGTGAAGAACACGTCGAGCAAAAAAGCAGGCATGGGCAAAATCATCATGCCCAACAAACCCATCAGCATCAGCGGGACACCGAGATTCCCTCGCGTCAGAGTTTTGACGTTATTCAGAACGAACGCTCTGTCCATACTGCCTGCTTCTCCGGATCACTGTACTTTGAGGTGATTTTGGGTCATCACCGGGTCGGAAATCTGACGCGATACCCCTTCACCCAGACCGTGTCGCAAGATCTGTACCATCCCGTATAAATTTTATGATTTCTAGGCAACAGATCGCCTGACGTGAGCGCCTGGATACGGTATCCTTTCGCCGTTTGACTGATCAAAAACCAAGCCAGAAAATCCGAACCCACAGGTGACCCCGATGCCTATCCACGAAGTGAAGCACCCACTGATCCAACACAAGCTCGGCCTAATGCGCCGCTCAGACATCAGCACCAAAAATTTTCGTGAACTGGCTCAAGAAGTTGGCGCACTACTGACCTACGAAGCGACAAAAGATTTCACCCTGCAAGAGAAAACCATCGACGGCTGGGCCGGGCCGGTGGCGGTAGAACAAATACACGGTAAAAAGATCACCATTGTCCCCATCTTGAGAGCAGGCTTGGGCATGCTGGATGGTGTACTCAGCCTGATTCCTGTAGCGCGAGTCAGCGTGGTCGGTCAGATCCGTAACGAAGAAACTTTCGAAGCAGAAACCTATCTGGAAAAACTGGTAGGAGAACTGGACCAGCGTACCGCGCTGATCATCGACCCGATGCTGGCCACCGGCGGTTCCATGATTTCCACCATCGACCTGCTCAAACAAGCGGGCAGCACCGAAATCCGCGCACTGGTTCTGGTTGCTGCACCGGAAGGTATAGAAAAGGTGTTGGAGAAACACCCGGACGTTTCCATCTACACCGCGTCTGTTGATGACTGCTTGAACGAAAAAGGCTACATCCTGCCGGGCCTCGGCGACGCCGGAGACAAGATCTTCGGTACCAAGCAAAAGGATGTTTAAGAATGCAGGACATCACGACTGACTCAACCTGGAAACAGGCCATAGCCGGCTCGCAAATGCTACTGGTCGCTTTCGGCGCACTGGTACTGATGCCACTGATCACCGGACTTGATCCCAACGTAGCGCTGTTTACCGCGGGCATCGGCACCCTGATCTTTCACGTCGTCACCGGCGGCCAGATCCCCATATTCCTGGCCTCGTCCTTCGCTTTCATTGCTCCGATCATGGCCGCCAAAAGCCAGTTCGGCCTGCAAGAAACACTGGGCGGCCTGATGGCCGCAGGTATTCTCTACATCATCCTATCCGGCGTTATCCGCCTGCGTGGAACCGGCTTCGTCACCCGCCTGCTCCCGCCCGTGGTTATCGCACCGGTCATCATGACCATCGGCCTGGGCCTGGCCCCAGTCGCCGTACACATGGCCTCGGGCCGTACCGGCGATGGCGGCACCCAACTCGTCCCCGAAGACACCGCACTGGTGATCGCAATGATCTCACTGCTGGTCACCATCATCATGACCGTCTGGGCTAAAGGCATCTTCCGCCTGATCCCGATCATGATCGGCATTGTCGTGGGCTACATCCTCTCCGCCTTCGCAGGCATCGTAGATACCACCGCCATCCAGCAAGCCGCCTGGTTCGCCGTCCCGAACTTCGTCGCCCCCGCCTTCAGTTGGAGCGCCATCCTGTTCATGATCCCGGTTGCCATCGCACCGGCTATCGAACACATCGGCGACGTACTGGCCATCGGCAACGTCACCCGCAAAAACTACCTCGAAAAACCCGGCCTGCATCGCACCCTGCTTGGCGACGGCCTGGCCACCAGCGCCGCCTCCATGCTCGGCGGACCACCCAACACCACCTACTCCGAAGTGACCGGCGCCGTCATGCTGACCCGCAACTTCAACCCGAAAGTCATGTGGTGGGCCGCAGCAACTGCCATCGTACTGGCCTTCGTCGGCAAATTCGGCGCAGCCCTGCAGACCATCCCGGTCCCGGTCATGGGTGGCATCCTGTGCCTGCTGTTCGGCTCCATCGCTGTAGTCGGCCTGAACACCCTGATCCGCCACCAAGTAGACCTGTCCCAGTCCCGTAACCTGGTTATCGTGGGCGTGACACTGGTCTTCGGCATCGGCAACATGGTGTTGGGAACACTGGAAGGCATTGCCCTGTGCGCCGTTGTTGCGATTGCATTGAACCTGGTGCTACCCGGTGAAAAAGAAGCCTGGGGCACACGGATGCAGGAAGGCAGCGCAGAGTAAGCGGTCCGAAGTAATTCCTATACTGGCCCAGCCAAGCAGCGTGGCGCTGGGCCGCCCTCCCAAAAATATCGAAGGCCAAGGATGGCCTGAGAAAAGCGCACATGGATGTGCTCGTAGCGGTTTTTGGGAGGGCGGCCCAGTGCCACGCAGCACCAACCTTTCAGGCTACTTTTGCCCCGCTCCCGTAAGAAAAATCAAAGATCGCGCCGCATCTCCGGCGGAATAGGAAAGTCCGGCATCCCGGGCTTAGGCCCGCGCCCCTTCCGGAACTGCCGCAACTGAAACACATACGCCAACACCTGAGCGATCGCCATATACAGCCCGTCAGGAATCTCCTCACCAATCTCCGAATTATGATAAACCGCCCGAGTCAAAGGCGGCGTACGCAACACCTCCACCTTATACTCCCGAGCCACCTCCATAATCTTGAACGCCACCTCATCAGCACCCTTAGCGACCACCACCGGCGCCCCCATCGAATCCTGATCGTACTTTAACGCCACCGCATAATGCGTCGGGTTCGTAATCACCACATCCGCCGTAGGCACATCCTGCATCATCCGGCGCTGCGCCATCTCCCGCTGAAGCTGACGAATCTTACCCTTTACCTCCGGCTTACCCTCAGAGTCCTTATACTCGTCCTTCACTTCTTGCTTCGTCATCCGAAGCTTCTTCTGATGGTCATAAATCTGAAACGGCACATCGATCATCGCAATAATGATCGTAGCGCAAGACAACACCAAAAAGCTCCAGCCCAAGGTCCACAGCACATGCTCCATCGCCGGCACCACCGGCTCCTCAGCGATGCTCAACAAATCATCGGTGCGCAGATTCAAAATCAGAATAGCGATTGCCAAGACCAACCCCACCTTGGCAATCGCCTTCACCAGCTCAATCAGCGAACGCATCGAAAACATCCGGCCCAACCCCTTGATCGGGTTCATCCGATTGGCTTTCGGTGCAATGGCCTTGGCACTGAACAACAAACCACCAATACCGATCGAACCGGCAATGGCAGCAATTAGCAGAAGAATCAGAATGGGAGACAATGCATAAGCGGCCTCTTTGGCCGAAACAATCAACTGCACACTCATATGGCGGGTATCAAAAATCGACGCACGCTCAATCACAAACGCATCCCGCATGATGCCTTCGAACGTAATCGCCAATTGCGTGCCAAACATCAGCAAACCACCCGCCCCGGCAAGCAACACCGCCATGGTCGCCAGTTCTTTCGAACGGGCAGCCTGACCATCCTCCTTGGCCTTCTCAAGCCTTCGGGGGGTAGGTTCTTCGGTTTTCTCCTGACTGTTGTCGTTCTCTTCAGCCATGTTTAACGCCCCTGCAACTGACGCATAAAGTCGAACGTCTCACGGGTGTACTGATCAAAGTGTGGCAGAAAATTCCCGTGCAACACCCAAATGGCGAACAAACCGAAAATCAGACCAATCGGGAAACCCAACGCAAAAATGTTCATCTGCGGAGCGGCCCGCGTCATCACACCAAATGAAATATTCACGATCAACACCGCGGTTACCGCCGGCAGCGCCAGCAACATAGCCGACGCGAACATCCAGCTGATCCGATGCGCCAATTCCCATACCCCACTTTGGCCCAGGCCATCCAGACCAATCGGCATGGTATGGAAGCTTTCGATAAAGATCTCGAACGCCACCAAATGGCCGTTCATCAACAAAAACAAAAGAGTAATGGTAATGGTATAGATCTGCGCCAGTACTGGCACATTCACGCCGTTGGCGGGGTCTACCATCGAGGCGAAGCCCAAACCCATTTGCATAGCGATCATCTGGCCGGCAATCACGAATAACTGCCACAGAGCGGTCAGCGCAAACCCCAATCCGACACCAATCAGAATCTGTTGAAGCGTGATCACGACCGCATCGGCACTCAGGGCTTCGACCTTGGGCACTTCAGGAATCATAGGAACAATCAGAATGGTCATCAGCAGCGCCAGCCCAAGACGCACTCGCGCTGGCACCAATTGGGTACCAAAGATAGGAATAACCATCAGGAAGCTGGCAAGGCGGAACAGCGGCCAAAGGTGCTGGCCTACCCACTGCCCCAACAGGTCTGCACTGAACTCCGCCGGAAACATCCGCTAGCCGATCAGATAAGGAATGCTGGAAATAAGCCCGCGGGCGTGGTCCAGCAAGGTGGTAAGCATCCATGGCCCGGCTGCAATGATCACGATCAGGGTAACCAGCAACCGTGGCAGGAAACTCAGCGTTTGCTCGTTGATTTGGGTTGCGGCCTGAAAGGTACTGACCACCAAACCGATCACCAGGCCGGGGCCAATGATGACGCCTGCGAACAGAACAATCATCCAGAGTGCTTCACGGACAATATCAATCGCGGTTTCAGGCGTCATGTCGTGCCTCCTATATGCCGTAACTGGCGGCCAGGGTACCCATAATCAGCGCCCAGCCATCAACCAGCACGAAGAGCATGATCTTGAACGGCAACGAAATTATGATCGGCGACAACATCATCATACCCATCGCCATCAAAACACTGGCAACCACCATATCGAGTATCAAAAAGGGTATAAACAGAATAAAGCCGATCTGAAAGGCCGTTTTCAGCTCGCTGGTTACGAAAGCCGGCATCAACACCCAAAACGACACGTCTTCCGGAGTTTCGTACTCCACCTCCGCCAGCCGCATAAACAACGCCAAATCCGATTCCCGCGTCTGCTCCAGCATGAACTTCCGGAACGGCTCGCTGGCCAGTTCCACGGCTTCCAGTGACGTGACTTCCTCCTGAAGATAGGGTTGCAGGCCAACCCGATTGGCTTCTTCCAAAACCGGCTTCATGATAAAAATGCTGAGAAAGAGTGCCAGCCCTAACAGAATTTGGTTCGAGGGCGTGGCCTGCAGCCCCAGTGCCTGCCTCAGGATTGCGAACACCACGATGATACGTGTGAACGATGTCATCATCATCAACATCGCGGGCAGGAAGGTCAGCGCTGTCATCAGCGCCAGTATTTGCAGAGTTACTGAATATTCTTCTGTGCCGTCTTCGCCCGGTTGCACAGAAAAGGCCGGAATGCCCGGCAAATCCGCCGAGGCGACAGCGGGCAACAACAAGCCAGCCAGAAGGGCCAGTATAGGCAGATACGATCGGATCGCGGCATTCACCATAGCGTTACTCTTTAGGCTCCGGGGCTGTCCAGGATTTCCCTATCAACCCCTGCAACTTGCGGGCGAAGTCACTGGTCCCTGTATTACTGGCGTCGACAACGGGCTCGTCAAACACCTGCAGCGTTCGAATGCTGCCCGGGGTGATGCCCAGCAAGATTTGTTGGCCACCCACCTCAACCAAAGCGATGCGCTCGCGAGTGCCAATGGCGAGAACAGAAACCACACGAATTGCATTGTTGTTCATGCCCGCCATACCGGTCATGCGACGAATCAACCAGGCACATCCGTATATAACCGCAATAACGGCCACCAACCCGAGCCCGAGACTGACAATCATGCCGACCGTGTCTGGCGTGTTGCGCACAACGTCCTGAGCAGGCTCCGCGGTCTGTTCAGCAATCGCGGGCGTGCTCAACAGGGCCGGTAGCAGCCAACGTAACCAATAAAACACGTTATTTCTGCAACCGTTTGATGCGCTCGCCCGGGCTGATAACGTCTGTTAGCCGGATACCGAACTTTTCATTGACCATGACCACTTCGCCGTGGGCGATCAGCGTGCCATTTACCAGCACGTCCAACGGCTCACCGGCCAACCGGTCCAGCTCGATGACCGAACCTTGATTCAACTGCAACAGGTTGCGAATCGGAATCTGGGTATTACCCACTTCCATTGAGATGGTTACCGGGATATCCAGAATAACGTCCATATCCGGCGCGCCCGCGCCTCCTGCCGAACTGCTGTCTTCCGAAAATTCTTCCATGGGCGCGGTACGGACCTGCTGCTCCGCGGCTCCCTCAGCCTTACTTCCCTCGGCTTCGGCCATCGCCTCCGCCCAGGCATCTTCCGTAGACTCCTCGGTGCCCGCATCACCGGATTCACCCATAGCTGCTTCCCACTCGGCCGCCAGCTTTTCGTCTTCCGTGAGCTCGTTATCGTCTTTTTTGTCGTCGTCAGCCATTGCGTCCCACCTTCAGTTGTTTCTTCACCTTGGGCAACTTCGCCCTTTCATGAATTCGTAGCGCCAACTTGCCGTCACGCGTTCCCATCGTCGCCTTGTAAACGGGAACGCCGTTAGCCGTTACCGTGAGATGATCCGCAAGCTCGACGGGAATAACATCCCCCGCTTTCAATTTAGAAAGATCCCGCAGTGAAATTCTGCGCTGACAAACCGTAGTATTGATCGGCACGCTGATGTCTTTGATGTCTTCCTGCAAGGCGCTAACCCAGCGCTCATCCACATCATCAATGTCGCTTTGAACACCCGCATCGAGAACATCACGAATAGGTTCAATCATGGCGTAAGGCATTGCCAGATGAAGCTCGCCGCCGCCGCCATCCAATTCAATGTGGAAGGTGCTGACCACCACCACTTCGCTCGGGCTAACGATATTAGCCATCGACGGGTTTACTTCCGAGCTCAGATAGTCGAAATCGATATTCAGAACCGCCTGCCAGGCTTCCTTCATATCCGCAAAAACCTGATTCAACACCATCTGCACAATCCGGTTTTCAGTCGGCGTGAATTCGCGGCCTTCAATTTTTGCGTGACGCCCCTCGCCTCCAAAAAAGTTATCAACCAGTTTGAACACCAGCTTGGCATCCAGCACAAACAGTGACGTGCCACGAAGTGGACGGACCTTGCAGAGGTTGAGGCTGGTTGGCACGTAAAGGGTATGGACGTACTCACCGAACTTCATGATCTGCACGCCGCCCGTCGATACATCCGCATTACGGCGCAACAAATTGAACAAACTGATACGGGTATATCGGGCGAAGCGCTCGTTGATCATTTCGAGCGTTGGCATGCGGCCACGGACGATGCGGTCCTGGCTGGCAAGATCGTAATTCTTTACGCCAGTGTCGTCGCTTTCATCATAGGTATCGATATCGCCATCATCCACACCGTGGAGAAGCGCATCGATTTCTTCCTGTGATAATAAATCCTGCATATCTGGTCCTGCCCTGACTGTGGCCTACTGCACAACAAAGTTCCGGAACAACACCCGAGCAATAGCAGGCTCTCCCTCTTGCTCCAGCATTTTGTTGACCGCTTCCAGCATTTTTTCAGACAGAGCAACCCGACCTTCCGGCGCCTGCAAATCCGAGAATTGCGTACTTCCCAGCAACATGTTCAACTGATTCAGAATCAACGGCATGTGCTTTTTAGCCCCCTCCAGTGCCGCGGGGTCTTTTGCTTCGAACGACAAATAAATCTGCGCATAGCGCTGTCGACCTTGCGCTTGCACTGTGGTTCTCAGGGGTTTCTGGATGTCGCTGTAAACACTGGCCTGAAACTCTGGCTCGGCTGGCTCCGTCGAGCTTTCCTCGGCCGTGCTGGCGGCATCGCCTTTCAGAAACCAAAGAGTGCCGGCGACGGACAAACCGATTGCCAGTAGCGTGATCACCACCACCGTGATGATGATTTTCAGCTTGCCCTTTTTCTCGGGCTCTTGTGCAGTAGTGTTTTCTGCCATGATGTCCGCTTTGTCAGATTTTCGTCACCCTGAGGTGTTCAGGGTGGGCTTTCAGGGTTAAAGCAAGGGACGGGCCAAACACGCCATCCTTGCTATTTAAACCAGCAGTTTAGCGCCGTGGACGACGATGGGCAAAAACGTTTTGAAGGCACCGAGCCAAGCCTTCGGCGCGGGAACATCACGCAAAGATATCAACCTCGCCTTTCCAGGCCAGATCGAGGTGACCTGATGTAACTTCTTGCCCCTCAAGCTCTACCGCATTCAACCCTCCAGCCCCCTGTCGGGACCCACCGCCCTGCTCGGAGCCATCGCCTTGGGCATCGGTTTGACCAGCCGGCTGATCAGAGACATCGAATTCACTCAGCGCAACACCCTGCTCGGCCAGCATATCCCGTAATCGGTTGGAATGAAGCTCCAACTGCTCACGCACCACCGGGTTTGCTGCGTGCACCGTCACCGCTGCCTGATCGTTCTGAACCCTTACCTTCACCTCCATAGGCCCCATGTCGGGCGGCGTGAGATGAATTTCAGCAACCTGCAGATTTTTAGCGGTAAGCCAGCTTAGCTTACCCATTACCTTATCCCCCCATTCAGCCTGCCCAACCGGCACATCGACTGTGGTGGAATAGCCCCGCAACGGTAGGTTTGCGTCGCCTGCCAGCTTGCCTTGCATGGCTTGTTGTGCAGCGCTATCCAGGGCACCCTGAAAGCGGGGCGACGAGAGTAGATTGGCGGGATCAACGGGCCGGGCCGTGTCGGCGGTTACATTAGCTGCCAGTAAATCCGAAAATTGACTGCTAGAGATGAATCCACCCGTGCCTGCACTTTGGCTATTCAGCCCGTTGGCCCCGAGTGGTTTTCCGGGCAGGCCGCCGTTCATCATTGCGACACCGAGAGCACCCTCAGCGGTTGCGGGACTCCCATTGGCGGGCATCAAAGACTGCAGACTGGCGAAGGTAAGAGGGGCTTGAGAGTGGGCCTGATCCTGAGACTCTCCGATTGATCCGGAGCCGGCCGTTTCATCTACCGATTGCGAACCGGCCTCCGCATCATCGCTCTTGGCAGATTTGCCGGCTTCAACGGAAGCTTTATTGCTGGCCGTTCGGTCGTTGGGAGGGGCATCTTGAGCGCGGGCACTGTCTTGCGCAGTATCAGATGCTTCTTTACGATCGGCGCGCTTTTGCTCCAGACGACGCTTTTCAAGGCGATCCTGTTCGGCTCGCGACACCTGCTCAAAAGCGCTCTCGCCTTTTTCTGAACGCCGTCCGTTAGCAACAGCCTTCGACGCAACAGCGTCTTGCTGGGTGCCGGAAGATGGCATTTGGGAAAGAATTGTCTGCTGCATGGCAACCTCTTGCCGCTTTATGTCTCAGGAGCACCCCCGATGGGGCCCAACCTGTAACGAAGCAAAAGCGATGCCAAACCCGGCCTCATCCGGGTTTACTGATTAAAGTTTTCCAGCTCCCGCGCGACTTCTTCAAATTCCTGTTCGACTGCGGTCAGTAAACGCTCAGCCCCTTCGAGGCGCCCTTCACTGCCCAGCACTTCTAACTCAAAACACAGGTTGCCCAGTTTCGGCACGCCAATGTTGATGCAGCTGCCCTTCAGGCTATGGGCCGCTTTTCTGAGACGTTCCGCATCGCCGGTATCAGCGGCTTCTTTCAACCCGGAAATCCGGGTGCGTGAATCCGCCAGATAAGTTTCGATGAGCACGCCAAACTCATCTTCCATCACATCTTGCAGCTCCGCCAAGGCCTCTTCATCCAAACGGGGTATGTCGTTCATTGCGTATCCTCGCGGTTGCGTTCAGCATCTGTCGTCACTGGCTTGTAGCGCCTTGCGCCGGGAATTCCCAATCATAGACGATTTCAATACAGTTACCCGAACCGCAGATGCTGACTTCTTTGGCCAAACGCTTCAAGATCCCCATTCCTCGCCCGGCATATTCGTGAACGGAAGCCGCACGGGCGCCCATGGTATTCTCTTGTCGCTCAAACCCCTGACCACTGTCTTCACAGCGGATTCTAAGTCTGCCCGCCTCTACCCGAGGCTCATGATCCAATGTAAACCGGACATAGTGCCCCTGTGTGTCTGACAGGCGCCGCATTCGCTCCTCATAGTAAAGGCTAAAACCTTCTGCGGTTTTTTTCCATTCTGAGGAGAGTTTCAAAACCCCGTGCTCTAACGCGTTGCTGTATAACTCCGACAAAATCGTGTACACATCACCACTTTTCCGGCGCAAGCCAGGCACCTCCATACAGATGTGCAAAAGCAGGGGCAACGGGTTGAAATCTGCCAGCGCCCGGTCGCGAACTTCGTAAACGCAATGCCAGCTTCCCGAACCAGACAGTGCCGATTCGGGGGTAGATTCCGCCACATCGGTAACGCCCCCCCCGATGCCAACCTCCAAACAACACAACGTCATATCGTCGGCAGGATCCGGATGCCCGGTGAACGCTTGCAATCGGGCCATCAAAGCGTCAAACGGGTGATCACCCGCATCAAGCCCCTCAAGTACCTGACGTACCGAGTCTTCGCCGAAACGCTCTCCCTGAGCGTCACAAGATTCGGGAAAGCCGTCGGTCATCAAAACCACGTAATCCCCGGTGGCTGCCGGGAATAGCTCCATGGTCACGTCGAATCGTTCCGGCGGCTGAACACCTAAGGGTAAGTGCATTGATGGTATGGCGACCCGTTCGCCGTTGACGCGAACCAGCCAACCGTCAGGCAACCCACCGTTCCAGACACGGATTGATCCCTGCTTGCCGTCTGCCTCAAACAACGCACCACAACAAAACATTCCGACGGGCAGAATGTTGCGCAGTTTCTGGTTTATCTCTGTGAGCAGGTCAGCCGCCCCGAACCCTTTTGCGGCCATGCCATAAAACACCTCGGCAACAGGCATGGCACCGATGGCGGCGGGTAGACCGTGTCCGGTGAAATCTCCCATGAAAATCAGCGTCCCGCCGCCGGGGCGCTCAGCAGCAAACAGAACATCGCCGTTAAAAATAGAAAGTGGTGAGGCGTGATAACGAATATTCGACGCATCCAGACAACCAGTATGCGCAACGTTGTCGAAAACCCGCCTTGCGAGGCGCTGCTCTGAAAGCATCTGCTCATTTTGCGTCCGGATTTGATCACGCTGCTGCATCACCGAGCGATGCAGGTTGAGCATGCGGCTGTAGGCGCTGATCTTAGCTTCGAGGATCACGCGACTGTAGGGTTTGAGCAAAAAATCATCGCCTCCGGCTTCCAGGCAACCTGCCTGTTCGCGCTCGCTGGCCAATGAGGTGATGAAAATCACGGGAACAAAGCGTGTGCCCGCCAGTGCCTTGATTCGTCGTGCTGCGTCCATACCGCTCATGGTTGGCATCAACGCATCCATCAGCACGATGTCCGGCTCGAGCTTCACGAACATGGCGACGGCTTCCAATCCGTCAGAAGCTTCATACACTTGATGCCCCAAACGACGGAGCAAGGCTGCCAGAATCATCCGATCGCCGTGGCTGTCTTCCGCGATTAAAAGATTCACGGTGCACGCTTCAGCGAATGCTGAACAGCTGCTCGAAGTTAGAGATGGAGAGGATGCGTCGCACATCTGCATTGCAGTTTTCGATCACTACACTGGCCACATCTCCGCCAGCGTGATCTCTCAGCAACAGCAACATGCCTAGCGCAGAGCTATCAAGATAAGTCGTGTGTGTCAGATCAACCACGTATTCTTTCACTGGCGCATCAGAGTGTTCGTAGGCATCCCGAAACGCCTGATGAGTGCTGAAGTCAAACCGACCATGCACCTGAATCATCAGCACCTGACCGTCATCACTTCGCCGCGTACTTACCGACATACGCATTCCTCTTTGCGCTTTCGCTTAACGATCATCGCTGCTCCTTATTCTGCCGCGGGTGTGTCAGATTAAGGATAGCCAAGATTAGTGGAAATGCACTGACGAGTGCCGGAACGCACCCCGGATTTGCCTGGCGTTAACGCTGACGCCGGGCAAAGGCCCTGCCCGCTGCTTCGTCTGCCAGTTTTTGCTCTTTGGCGTCCTGGGCCTGCTGCTCCTGCTGGCGGCAGGTTTCGATATAACGCTCCATGCCCCGCTTTCGCTCCCAGGCCTGCAGCCACTCTTGCCGCCGCGCCTCAAACACCTGTTCTGCTTGCTGGAGCTGTCGCTGCTGCTGGGAAATGACCTGATCGAGTTGACCAATAAACGCCTGCCACGCTTGCAGACGGGTAACCGCAACCACCCCTTGTTGGTTCGCTCGAATCTGGTCGCGGTATTCTTGCTGGTAACGTTCCAGATTCTCAACTTGCTCTTTATGCGCTTCAACCTGTTTTCGGGCTTCGCCCAGGCGATCCAGCGCCTCACTCTCTTTGCGCTCTTCCAAAGCCAGCACAACTTCCAACCGTTTTGAGCGCAACATTAACCCTGACTCCGATCAGCTGCGGCACCCGGCACCGGATTTCTGACCCGGTCCGGGGAGCGTCTCTCTGGCACTACCGCCAATAGCTGTTCAATACTCTCGGCCAAAGGCGCACTCTCGTTAAGATCCTGCTGGAGAAACTGCCGCATATTGGCGATGTGCTGGATGGCAAAGTCGGTTTCAGGGTCGGAACCTTTCACGTAAGCCCCCACACTGATGAGATCACGGGCTTGCTGGTATCGGGAATACACCTGCTTGAAACGCTGAGCCCGGGAGAAATGGTCCGGCTGGGTCACTTGCGGCATAACCCGACTGATCGAAGCCTCTACGTCAATGGCGGGATAGTGCCCCTCTTCTGCCAGCCGCCGGGACAACACAATGTGGCCATCGAGTATGGCTCTGGCCGCATCGGCAATCGGATCTTGCTGGTCATCACCCTCGGTGAGCACGGTATAGAACGCGGTGATAGAGCCGCCACCCGGGCGGCCATTGCCCGTACGCTCAACCAATTGCGGCAATTTCGCAAACACCGAGGGTGGATAGCCTTTGGTCGCCGGCGGTTCGCCGACTGCGAGCGCAATTTCCCGCTGGGCTTGTGCGTAGCGGGTAAGCGAGTCCATCAGGAGCAAAACCCGCTTGCCTTGATCCCGGTAGTATTCAGCAATTCGGGTGGTTAACATGGCCGCCCGCAGCCGCATCAACGGGGAATCATCGGCCGGAGATGCCACCACCACGGAGCGCGCCAGACCTTCCTCGCCCAGAATATCCTCAATAAATTCTTTAACTTCCCGGCCCCGTTCACCGATCAAGCCAACGATGGTGATGTCCGCATTCGTAAACCGGGTCATCATACCCAGCAACATACTTTTACCGACACCACTGCCGGCAAACAGCCCCAATCGCTGGCCTTGGCCGACAGTGAGAAGTGAGTTGATGGCGCGAATGCCAACATCCATCGACTCGCGCACTGGTGCCCGATGTAAGGGGTTAATGATGTCGCCGCTAAGAGGAACACGGGCTTCGGCCTGAAGCGGCCCTTTTCCGTCCAACGCTTCACCGGCACCGTTCAGAACCCGGCCCAGCATATGGGGGCCCACCGGCACTCGGCTCGCGGAGGAAAGCGGAATGACTCGGGCGCCGGGCTTCAGACCCTCAATGGCCGCAAGCGGCATGAGGTAAACTTTGTCTTCTTCGAAGCCCACCACTTCGGCTTCAACACTACCGGTGCCTTCACCTTCAATCAGGCAGCGGTCGCCAACCACCATCGGGCAGCCCACGCACTCGAGCGTGAGCCCAACCATTCGGGTTAAACGGCCGGAAAGCTCAGGCTCCGGCTCTTGCCCGATAGCCGCCTGCAGCTGGTTCAGACGCTTAACCAGTCGGGTGGTCATCGCCGTCATCCTGCGCACCGTGATCCGGTTTGGCGTCTGCGGAGCTGCCGGTATCGTCCAGCAGGTCCCGATGGAAATCAGTCACTTCTCCCAGAGAGGCAGTCGCCTGACTGCTTTTAGACGGGTCCTCGCTGGCCAACTGTTCTTCCAGCATATTCTGAACGGCTCGCTGAAAGCGCTTTTCGACGGTGTAATCAACCAAACTTTTACGGGTTTCAACCCGACAACCACCGGGCATCAAACTGTCGTCTTGAATGATCGAAGGCTTGGCTTCCATACGCTCAGTCACTTCACTGACTGCGTCAAAATCGTCCGGGTGAATAGATAGGCGCACATTTTCAGCGGTTGACGGTAACGACTTAAGTGCCTTTCGGACAACCTCGCGAATCTGGGAGGTGTCGATACTGAGTTCTCGATAAACGACAACCCTGGCCAATACCGTTGTCAGGTTCACCAACGCCGATTCCAGCTCGGCTTCATGGCGCTCGATAGGCAGCAACAACTCACCCAGAATTTGATCGAGGCGCGCCATTCGAGAGGCGTTTTCCTGCTGAATAGCCTCAGTTGCTTGCTGAAGGCCCAGTTCCCGGCCTTCCGCTTCGCCCGCTGCCACGCCTTCTTGATGGCCTTCAGCCCGCCCCTGCTCAAAACCTTCCTGATAACCAGCGTCGCGCCCTTCCTGATAGCCGTCGGCGCGAGCCGCTTCCCGAATCTCCTGCAGATTAGCCGCCGTAAGCGGTTTAACCTCTTCCTCACGGGCAACCTGATTGCCTTGCTCGTCCAGCAATGGCAACTCCCACCGCTCCCATGCAGTCAGGTTTTCTTTGGGGATAAGCTTGTCGTCCTGATCAGAATCTTTCATCACATCATTTCTTCACCGGCGCCGCCCAGCGATATTTCGCCAGCTTCTGCCATTCTGCGAGCCACAGTAATGATGTCTTTTTGCGCCGCTTCAACTTCACTGACCTTAACCGGGCCTTTCGCTTCCAGGTCATCCTGCAGCAATTCGGCCGCCCGCTTGGACATATTGGCAAAGATCTTGTCTTTCACCGCGTCATCGGCACCTTTAAGCGCAACCACCAGCACTTCGGATGAGACTTCTCTGAGCAGAGCCTGAATGCCCCGGTCGTCTACGTCTTTGAGGTTGTCGAACACAAACATGAGGTCTTCGATGGTGGTCGCCAGATCCGGGTCCATATCTTTGATGGAATCCAGCAAGCTGCCTTCGACCGAACGATCCATGAAGTTCATAATATCGGCGGCCCGTTTCACCCCGCCAATGCGACTGGCCTGGCCGGCAGCCCCGCCCGAGAACTGTTTTTCCAGAATGCTGTTGAGCTCTTGCAATGCCTGGGGCTGAATGGTTTCCAGCGAGGCGACACGCATGACAACGTCTAAACGTACCTTGGGGTCGAGCGTTGCCAAAATTTCGGCAGACTGGTCCGGATCCAGGTAGGAAATGACGATAGCCTGTATCTGAGGGTGCTCATACCGGATGATATCGCCCACCGCACGAGGCTCCATCCACTTCAGGGTATCAAGCCCTGTGGTGTTACCGCCCACCAGAATGCGGTCGATCAAGCTGGCTGCTTTGTCGTCGCCCAGGGCCTGAGTGAGCATGGCGCGGATGTAGTCGTCATTGCCGACCCCCAAACCCGTTTGCCCGCCCACGGCATCGACAAACTGATTCAATACGAAGGCAACCTCGTCTTTGGAAACGTCTTGCATCTGGGCCATGGCCACACCCACACGCTGGACCTCTTTCGGGCCCATGTGCTTGAGTACTTCCGCTGCATCGCTTTCACCCAGCGACATCAGCAAGATAGCGGCCTGCTCGACGCGAGAGATTTTACGTTGCGGGGCTTGCCCCTGGCCGGCATTTTGTTCAGTCATCGACGTTCACCCACTGGCGCATGACCTGTGCTACCCGACTGGGATCTTCGGCAATCAGGCCTTTGAGTGCATTCAGCTGCCTATCATAACTGTCCGTTGCGCCCGGCAACAGCAGATCGTCCCGAGAAGACATGGCATTTTGCAGCGCCTTGTCGCCCTCTAATCCATTAAGCGATCCGTAACCATCGCCGTCTGAGCCGGGGTCGCGATCACGCTGTCCGCCGCCCGACAAGGCTTTCAAAGTTGGCCGCAGCAAACCAAGCACCAAGATCAGAATAACCAACCCCGCCAACACTTGCTTCATCAAATCCCAGAACCAGGGTTGTTCCCAGAAGCTTGGCTGCTCGAAGGTTACAGATTCCTCTGGCGCAAACGGCGTATTCATCACGGTCACACTATCTCCCCGCTCTGCCGAGTAACCTACCGCATCGCGCACCAACATGGCCAACCGCTGCAATTCGGCCTCTGGCCATGGCTCATAGGTTACTTCGCCGGTTTGAGGGTCAACGACCTTCATATCATCCACCGCCAGCGCGACGGTAACCCGCTTTACAGCACCCAACTCTTGGCGGGTATAGCTTACCGTACGGTCAATTTCGTAGTTGCGAGTGGCTTCTTTGCGCACGTTTACCGGAGGTGCAATCGGGTTGCCGTCTTCATCGACCGCCGCACCTGCTACTTCAGGCACAGTCGCCTCTCCAGGCGGCTGATTCGAGAGCGCACCCGGCACTCCGGACATCAGGTTACCGGCACCACGCTGCTCGGTCAGTTCCTGCTCACTGCGTATGGCTTGCTGCTCAGGATTATAAAGCTCTTCTGCCCGCTCGACCGCAGAGAAGTCCAGATCGGCCGATACCTCTGCGCGATAGCGCCCATCACCAACGATGGGCGAAATCAAAGAGGCCACACGACGAGACAAACGCTCTTCAACGCGGCTGGTGTATTCATACTGATCTTTCATTCGATCGGTATCGGTTTTGAGGTTGGACTCTTCTCCGGTCAGCAAATTACCGTTCTGATCAACCACTGTCACCTGATCGCGGTTCATCATCGGAATGCTACCGGCAACCAGATTCACGATGGCGCGGATCTGCTCCTGCTCCGGGCGCCGGCCGGCAAACACTTCGAGAAAGATTGAAGCACTGGGCTCGCGGGCATCGCGAATAAAGACGGAACGTTCCGGAATGGCCAGATGAACCCGGGCATTACGAACACCACGCATGCTGGCGATGGTTCGGGCCAGTTCGCCTTCCAGTCCCCGACGGTAACTGATGGTTTCCATAAACTGCGAGGTGCCCAACCCACGTTCCTGATCGAGCAATTCATAACCGATGGTCTTCTGGTCAGTGACCCCTTCTGCCGCGAGTTTCAGGCGAGCGTCATAAACCTGTTCCGAGGGCACCAGCAAAGCGCCGGTGCGGGTATCCATTTTGTAGTCAATGCCGTTGCTATCCAGAATGCTGGTAACATCTTGCGGATTGTAGGCAGACAAATCTCCGACCACAGGCTGATAGTTGGGTTCCTGGGCCCACAGCACCACGGCAACACCCAGGGCCACGCTGGCGGCCAAGCCCACCATCAGGCCAATCTGGCGCAACAGGTTCAGGCGATTGAACCCAAGCAGCATATCACTGCGGGTTTCGCCGGCACCGGAATCCTGAGAGGCCGGCAGATCGGAGGCGTTGGTTTCTGCGGGTAGGCTTGCCATGCTCGTGCTCCGTTATCAGATCGGCATATTCATGATGTCTTCGTACGCCCGGACCACCCGGTTTCGCACCTGAGTCAAAGCTTCGAAAGACACGCTCGATTTCTGGGCGGCAATCATCACCCGGGTAATATCGACGTTAGGGGCACCCATTTCATAAGCGGTGCGCAGCTCGCTAGTCTGTTTCTGCGCATCGTTCACACCATTGACCGCTTTACCCAACATATCGTTAAAGCTGGGTACTTCTTTGGTTTCCTGAACCGGCCGTGGACCATCCACCCGGCCACGCACGGACTGATCCTGATCGATACGCTGATTTTGCATCATCTGAGATCGCAGATTCCGAATCTCGGATAAAACATTGTTTATATCGGCACGTTGGACCATTTTAATCTCCCGGCTACCGCTGATGGGCATCAGTTATTCACTCTATGCGCCAAACAAAGCAAACCACAGGCCAAAACCAATTTTCCATTTTATTTCAATGCGTTAATAAAAAAACAAAAACAACAGAGACAATAATTTGACGGGATCTTGACTAGGAACGTCGCTTGTTAAGAAAGCCAGGCAAAAAGCGGCACCCTGAACGGGTGCCGGAAGGAGTCAACACGAAGGAAAAATAACGAATTCAGGCCAAGGCGAGCTCAGCATCCAGATCGATGCCGGCATCGCGCATCTGAGCTAATTTGTAACGCAGCGTACGCGGGCTGATGCCCAGCTGCTCCGCCGCACGATTGCGGCGACCGCCCTCGTGTTTGAGCGCCTGAATAATCATACGAAACTCTTGCTGGCGCAGATCATCGCCCAGAGACCCGTTCGTATCACTGGCTAGTGCGCCCTCATCCATCACGCCAGGTGAAGTGTCGGATAATTCCGTAGCACGGACCGAGCCACTGGGATGGACACCGGTTTGCGACATATCGGCCGCACCGGTGATGCCCATCTCAAGGCAAAGGTCGCCTGCATGAATCACATTGCCCTGATGCAAAACCAAAGCTCGCTGCACGGCGTTATCCAGCTCTCGAACATTGCCGGGCCAACTGTATTCAGTCATCGCCTTGCGTGCATCCTCGGCAAAACTGATACCCGTCAGCTTCATTTTTCGGCAATGCTTTTTGAGAATCGATTGTGCCAGCGGCATGATATCCAACGTTCGTTCACGCAGCGGCTGCCAACGCATCGGGAATACGGTTAAACGGTAGTACAGGTCCTCGCGGAATTTCCCTTCCCGGACATAGTCACCGAGATCCCGGTTGGTGGTTGCCAGCACCCGCACATCCAGAGGGATGGTCTTTCTGCCCCCCACGCGTTCTACTTCCCGCTCCTGTAAAACCCGCAACAACTTGGATTGCAGACCCAACTCCATTTCAGAAATTTCGTCGAGCAGAAGGGTGCCGCCATTGGCCTGCTCGAATTTGCCCGGAGACGTTGCCACCGCGCCCGTGAAAGCACCTTTTTCATGGCCGAACAGAATCGCTTCCAGCATATTTTCCGGAATCGCCGCACAGTTGATGGCAACAAACGGCTTGTCTGCACGAGGAGACTGCTCATGAATAAAGCGCGCCAGGACCTCTTTGCCGGTACCGCTTTCGCCCGAGATCATCACCGTGGAATCGCTGGTCGCCACTTTTCTGGCGAGCTGAAACATGCGTTTGCTGACCGGGTCTTCCGCAATCGGTTGGTCACCGGACGCTTGTCGACCACCACCCACCACTTTGCTGACCGCTTCAACCAACACCTGGGGTTCAAAAGGCTTTACAAGGTAGTCAATCGCACCGGATTGCATAGCAGAAACCGCATGGCTGATCTGGCCGTATGCGGTGATCAACATCATGGGCAATCCCGGGTACAGACGCTGCACTTCAGCCAGTAACTGGTGGCCGGACAAACCGGGCATGTTGACGTCGCTGATCACCATATCCACCGGCGTACGCGTCAGGCTCTC
>Ga0208300_100568_pt1 | contig 24679 bp, 33 predicted proteins | sample 23_taG_FD_184096 | JGI IMG/M metagenome (GOLD analysis project Ga0208300, IMG submission 184096) | Marine viral communities from Cariaco Basin, Caribbean Sea - 23_WHOI_OMZ (SPAdes) (version 2) | ecosystem: Environmental > Aquatic > Marine > Oceanic | place: Caribbean Sea: Cariaco Basin...
TGGACTTACCCCGGTGCAGTAATTGAAAACCAGAAAGACCTTTTCAGCGCGCGGCTCAAGATGGGATCACCGGACGTATACCGCTTTTTGGTCAATTCGATCGTTTCTGAATGTCCGCTTTTGTTTAGCTGGGCCCGGAGCATGCCCTGGTCGCAAAGCGAGCATTCTGTTCCAACCCCTTCAACCACACATAATCCTTCGTCAAGCCTTTGAATGCCTGCGAGATAATACTCTGTCGTATTCGCCCGACTAGCCAAACGCCACCGTTGCCAGTTCTCCTCCGCGCAAAATAAAACGTTCAGCTAGTCATCGAAAAGTTGATTCCATTTCCGACCGGGCGGGTGTGTTTTGGAAATAGAAAAGTGCTAGGATCTGTGGAACTGACAGAGTGGTTGTATGTCAGAGCTCATGTCCTCACAGCTTGGTGCGTGAAATCAGGATGTCCGTCAAGAACCGCCCAATTATTTGCGTGTTGCTGTCACTGCTTCTGGTGATCAGCGCGCCAGCGTTTGCTTTGTCAAAAGCAACAGCCGGCCAGGCGAAGCCAGCGATGGCGGATTGCGGCTCCATGATGATGATGGACCGGGCTGAAGACGCCGCTTACTCGACAGACGCAGAACCGGATTGCGTTTCTTCTCCGGAAATGGCCTGTCTAAGCGCCACTGGGCCGATCAAATGCGGGGTCAGCGTCAGCCTTGCCCTGTTACCAGAGAACTCCATCGGTTTTAAAGACACCGGCTCCCAAGCAGTATTGGCCGCACGAGCGGCCCTTTACCAGGATCCGTTCCTGGCCTCTATTACGCCCCCTCCAGAACATCACTCCTGAGTTTTAACCCGGGTTTTTGCCCATCGTGGCAAGCTCTTTGACGTTAATTCTTGCGACAAAGTCTCGTACTCACGTTCATCCGTAACGAGGCTTTAACCGGAGTGAATCAAATGCGTAATTCAAATCTCAAGCTCACCGTAACCGCCGCCGTTCTGGCCGGCAGTGTCGCTCTCTTTTCCGCCCTTGCCCATGGCGAGGGCGAAGGCACGTTGGAGGGTCATTCCGAACACCATGGCATGATGTCCTCGCACGGCATGGAGGGTAGGGATGGCATGATGGGGATGATGAACATGATGTCGGATATGTCCCCGGAAGACCGTAAAGCCATGACCGAGGTGTGCATGAAGATGATGCAGGCTCATGGTGGCGATGGCATGCCAGGCGGCATGAAAGACAAAGCCAACGGCGCCAAATAACCATTTGGGCACCCTCATGAACTGAAGCTCTGGCTCGGGGATGCATGCGCATCCCCGAGCTCTGCTCTGCTCATAAGCAATTCCAATCGAGGATTTTCCATGAAGACCAAGAAACTCGCTCTGTATACGGGTGTAGGCGCTATCCTTATCGGCGCTGGCGCCACCACATTGGCCCTCCAGGCCGACGAATCCGCCCAGCCATCGGGTGCTCTAGCCCAGAGTGGAGAGGCAGGCCAGGCCATCACCATTTACAAGAGCCCCAATTGCGGTTGCTGCCAGTCCTGGGCCGAGCACCTTGCGGCCAATGGTTTTGAGACCCGCATCGTTGAAACCGACAACCTTAATGAAATCAAACAGCAGCATGGCGTGCCACGCGATATGGCGTCCTGCCATACCGCGCTGATTGGTGATCTGGTGATTGAAGGGCATGTGCCGGCCAATGACATCCTGGCCTACCTTGAGGATCCGCAATTCAACACGACCGGCTTGTCTGTACCCGGAATGCCCCACGGCACCCCTGGTATGGAAACCGGCCGGAAGGACGATTACCAGGTCATTGCCTTTAACGCCAATGGCCAGCAACAGGTTTTCCGTGAGCACAAGGATTACTGAGGTCAGCCCTATGAGAGCAATGGTTTCCCGCCTGAATTCAGCAGTCTCCGGACTTTTTCTGTTCGCGTTCGTGGCTGTCATGCCGACCCTGGTTCAAGCCCAGTCTGTGAATGAGGGCCAATCAGTGAGAGCGCTGACGACGGACTCATCTGGCGCTTTGCTGGTGCTTCGGCAGAGCGGTCTGTTTGCCCTGGATAGCCAGAACACTACCGAGATCCCCCTGCCACCGTCGGATTCCGGCGCCCAGCCCCGGTCCATGGCAAAAGGTGCTGACGGAAGCCTGTACCTTTCAGGGCCTGGCCTTGGGATCTGGCGCTATGACGAGGCCAGCAAGCGTTGGCAATCCCTCAATGACACCCTGCCGGACCTGGGTGTCACGGCGATTGCCGCCCACGCTACCCAAGCCAAAACGCTTTACGCCTATCTCGGTGCAAGTGGCATGTTCCGATCCAGGAACGGGGGTGCCGAATGGGTGAAGGTAGACAGTGGCCCCCGGGAGCCGGTGCAGGCGTTCCTGCACTCTGATATGCCAGGCAGCATGGAAAGTGGCTGGCTGTTCGCCGGCACCACCCGCGGTGTGGCCCGTTCCATGGACTGTTTCTGCTTCTGGGGTGACGCCGGCGAATTGCGAGGAACTGTTTCCGCCATTGATTACGATCCTTCGGCCCCGGAAAACGTCTACGCCGTAATCGAGGGGCAACTTCACCACAGTTCTGACGGTGGCGAAACCTGGGCTGGCCTTGAGATACCCCAAGCGGTGACCGCTCTGACGTTCTCACCCTCGGAAGGACTCGTGGTGGGCACTAAAAACGGAGAGTTGCTTTCGCGGAACGCCTCTGGCGAATGGGTTCCTGTTTATGAATAAGTGGTCTTTCCCGCTGGTCTTGCTCATTGCCCCGGCCCTTGTGATGGCGGGAGGCGCGCCAACAAACAGTGGCAGCGTGCCGGCCGAAGTAACCGAGGGCCGCCAGATTTATGAGCAATACTGCGCCGCTTGCCACGGATGGCAGGGTGAAGGTGCGGCCGACTGGAACAAACCGGATGAGAAAGGCGAAATGCCCCCGCCACCACACGATGAGACCGGCCACACCTGGCGCCACAGTGATGCCATGCTGTTCAGGATGATTGCCGAGGGATGGCGGCATCCCTTCAACAAAACAGACCGGCTGACTATGCCGGCATTTGAGGACATCCTCACCGACCAGGAAATTCAGTCGGTGATCAATTACCTGAAAACACTCTGGACCGAGGACCAGCGCCGCTATCAACAGAACGAAAGTCAGGAATAAGGAACAACCCTCCCTCAAGTCTTGGGCAACTGGAAAATGGCATTGAAACAGCTTTTTAAGAAGTGGTCATGGTTATTCGGCCTCATCGGTTTCAGCATTGTGGTCACAGCAATCTTCGTGCTGCCGCAGTACCTGAAGCCTGATCTGGATGCCGGTGTTACCTTTTACGCCACCGAGGGATGCGCACCTTTCAAAGGTCAGTGTATCGGGCGAAAAGGCGATCAAACCATCACAGTCGGCTTAGGTAATGAAGCCATCGAATCGATGACAGAGATTCCCATCCGTGTGCATCTCGGCAACATGACAGCAGACTCCCTGATCGTGGATTTCGAAGGGCTTGAAATGTACATGGGCGTGGTCCGCACCCAGCTGTTACCGCATACCCAGGGTGTTTACCAGGGAACCATTACCCTGCCGGAATGCGGTACCGGCAAAATGCTATGGCGCGCACGGGCCATCATCGACAACGGCACGTCCAAGGAAGGCATCAAATTTGATTTCTGGGCGGTTTAACGAACTAACAAAACTTAGGGGGCCAAATGCCTGATCTTGCAACCTGGGGAATTGCCGCCGCGTTTGCCGGAGGTCTCGTGTCGTTTTTCTCACCCTGTACTTTACCCTTGGTTCCCGGCTACCTGTCGGTTGTTACCGGAGGCGCTCTGACTGAGGCTTCAAATCGGTTGAAGGCGTTCTGGCTGAGTCTTTGTTTCGTGATGGGGTTCAGTCTCGTATTCGTCGCCCTGGGTGCAAGCGCTAGTGTTCTTGGGCAATGGCTGATGGCTTATCGTGAAGAGGCCAACTTGGTGGCTGGCGTGCTCATCGTGTTAATGGGCCTGTTTATGTTGGGTTGGTGGAGCATGCCGGCGTTACAGCGGGACTGGCGCATTGGGCAGTCTCTTGAAGGCGGGCGCCCCACTGCCGCCTTCCTCCTGGGCATCGCGTTTGCCATCGGCTGGACACCCTGTATAGGCCCCATACTCGGGGCCATATTGGCGCTCAGCTCCACGCATGCCAATGCTGAGGCGGGCATGCTGTATCTGGCGGCGTATTCGTTGGGGTTGGCTCTTCCTTTTCTCGGAACTGCCCTGTTTATTGAACACTTTCGGCAACGAGTACGCTGGCTCAGTCGCTGGAGTAGACTACTGAGAGCGCTTGCTGGCTTGGTGCTCGTTGTAATGGGAGTAATGGTGCTCACCGGTCAGATGACACTCTTTGCGTCGTGGATGTTGTCGACGTTTCCGGTTCTCGGAACGCTTGGTTGAGCTGCGTAAAACCAAACTACAGGGAATGGGAGTGGTTCATGGCTTCATTCTCAAATACTGCATATGAGCAGGTTTCATGAACAGAGGAGGCTCCGCCAATGATACTGGACGAAATGGTTGTGATTAGTTTGGAGGCTCTGGAGGAAAGCCATGACTCGAATGTTCGCTTTTGTTTAAAGAGTTCGAGGAGCGCGGCCTGGTCGCAAAGCGAACATTCAGATGGACGCCGACGCCCGCTTTTTTGGAAAGCATGCACCAAGGACTGTCGCGCATTGGGCGATCTACTGATGTTAGTACAACCTTATTCATCTGCGGCTATATTCCAGATGATTTGGAACTTGAAGAGCTTGGAGATAGGGGCTATTGAACAACTAATTCTTCAGCAATCGCATGTTCAGTTTATTCTGTGAGAGCTAAGGTTAAAGTCCTTAATGACTCCAGGAATTCCACTCATGGATCGGTCGGAACACAGGCGCGGAAGAACACAACCACGACTCGATAAACCTCTGCCTCCAATCGAGACTCATCACACTCAACTTCCGGACACAAAAGGACGTAGTGGAAAAATCTGCCCTACACAAGGCAAAGAAGTTATTCGCGGTTTCATAGGCATCCTCCATGTCCAATTACCCGCTCCCTATCAACCAAAATTCGTTACACTCTAAGTAATGAGCAAACACTCACCCATTACCCTGCCCAAAGAAAAGTCCTTGTATCACCTAAATGGCTGGCTAAGCGCCTTGCTACCCAATGGTGCACGCAGTCATCTATCGTTGGTTAAAGACTTCCAAGACAACCTTTACCAAACCGAAGAAGAACTGTTGTCCGGTACGTCTACTGCAAGGCGTAGAGAGTTTGTAGCAGGACGAACACTTAGCCGCTTCTTGCTCGCAGATCTAGGATGTCCTTCTCAACCAGTTTTAAGGGGATATGACGGAATGCCTATATGGCCTGACGGCTACTGCGGGTCTATCACTCACAAACAAGGACTATGCGGCGCTATCGTCGCTAAAAATGAGGCCCTTGCCTCAGTTGGGCTGGATCTTGAGTTTAACCAGCCTCTAACAGAGTCAGTATGGAAGAACTTCATAAACGAAGACGAGCTTGAAGATTCCCCTAGCTTCGACTGGAAAGCAAACATTCTCTTTTCATGTAAGGAAGCTGCCTTTAAATGCTTATCGTCCTCTGGCATGGACAGCGCCAACATTCCATTGCGTGAAATTCTTGTGACGTTTTCCGAAGATAGCAACAAAGGCTTCGCAGTAGCTTGCCGCTTTAGAGGGGTAGTCCTGCATGGGCGAGCTATTGTAGATCGAAGGATTGTGCTCTCCGCAGTAAAAATGGTTTGATTTTCGAACACATTGGTACCAATATGTTTGGAAAACAAACCGGGAGTTTCCATGGCCAAAGTAACGCTGGAAAAGTTTCTCTCCAATCTAGAAGAGCTCAAAGAACTATTTACTAATGAGCTTGAGAGCATATTGGAGGGTGAGGAAGGTCTAGATGATCCCGACGCCGACGATGACATTTTTAGCGGAGGCGCGGCGAGCGTGGATTCTAAAGCAGTTGTTCAGCTAAACCCGATAGCCGAGAACGAGCTAAAAATAAAGCTTGACCCTGAAGAATGGATTACACCGGGTGGCTTCGGCACAGTAGACGAAGCAGTAAGTTCCCTAATCGAGGCCATCAAAAAGGTCTTGGAGAAATGAGGATAACCATTCATGAGCAATGATGGAATCGGACTCATAGCTGAACGACTCAGGGAGGCAAGAAAGTATATGGGCCTCTCTCAAGATTTCGTGGCAAAGCATCTGGGCATTCCACGTTCTGCTGTTTCATTGATAGAGTCGGGAAGCCGTCGAGTCAGAAGCGATGAGCTTGTTAAGCTTTCCTCGCTTTACGACCGACCAGTAAGCTACTTTACTGACAACGATTCGAATGAAGAAGACCCAGCAATCGCACTTCTCGCAAGAAACTACAAGAACCTCTCCGAGAATGATCGGACTGAGCTTGTCCAGTTTGCTCAGTTCCTGGCATCAAGAAAAAAAACAAGGACGAGTGAATGAATATTCGAGGGGCGCGCCTCAAAGCTACAGCGGCTGCTAGCGACTTGCATCGCAAACTAAACTTGAGGTCAGAAATTAGAGAAGGACTTCGGCCAATAGATGTCTACAAAGCAATCATTGACCTAGATGTACCACTTCTCTTCCGCCCCCTCGAGGGCGTGCTCGGTGTTTATTTATCAAGCCCGGAAAAAGGCATCCTTATCTCTTCTTCAGATGCACTTAATCCGGCTAGGCAACGCTACACGGCCGCTCATGAGCTCGGTCATCTATGTATGGGGCATGGCAACAGCGTGGACGACGCCCAGAATATTGATGACCAAGAGAGCTTGCAGCGAGCCGAAACAGCGCCTACTGATGTACCCATTTTCGAAGCTGAAGCTGAGATGTTCGCCTCCGAATTCTTAATGCCAAAAGCCTTGATTCTTAGCACCTGCAAAAAAATGGGGTTGAACAAAGCGGGAATAATGAACCCAAAAAACGTTTATCAACTGGCATTGAGACTCGGAACAAGCTATCAAGCCACCTGCTATGCCCTCAGGTCCAATGAACTAGTTAGTTTTCAGGCGCTGAACCGCCTCACACAGTTCACCCCAAAGCAGATCAAGCAAGAATGCATAGACGAGGGGACCTCAATCGAGCACCCGCATTCTGATGTGATTCTTTTGGACAAAACCGATCACGGTCGGCAGCTGTTATTAAAGCCTGGCGACCAAGTCATTATGTCTCTTCCAGAACATACGTCAGGAGGATTTCAGTGGACAGTTCCTGACATTAGCCCACTCGTACACTGGTTAGATGATAAAAGAAGTGGAGCTTCGCCTGAAGGTGTTTTCGGTTCCCCGGTGCTTAGACACCTGACGTTTACGGGAGAATCTAAAGTCGATCTTCTGCTAACAGAGTGCAGATCATGGGGAAATCGGGAATATATCAACCAGTTCGCAATAAACGTCGATTTTCGAGGCCGTGAAGAAGGGCTTCCACGAGTTGCACGGGAGGCCCTCTGACTATGTCTGGCCCCGTCAAAGTTATTTGCGACTATAGAGCTCAGCTACCTGGAATACGTGATCAAGGGTCGCGCCCACAGTGCCTGACGTTCGCCGCGAGTGATGCGAACTCCTACTCCAATGGAACCCAAGACTGCTTATCAGTGGAATACTTAGCTCTCCATGCAGCAAACAGCCAGACGTGTGGGGGCAGCGGATTTACTTTTGAATCAATAGCGCTCGCTCTGCACAACCAAGGACAACCACTAGAACATAAGTTCCCCTACGATCCCACCTGCAAGCAGCTGACAAGGCCTCTCAAATACGATAAATCGCACTACACACCTCTCTACAAAGCCATCTTGCTCGTCAAGCTTCCTAAATTCGATGAAATAATCCAAGGCCTCTCACAAGGAAAATTGTTTGTGCTTGGACTTGAGGTGACTCAGGGGTTTTTGCGCAATGACCCATCAGCGATTTTTAGTGACGAGGTCGGCACGAGAGGAATGCATGCGGTGCTAGCAGTTGGATACGGTGAGCTTCCATCAGGCGAGCTAGTAATTCTCGTGAGGAATAGCTGGGGAGACTCATGGGGAGACGCTGGCCATGGTTGGATCACAAAGTGTCTGTACTCAAATAAGGCGGCAAACGCAGCAGAGCTGGAGGCGTAAGTGATAGAAGTCTGTAATGGAGTATCTAGGTCGGAGGCATGGCTAAAGGCGGTGCAAAAGCTTTCTTCCGCACCTGAAAACGAACTATATAATCTAATTATTGAGATAGACGAGCCGTGCAGCAGCACAAAACAGGATCGCGAAGTAGAAAAGTGGATCGATCAATACCTCACGAAGAATCCGGTGAATACAGTCGCAGAGACAATCTTTCCAGCATCAGAGTACAGACGTCACAAAGCTAAAGGCGTTTATAGTGTCTACCCAGATGTGGTTTATCCCCAGGTACGGAGATTTAGCGCTAACCAACAAGGCACATATGCCTACCGCATCTTGAGAGGAGTGAACAGCAAAGGTGCGACGACACGCCCACTTGAAAACATAATATCTAGAATAAAGAGCCAAACAGGCCCGAACGGCACGAGAATAAGACTATGCTACGAAGTCGCAGTAGCGCAGCCATGTGATATTTCTATCAGTCAAAATGGTAAAGCAATCCGCGCCTTTCCTTGCATGAGCCATCTCAGCTTCAAACTTTCGAAAGACTGCAAAGCGGTCCACTTAACAGCCCTCTATAGAAGTCAGTACTACTTCAGTAAAGCACTCGGAAACTTTCTTGGCTTAGCTCGTCTTCTTAAATTCGTAGCCAACGAAACTGGCCTTGCCCCTGGCTCGCTTGTTTGTCACGCAACCTATGCGAAGCTTGATTACCCACAAGGAAAAACCCGAAAAGCACGAAACGAACTTGGAAAAAATTTCCTGAACAAGGAGACCTAAGTTGCTTCCTGACGAGTACCTAGAGTTAGCGCTGAAGACATCTGTAATTGACTGGACGGACAAAGAGCAACGGAAGATTGCCCCTCTTGGACTCCTTGGGGAGTTAGGTTCGCTTGCTACCGTCCTCAAAAGGGGCATCCGTGATTCGTCCTCTTATGAAGGGTACGACGAGCACCTGAAGGAAGAACTTGGGGATCTTCTGTGGTACCTGGTCATAATCTCATGTAGTCGCGGCGAGAAGTTGCAGTCGTGGCCTATCCCTAAAGAAACGAGGGATTTGTTTCACCACCTCCTCGCTGTTGAAGAAAGCGTCACTGAGCTCATGGTGAACGACACACGATCTTCAAAAGCATCCAGCAGTACAGCAGCAAATATCCATCATGCATTCCAAGAGCTGGCCAATATGGTTAATGCTGTTGGGCTAACCATGGCAAGCGTCGCGGTGGCGTCGTCTAAAAAAATTCGTTCTCATTGGTTGGAAGATGCTGAAAGACCGGCGGCGAGGTACGATCAAAACTTTCCGGAATACGAAAGGCTTCCAAGAAAGTTCGAGGTCAATTTCCTAGAGCTTAAGCATCAAGACCAGGGGCTGCCGAATGAACTAATCATTTCTATTGACGGGATGCACCTGGGAGATCGGTTGACAGACAACAACCACGAAATCGACGGATACCGATATCATGATATTTTTCATTTGTCAGCGGCATGCTGCCTCGGATGGTCTCCCGTATTTAGACGGATGCTAAAAAAGAAAAGAAAGAGCGATGCCCGAATCGACGAAGTGGAGGATGGTGCAAGAGCCGCAATACTAGAAGAGGCAATCGTGGGCCAAATATTCGCATACTCTCGAACTAAAAATTATCTAGAAAACATCAAGAGAGTAGATGCTGACCTCATCAAACTAATCCAAAGCCTAGTCCAAGGGTATGAAGTCGAGTCCGCTGAACCATGGGAATGGCAAGATTACATTTTAAAAGCCATGGGCATTTTTCGAGAAGTGCGAAATGGCTTCACAGGGAAAATATCATTCGACGCTGAACAGCGATCGATCGAAATCACTAAGTCCTAGGCGATACCGGCAATTTTTCTAAAAACATACACTCAGATCACCGGGTGCCAAAGAGACATCAAGTCAGTCAAGCAAACAGGGGGAGACTAGAGCCTTCCGAGAAGCTAAACGCTTGAGTCTTTTCGGATACATCAGACAAGGCCTCTGCTCGGATACTCTCATTGAGTCCCCACTTGGGTGGAAACCAAGGTGAAATGTTCTCTCGGGAGCTTGGCGCGTATTTTTGCTTGATTCGCGTCCTGCCACTACGCCCCGCAAACTCCGGGTGTGCAACTCGAGAATATTTATCTACCTCACAAAAAAGGTTCTGGCAATCTATCAGCTTTAGGGGCCTTCCCCACAACGACTGAAAGCTCAATCCCAGCCTGTCGAAGTGCTCCTCTTGCTGCTCACACACCATTTTAATGATGTCGGCCTCACTGTAATCTCCAAAATCACTAAAACACTTTCGAATCCCATCACGAGCTCCCGGACCGGGCATGACGAACTCTGTTTCTGAAAAATCGAAATGATCGGAGTAATTGAGATCGGTAATGTACTGATAAGCTAGAAACGCTCCAATTGAAGGCAACGAAAGCAGCATATTATAGCCTTCCTCCATCGAGTTAACGCTCGCAATCTCTGAGAAAAATCCGGACCATTTGAGCGATTCCAGTAGCTCTAAGTGAAACTGGTGCTTAGAGCTCTTTCCACAGCCCTGGGTTTTCCCAGATGGCATAATGTAAGCTGCGGAGTATATGGCTCCTTTATGAGTTTTCGCTGCATCTAGCATTTTACCAAAGCGCTTCGACTCGAACGCATCAAGGGAAATCTGCCCATCCAACTCATTCGATAGGAATTCCCAAGTCTCTATTTTATTGAATATTTTGAAGAGTATTATCCGGAAAACAGTATCTTCCAGCCCATAACGCTTTCCATAAATGACTTCTTTGATGAGGTACTGACTCACACGGTCGGACGCCCGGTAAGCATTAGTAAACTTGTGAGCCGAGATAATTGGGTCTTCGGTCCATGGCATACGCTTCCCTTTTACACGCCTCATGAAGACGTTTTGCCTCTCGGCTGCAAAACGCCAGTAGGTATCGAACACCAGGGAAGGTTTTGGCTTGCGCATCCTCACGAACATAGATGGGCTCTTTCTGAGCACCTTGCTTGTTGTAGTTACCATATTTCGCGCTTCCCGGTTGAACCTACTTTCAGTGTAATTATATAATGATATTATCAAATTCAACTGTTATTATCAAAGAATGTCGCGAACTAGAAAAAACTCACAGCTCCGGACCCAAATGTGCGCACGACTCAAAGTGCTTGTACATGATGTTCTAGAGTTGACTGATAAGGAAGCATCCTCAAGGATGGGCTATAGCAATACCACAACGCTATGGCGAGTTTGGCAGGGAAAAACTTTCCCTGACGCAGAAAAGCTCTATCTACTTGCTACCAATGTTGGCCAAGACGGAACGAAACCAAGTTTGCACTGGGTGATAACGGGAGAGGGGGAGCCACTTCAAAGCGAAGAGCCCCGCGTTCAAAGCGGCCAGTTAGCGAGGCTACGCTTAAAGGAGCATATCCAACGAATGCCTTTAGACAAGGCGGAATCACTCCTATCTTTTCTGACTGATTAACTCAATCTAAAAACCACGTAAAATACAATCTCTGCCGCGAAGATGACGGCCATTGGCCGCAACAGTCATAATGACCAAGCTCTTGTGAAAGATTGCATAGTGGCGCGACGCAAGGAGCGTCCCTTGCCTACACTTGATACTGATTGAGCCTTCTCCCCAGCCCAGCGGTTGCCCGCTAAGCTGGAAGGCGACCAAGCTCTACAAGGGAGAAGACTCAATGAACTTTTACCATAGCACCCACCGCCATTATTGTGGAATCGACCTGCACGCCCGCAGCCTGTATGTCTGCATCATCGACCAACAAGGCGAGGTGTTGCTGCACAAGGAAATCAAAGCCCGGCCGGAACCGCTACTGGCTCTGCTGGAACCCTTTCGCGATGATCTCGTCGTCGGTGTCGAATGCATGCACTGCTGGTACTGGATATCAGACCTGTGCGAGGAACACGGTATCAACTTCATTTTGGGCCATGCGCTGTACATGAAGGCGATCCATGGCGGCAAAACCAAGAACGACCGTATTGATTCCTTCAAAATCGCGATGCTCATGCGCGGTGGTAATTTCCCATTAGCTTATGTCTATCCCAAGGAGATGCGCGCCACCCGCGATCTGTTGCGCCGTCGTACCCGCATTGTCCAACATGGCGCTATGCTCAAGGCCCACGCTGTGAACACTCTGGGCCAGTACAATTTGCCGCCCAGCAAAGCCAACCTCAACAACCCTGGCGGTCGCTCACAACTCACCGCTGCTTTTAGCGATCCAGACGTTCAGCGCAACATCGATCTGGACCTCGCCATCGTCGACTGTTATCAGCACGAACTCAAAAAGCTTGAATGGCATCTGGAGCAGCAGGCCAAACAACACGATCCAGCATCACTCAATGTGCTGAAGACCATTCCTGGAGTCGGTCGCATTCTGGCCCTGACCATTCTCTACGAAGTCGGCGATGTTCAACGCTTCGAATCGGTTCAAAAGTTCGCGTCCTACGCGCGCCTGGTGAAGTGCAAAGCGGAATCCGCCGGCAAAGTCTACGGCACTCAGGGTAACAAGATTGGCAATGCTCATCTGAAGTGGGCGTTCTCAGAAGCAGCTGTGCTGTTCATTCGCAACAACGACAAAGCCAAGCGGTATGTTGAAAAGCTCCAGAAGCGAATGAACAAACCCAAAGCCCTATCGGCCCTGGCCCACAAGCTGGGAAGAGCGGTGTACTTCATGCTCAAAGACAAGAGAGTGTTCGATGAACAACGGTTCCTGAGAGGTTAGTCACGCCACGGGCTGAGCATGACGTCTAACTGGATCAGAAAGGATGACGCTGAAGACTGCGAGTCTGCTGACTGGTACACCGATACCCAAGCGGTTTTCTGTCACCGATGTTGAAGCCAGAGCGACTTGATTAGCCAGCCCGTGGGCGTGCCTTAATACCATGAGCCAGTGCGCTTACACCGGTCCTGAGCCTGACACTAACTGGAGCCATGCAGCCCGACGCTTGAATAGCGCCAGTGACCGGTTAACCGATGAATGTCTGGTGCCCCTGACCCACCGATGGAACGACCGGTCAGGCTGTGGCCTAAAGCCACGTAAGAGAGCCCCTATATGTGTTTGCTGTAAGTGCCTGACAGCTCCGCGAGACTGACGAAGCAGGCGTTCTCGCTCATGGGTTTAGGTTGGCCGCTAGCGCGGCCAAAAAAATGACTATTGCCTATTGAATCCGAGAAGGCTCATATGGGTTAAATGGATTTTGGATCAGAGAGCGAACCGACCAGCTCTTTAGCCTCGCGTTTGAATTCACGCATCTTCTGAATATTCTGAGGGATGAGGCTGTTGATGCCTGTAAGCTCGCGATTCTCTGCCTCCATAGCTTGAACCGCGCGCTCGAGCGCCTGTTCTTGCGTAGTACCTTCATCACGAAGTCGAATATCTCTGACTACTTCGTTTAGCTTAGCTTGAATCTGATACTTTCGATTTTGTTGATTTTCTAGCAGATTAATCAGATCTGCGCTGCGATGATAGTATTTGAAAATTTGGGCTCTGAGCCCCTCGTCTGTCACCAAAACGAGCCAATCACGATTTTTCAGGTAAATCTGTCGCGACTCTCTTAGTTCGTTCAACGTTGTGAACCAGACAGTTCCACTTTTCTCCCATTCATCGATGAGCCGTTCATAAAGGTTCTCCGAAGATTTCAGATCATCCAATATGCCTATAAGCATCAAAGATTTTAAACGCTTCATTCGAGAGGCTTCGAGCCGCCACTGAAGGAACCACCCTGTTCCGGCGGCCAAAACACCTCCGATAAGCGTGGCTAAGAGTTCTGGCATAAAGCCTCCATTTAACGCTTGCACCATGCGCGCCCACGGAATGCAGCCGAAGGCGCAATGTAGTGGGCGTCGCCGTGCCTGCACTGGTTATGCAAATCCGGCACTATATTCATCAGTTGCTCCTCTCCGCCAATATTGAGAGGGCGATTAGATTGGCTTTCCCAGGCAGGTCCCTTACTGAGCTCATAGTCCCACTCAGCCTTGAAATTGGTGCATAAGACTTATCCGCTCTCACCAAAATTTGGGGCCATGGCTCTGACTCTTGAAGTCGCAACATGGTTTGTGACAACTGCACCCACCAATACGCTTCCCTGAGATCACTTTCAGACGAACGGATTTGGGAAAAGATGTACTCGGACTCCGAAACAAAGGTCTCGATCCTGCGCTGAATATAAATCGGGTTGCTATTCAGATCTCCCAGTGCTTTTGCCATAACGTTGGTGTCAAGTTTCCCAATTTTTTGAACTTCAGATTGTACCCAGTCACTCTCAGAAGGGGTTGGAGCTTTAACGGACTGCTCGAGTTGGCCAACCATGCCTTCAAATAGCTCTAGGCCATACATCCGCGCTTCTCGGCTTTTGTAATTGAATTCACCCCCGAGTAGGCTGAGAAGTACTTGCTGCCTATCCAGCTCTTTTCCTGATGATACAGCTGGGAAGCCAAGTGCAAGTATGAGCATAGGGATTAATAGTTTATACACTTGCCTCTCCTTAATGCATAACAGCAATTAGGCAGCACGCTTTATCATTACGGAAATTTGACTGCGTCATTATTACTGACTTTGAACCATCAATCGCGCTGCACATGAATCGATAAAACAACAGCTTAGCCGAGCATGGACATCTCTGCCATGTAATCATTCAGTGGTGGAACTGAAGCAGGGATGTTTACAGAGGCTCTGGAGAAAAGCCCTGGCTCGATCGCTTTTGTTTAAAAACTTGGGAAGCTCTTCTTCTTGGTCAACCAAACGCTTCCTAACGTCGGGTCAGGCCATTTTTCTTCCGATGCACTGATTAATAGCCGACGGATTTCCAATGCATCGGCTGGTCTTTGAGAAGCTCAGACCTAGATCCCAAGACGGGTGCGAACAGCCGCCCAGTTCGGATAAGCACAGCTGCCAAATTGGATGAGTTCCCCCTCGAAAAGGTCTTGGCCTTTGCCCTCATGATTGTCGTCTATTAATAGGTCTCCTTTGAGGAGACCTTTATGACCGCAGAGAATGAGCTTTTCGCAAAAATCGTAACCGAAATAAAGCTCGATCCATTCCCGCTTTTCAGCATAACTGAATGGGTTTTTCGTGCTTGGGGCAGATAGGATATAAGGATCGTACTCGTCCGAATCGACCAAGCTCTTCACTGCTTCAATTGCACCCTCAATTGGACGAAGATTGGCAAAGAATCGATATTGGGACTGGGGATACCGAACAGTCGGATTCATCTTTACGGCTTTTGAAAATGCGCCTTTGAAGTCGCACAAGGTGTCATCCATATCGATATAAACGATCTTCATCTGAACTCCCCTTCGATCACTGCTCTCTTCACGAAGCTCCACTCCCTCAATATCGTTGTCCATAACTTTCACAGGTCGATGATGATTGGTGGGTTGACTGGCCGATAGCGAGCATCACAAGTGCTCGCGTTGGCGAACTTCAAGCCATCGCTTTCGCGAATCGCAAAGCCATAACTTTCATGAATGTGACCGCAGATATGAGCCTTGAGCTGCGGCAGCTCATCAATCTTCTTTGCGAGCGGATAGCATCCGACGTGTTCACCGATATCCGGAATCCAGTCGAAAATCCCCAATGCTGGTCCGTGTGTCACGAGTACATCAGTATCCTCCGGGACAAGCTTTAGTCGCCCCCACCTCTCACCTTCTTTCGCGTTGAAGCTCATCCATCGGAAAACCGGTTGCCAGGGGAATCCATAGAACTTCAACCCTCCAATCATTGCTGCTTCCCCACAGAGGTAGGTGATTTCGTTTTTCTCACACATTTCCCGTGACCAATCCGGGTAGCGAACAAAACAGTGGTCGTGATTACCTGCGATTAGTACTTTGTGCTTGTGGGGCTGAGAGCCCATCCAACGTGTAAAGTCATTGAGCTGCGGTAGAGAGCCTGATCCGGTGCAGTCTCCCGCGTGGACCAGAACATCGCCCTCCGGGAGAGGCAGCATCTTGCCATGCAGACTGTGTGTATCGGATATACAAACGAGTCTCACCGCTACTCCCAAGGACAGTCTGGGCTGCCCCACTCTGCGCCTACAGGTCCCCCGACTGCACCCTGGAGTTTTCTTTTTTTGATCCAGTCGATCGCGATCTTGTCCATGTCTTCAAATGGGATTTCAACAACAAGCACATCCCAGGATTTGCTTTGGAACGTCTCTCTTTGGACTCGATACTCCCGCGGATGATTCAGCTCTAGAAAAACTGACTCTGGTTGAGCGCTGAGCATCTCCTGGTAATAAAGGTGATAATTCAGACCGCTGGAAACTGAAGCTTTTGTGCTCATGTCTTGGCTCTCTGGTCATCAACGCTCGCGAAAACTTTTCCTACGCTCGCGACATTCCATAATTAAAATTATTTTCCCGTTTTAAATCATATATTTACGCCATCCTCAGTGTATGCGAAGATTGGAAAGTCCGCCAGTCTAAAGTTACAAAAAGAGTGCGCTCCCTAGCGCGAGGCCAAGCTCGGGATTTGGACCTCAAACCCACTGATCTCGAAGAACGCCATAAAACGAGGTTTCAATCATGGATGGACAAAAGCAAAAAACGCTTCTTTGCATGGATCTCGAAGGGACGCTCATTAGCAACGCCGTCTCCCAAATTCCCAGGCCTGGTCTCCATGCTTTTCTCGGGAACGTGTGGGAGGTCTGTAATCTGATGCTGTACACATCCGTCAGCTCAGAGCGAGTACAGGCGATTCGGAACCTGTTGGTCGAAGAGGCAGTGGTGCCAATCTGGTTCCTTGACCTACCTGTCATCCATCCCAGCGGTACGATAAAAGACAAGGCCCGCTGCGGCCGGACTGACGCACTGTTGCTGGATGATCAGGCCGCGGTTATTGCTCCTGGTGAGGAGGATTGGTGGGTTCCAATTGCAGAGTATCTGCCGCCTTACTCAGACCATGATCGCGAGCTCGTTAAAGCTCTCGCTACCATCAAGTCCCGACTGAATGAGTCGGATTGAAAACGTAACTTGGTCAGAGTCTGACGCCAGAAAAGCACAGGTCGGTGAGGCAAACTACAATCTTGAGGATGAGGAGGGCAGCAAGTGACTATTGTTCGGGTTAACTTCCCTTATCGTTCACCTCAGTTTTCAAATCAGAAATGCCCGCCATCTGGCGGGCATTTCTGATTGTTATGAGCCCCGAGGCTACTCAACATACCCTCCAGCGGTCTCCAGCAAATCCTGCTCATACAAGAAGATGTCGTTGAGAGTCTCGATAGGATGGCGGGTTTCGTTCTTTTCACCATCAAATATCCCTATGTACTTCTGAGACCGATTAAAGTGCATCCGGCACAAAGGCTTGCGGTTGTTATCATCAATCAGCACACCGCAGTAACTCTTGGTGTCTCGCATCACCACTCTATCTGGATCAATGGCCTTGCGCACGATCGCTTTGACCAGGTTGTAGCCTTCTACTTCATCATCAGTTGTGATGACTCCGTTATCAGCTTCTTCCTCAACTTCCGTCGAGTCTTCGAGAGGATCGGAATAGCGATTCATCGCGCTTTGCAAGCGATCATTAATCTGTTCGTTCAGGAACTGGTTGATCGCTTTTTTGATGATTGGCTTGAAGTCGTTTTTGACTGACTGAGTCAGTTTGCCTTCATATACGGAACCGGCTAGCAGCTTGACCATGTCATCGCTCGGATCCCGAAGCTCCTGTTGCAACACTTTCTTGATCTGGTTGGAGAACTTCATTTCCCCCGCAGAATTGAGCACATCCTCAAGATCGAATTTTTCTTTGGTCAGTTTCTTGAGTTCTGGCACCAGGCTCTCGTCCAGGTTTTCGAAATCGATCTCCAAGAACGGCCGCTCATCCATCTTGTTGGTGGCATCCAGGTCACTGAAGAACTGGTAAATACTTCCATTGGTCAGGATGGCAATACGGGCAGTGGTAACCGAGAAATAGCGATAGAGTTGAGAGGCGTGCTTTAGTTTGAGCTGTTCCCCGTACTTCTTGGCCTCAATAAGAATCTGGATTTCGCCGTCGTGTGTGATGGCGTAATCCACCTTTTCTCCTTTCTTGGTGCCGGTGTCAGCGGTGAACTCCGGCACCACTTCGTTGGGGTTGAAAATGTCGTACCCCAAAACCGAATGAATAAAAGGCATGACCAAGGCATTCTTGGTCGCCTCTTCGGTATCCAGCTTGTCATTGACTCTTTCAATTTTTGAGACCAAATCCATTACTTTGTCTTTGAATTCCATGCTTTCTCTCCAGCTCATTGACTCAAATAAAGTTAGTGAGCTATCGGGAGTTCGTCAATAAAAGTACTGGTTCTAGACTTGGCTTGGGTCTGTCGCTGCTCCAAAGATACTTCTTTACTGCTGACCGGAGTCTTCACTGCCCGGATCGAAAAGAATTTCTGCTGCAAGCCTGCCAAATTTCCCCGACCACGCATGAATTTCACGGGACTCTGAAAACGCTCTCTACAACCGGTGCTCGCATAGCGAAACTCTCCAGCCCACAATGAGGCAAACTCAAAACGTCAGGATAGATGGGCTAAGGAAAGGCACCATTTCGACTTCTGGGATGAACTTATAGATCTTCCAGGTTCACTGGAATGCTTTGTTCGGATTGGCGCGATTCAATCAACGGAACAAGCCCTTGTTCCTCAATTCGCTCAATCATCGCCTCAAACAAATCCGCTGGAACGCAATAAAATTCTGGCTTTTCTCGAATCAGAACCGCAACAGGAAATCCTTTTCCAGACTCCACAGCCGCAATTGGATTTGCCTTCAGTTCGGAGAGAGTCACTGAAACTTCTGGGCGAGTTGGCTGCTTCATGTATTCACTCCCTCTAGGTCTCTGAGCTCATCTAATGACCAAAGATAATGTAGCAGGAAAGAGGCAGACGGGAGTCGAAGGGAAGCCGATCTAGGTTACAGACCAAAGGCATTCCTATTGGAAAGCGGTGTGACAACTGCTTGGATTATGAGATTCGCGGGCCAGCAGAACCTTCCTCAGATCAAGCTCGCCCCTTCCTCTGCGAAGCTGAGGGCAGTGAGATACCTTCCGACCTCGCATCACATCTAACGCGCTCTTAGCCAAGCAATTCCGGGTCGATATCGGCTTTGTCCAAAGCGCGCTGAATTCGACGGCGATACTTGTCCGCAGTGCCACCGTATTCCGCAGCGAGGTCAACAAAACTCCAACCCGCGAGGTTTCGCTTGATCAAAGCGATGTCCTCTCCAGACAAGCCCTTCGCTGAGAGCAAAGAGTCGACGCGATCATCGTCCAGGGAAGCGAAGCTTCCAGCGTGACTCAGGTGTTGATCCCAGTAGTCAGAGTCATCTGCTAGCTCCGAGTCAATGATGTACCTCGCTCGCGCACCGACCTGGCCTTTTTCGTTGTTAACCGACCACCTTTTGAGCCGGTCATTGCAGTAATGTGCAACGCCAGAGATCAGGTAACGCGCAACGGGGTGCTTGAGAATATCGCCTTCCCCGTCGCTTTCTTCGGCTTTCAATGAGCTGGTGCCGGCTTGGATCGCATTCAACAGATGTACCGTGACCTCGTTCAAGGCATCTTCTGCAACTTGGTGCACTTCGGAATCTCTGCCTGTCCCGAGAATGTGGCCCAACTTCTTTTTAACGACTGAAAGCGCCCCCTGTTTTACATCATCGTGCATCGCAACACGTCCGATCTCTTCTGTACTCACAGGGCCCGTCGAGTAGTCCATACATCACTTCCTTCTCTGTGCGCTCGAAAACATTACCAATAATTAATCTAAGGCTTTTCCAAAAAAAAACTCAAATTTTCCCAAATTTTTTGTCCGGTTTTGCTCTGCAATTTAGTTACTTACCTGTGAACGCGGGGATATCAACATTCCATAACAATAAATATATTCAGTAAAAACAAAAGGTTATGAACTTGCGGCAACCCTGTTTTTAACTATTGGTTGATATCCGAACAAACAAAACTGGAGTAGCAAATGCAGCAACGTGAACTCGTCAAACAATCACCGATTCGGTCTTCCTACCTCTCTCACTCAGCCCATTACGGTCGAGTGTACGCGGTCGAAAGTACGCTTGAGCTCGACTACCTGAACCTGATTCGGTTCGAGAAGACCGCTGAGTCCGTCGAAAGCCAACCTTTTTCGATTCGATTCCACCTCGCAGGTCGTCCGAGGCGGTATACACCTGACTTCCTGGTGATTGAAAACGGCGTCGAATACGTTGACGAGATAAAAACACGCAGCGCTGCGAACAACCCGGAGTTTTGTCATAAAGCTCAAAAGCTTAGCGGAATTTTCAGGGCGCAGGGCCAAGTCTTTCGAGTTTTAACGGAAGATGACATTCGTCCCGGGCATCGAGCCCAGAATATTCGATTTTTGGCGCCGGTACTCGATGCACCCGCACCATGGGATGAATACCAAACGCTTCTCAACGCCACCGATAAGCGTTCTGCCTCTATGCCAGAGCTTCTCAAGTTGCTTGCAAGCGTGGCAATCACGCCCTCATTCGTTCGTCGTGCCGTCGCACATCACCTTTTGCAGTGCGATCTGACGAAGCCCTGGTCCCAACTGGACTTTACTTGGTAACCACCCAACTCCGAACACTTCGAAAGGAGATAGCCATGTTCAATACCATCGCAACGACCGGGAACCGCGTGTCTTTCCATGGCCTACACGCGACTCTAACAACGCTGCCAGATTCGACCGTCGCCCTCTGCTTCGACAAAGAGAAGCAGCCCACCGTCATTAAAACTCGCACGGAGATCGAGTCCGAATTCGGGAAAACCCTCCATCTCATCCCGAAAGGGGAAGTGGCCGCGCCTAAAGCACCCAATGTCTCCGTTGCAGATCTCGAAGAGATTAAGCGACGCTCCGCTTACCTTGATGAGTTGCGTAGACGCACAACCAAAGGCGGCATTGGCGGTATCAAAATCCGGCAACAAGTCATCGCAAGGGTTGCGCGGGAGATCCAAGACCCGAACCCGATTTCTCCTGCGACTCTTGCACGTTGGGCACGCCAGGCGCAAAGGCACTCTCAGGGCGTTGCCTCGACGCTAAAACCAAAAGCACGCCAGCGCAAGTCCTCGTTCTCCCAGGATGTCCAGGATTTTGCACTGGAGGTTATTGACGACTACTACCTCCAGCTCGGAAACCCGACGCTTCAGTATGCGTACGACTGCTTTACCGAAGAGTTTGAACTCAAGTTTGGCCGGAATGCTAAAAGACCCTGTCGAGAGGTGTTCCGCAAATGGGCAGCGCAAGCTTGCGACCCGATTGGATTTATCGAAAAACGCGAGGGCCGGCGCGCCGCGAAAGCAGCGAGGCGAAATGCCAAGAAGAAGCTTCGGGCCGAACGGATTCTGGAGCGCGTCGAAGCCGATGCGGTGAACCTGGCTATCGGAGTCACCGACGAGGAGGGCCGGTATCTTGGCCCCGTCACCCTCTTTGCCGTCATCGACGTTTACTCTCGCTCGGTGCTTGGTCTGATTGCCCAAATCGGCAGAGGCGAATCCGCGGGATCGGTGATCGACAGCTATAGACATGCTATTTGCCCCAAGTCACCGGATTCGTTGCCCCTCACTGTCGAAAACAATTGGCCGATGTATGGCGTGCCAGAAAAGTTTGTGTGCGATGGCGGCTCGGGCTATGCCAGCGTAAAAACATACGCTTTCTTAGCGGACACGGGCTCTGATTCTGAGATCGTGCCAACGTATGCGGGATGGCGAAAGCCTTTTGTAGAACGCTTCTTTCTGACGCTTCGCACTCGCTTTGCCCAGACACTGAAGGGCTACTGCGGGAAGCATACGGATCGTCCAAACCTGGATGCGACGATCAAAGAGAAGGCGTCAATGACGTTGCAGGAATTTCGCACTGCGCTCTACGAATGGGTTGTCGACGAATATCACCAAACGCCCCATCGCGGTTTGAACGGCAAAACACCGTATGAGGTCTGGGAAGAGCAGGTTCAGGTCTTTCCACCGCATTTGCCGACTAACTACGAGCGGATCAGATTCACTATGGGTGAAACCCGAATATGCACTATTTCTGGAGTTCACGCACATCAGGGCATCCAGCTCAATAATCTGCGATACAACGACCCCGATAACAGGCTCAAGGAGATCGGGATGGATCTTCGGAGACGAGGCGAAGCGGCTGAAGTCATGGTTGAATACACCCACAATGACGTCTACTCGGTCAACGTCGTCGATCCCTTCACCGAGCAAGTTTTCAAGGCTGTTGTCGTAGACCAAGACATTGAGCCAGGAACAACACTTGCTGAATTGAAGGTCTCGCGCCCAAGCACTTATACCAATAAAGGCTTCACGGGCCGGCGTCGCGCCAAATCCAGCCCCACCTTTATCAACGCTAACGCTGCGCACGACGAAAACTCACGACGAGTTCGCTCACGGCGCAGTCAACATGCACCGTTAAACGCTATTGAAGCTGAACTCGCGAGGATCAGAGAGGAGGACGACACCCTTTCCCCTCCAACTGCCCGCAGAAGTTCGATATCGAGCGCATCCGAGGACCCCATCGCAGAAGAATACGGCACAGACGGAGTATACGAAGATGACTGATTTTAAACGTACAAGCGCCCGAGGACTCAATCCTGCCATCGTAGAATTTGCGAAATGGCGAACAAGACACGACCGGTTTATCGAGGCACTCAATTATATTCAGCGTACTCATGCAATGTCCGGCGTGGAAGGCGTGGGAATGCTGCTCATGGGTATACCGGGTGTGGGGAAATCCTCAATCCTCAAATCCTATGTCGAGAATCATCGCGAAGGGCGAAACGATTTGGAGAGCCTTGAACGCTCGAAAGAGCCCATCATTCTCGTTTCTGTGCCTGCGGAGCCGACGCTCAAGACTCTTATTCAAGAGATTCTTCTGGCCTCAGGTTTTGAGGGTTCGATTAAGGGGACCGTTGGCGAGCTGAAACAGAAGCTCAATGAACTGATCCGTCAACGGGGCGTGGAATTGCTGATTTTCGATGAGTTTCAGCATTTTCTGCGTGACCAAGCGAAATCCAACACACGAGGTGTGGTCAATCACATCAAGTTGATGATGGATAAGCACAAGCTGGCCGTAGTCATGGCGGGAACACCCGCCGGTTACCGGTCAATTGCTCAACACGACGAGCTGTATCAGCGATTCGCCCAGAGGCAGACACGTCTCACTCCGTTTCAGATCGATTCGAAAGAGAATCTCCATGCTTTCGGGTCATACCTGAGAGCGGTCACGAAGTTTCTCCAGCTTCAGGACGTCGAGATCATTCCATTAGCCAATAAGGCGATGATGCTGCGCGTCTACGTAGCGACAAAAGGGATCCCTCGACTGATCGCGGGGCTGATTAAAGAGGCGCTTGAAAGCCTAGAGCAAGGAGAGAAGATCACTCAGCAAGACCTTGCTAAAGGGTTCAGCAAAACCTCAATGAACCCGGAGCTCGGGAACTTCAATCCGTTTCTCGCAAGTTACGAGCGGGTTCAAGAGCACGCCGCGAAAGCCCAGAAGAAAGCGACTAGCGAGAATTCAAAGCATTGGGACATTCATTGATGAAGCGATTCGCCATCCGGCCAGAGCCCTACGAAGAGGAGTCTTTCAACGGTTTCCTTCTTCGCGTGGGCAAGCTCAACTGCATCTTTAAGCCGGCCGAAATCCTTGACCGCCTGGGCTCACAGTCCACGCCGGCTTCCCTAAATCCCGGCTGGCTTGAAGCACCAACAAGGCTAACTTTCAACGCGCTTGAGTCGAAGCTTGAAAGGCCCTTGGAGAGTCACAGAGTGCGATTTAAGGCACGAGAGCTACTTCCATGGTTGCGCTCTGAGAATCGGATGATTTCTGATCTGCGGCTCGGTTTCCCACGGATTTGTCCCGACTGTGTGTCCGAGCAAGGCTATCTGGATTGGCGTTGGGGATTGGCGATCACGGCCCATTGCCCAAAACACGAGCGTGTGCTGGTCGAAAGTTGCCCTAACTGCAATAAGCAGCTCAACTGGAGCGGGAGTTTGCTCATCGGTTGTCCTCGCTGCGACCAAACCTGGCGTGACATAGAGCGCAGAAGCGCCTCGGAAATGACTGAGACGGAACGTCATATTTGGAGAGACTTGGACGCTGAGTTTGGCTATGTAGACGAATCACGATTACGCGACATATGCCGGGCGATCAGCGTTGCAATGCGTCCATTCGACCTCATTCACGAGTCGGTTAAACATTGTCCCAGTCTGGCCGGGCATTCTGAATTCGTTCGTCTTGCTTATCTGCTTCTTGAGAGCCCAGAGGTGAATGCTTCCTGGCGCAAGCAGTGCCATCAGAAACGAAAAGAGCTCTGCTTTCTCGGCAACGACTTCGTGGAGGCCCCGTGCAATCTGTTTGATGCGCATCTTGAGCGCAACTGGCGAGGCACGCATTCAGAACCTCAGTACGACGCCGAGACGCCCGTTCCAAAGCACGATTTCACGGAAGTTGCGTATTCCAGACCAAGGTTGCCACTGATTCCAGACGAAGCCTGCCACCCATTCCACGCGAAAGCTGCCACTGATTCCACGGCAAAGCTGCCACCCTGGCAGGCTGCCTGACTCGCCCCATCGAAG
>Ga0208300_100572_pt1 | contig 24560 bp, 23 predicted proteins | sample 23_taG_FD_184096 | JGI IMG/M metagenome (GOLD analysis project Ga0208300, IMG submission 184096) | Marine viral communities from Cariaco Basin, Caribbean Sea - 23_WHOI_OMZ (SPAdes) (version 2) | ecosystem: Environmental > Aquatic > Marine > Oceanic | place: Caribbean Sea: Cariaco Basin...
AGTGAAAGTACGCATGAGCCAAATGCACTGACTGGGTGAATGGATGTCAGGTGCCATTATATCGCTTAAGGCTCTGTTATTGCAGGCTTTAAGCGCAGTTTTAGCCGATTGAAGTCACTGATTCAGGTACAGGAGAGCAGGTAAAAAGCGACTGTGAATTCGATCACCTGCCGGGGATGAATAACAGTAAGAGAGATGAATGCATACAAACCCAAGGTCTGGCCTGAGAGCTGGATCTGTCGGGAAGCACCGCTCTGCAAAAAAACATCAATAAATTCGGGTACAAAGCGGCGCAAAACCAGGTTGGCCCAGAGACTTCTTCTGAAGGTGTCTGTCAGATCAAGCTTCGTTTGTAGGGATAGCCTAGTCCTCCAACTCGTCGAGAAGTATTTCGCGATAGTCGATAAGCGCTCCAGCTACTTCCTCAGGGTGGAATGGGTCTCCCACAACGAAAACGGCCTCCAACGCGGCTTCCTGAATCTGCTCGTCAGTCATGTCTGCCGTGACGATGTCTTCGAGCACACCCATTTCATAATACGCGCTTGAAGCAGTCTCATCGGTTCCTCGCATGCTCTGAAGCTCAAGCACCATTTCACTGACACACTCATCGACTGAGCTCTTCAGTTCGCGATACTTTTGGCAAAGCTCATCGAATTCCATATCGCTCTCACCCGAGTGGTAATCATCGAAGATCTTTTTATAGTCATCAATATAGGGGCGGAGTAGTGTGTGAGCTGCCTCTATGTCCGAGTCGGTGATGGCCTCGCCCAGCTTGACCTTCAGCACCTCACAGTAGTGCTCAGGCCATGACATTGCACTCATATCGCACTCATAGATGTATGTGAGGCCAGTAGCTTCTTCCCCCGGGTCATTCCTAAAATCATATCGGAGCGTCAAACGGTTGCCGCTGTATATCAGGAAGATTCTCTTCCCGCTACGCTGGCAGATTCCGCTCACAAATCCGCCATGATCCTCTAAGTCTATCTTTTTCAAAAGATCCTTCATCTGTACACCTCATTTTTGGGTTTGAGTTTCCAGCGTATGAGAAAGGTGAGGCCTTTTGTGTCGTTAAATTGACTAAATCGTGCACTTTCACGTCCTCAAGTGTTCTCAGAGTAAAGAGCAGCGGCGCCACGCAGCGATGCAAGTAGTAGAGATCCGTCGGTGAGTTTCGAGTGTTCGCTGAGCTGCTTCAAAACCAGCGCGCCGATACGAAAGACTTGGCCAATGGGTATGGGTAAGGAATACGCTGTACCTCGTCCCTGAGTCGCAGAAATAAAAAGCCTGCCGGGTTGGCGTTCGATGCGAATCCCTTTTTGAGGTCGTTTAAAAGTTGCGCCAGGGAGAAGCCCCAGACATACGGCTGCCATGATCGGGAGCTCGGTTTCACTGAGCTGTAAGGTCACCTTGCGCTGCCACTCGATCGAATCCCCATTTCTCGGCGCGACATCAAGGTTCACGGTCCAACCCACAGGTTCTCCCCGGTGCATCAGAGGCGTGGCCTCCACAGTCAGAGCGGCCCCGGCGCCAAAGCACCGAGCCTTCTCCTGAGCAGCTGGCGCTGGAAGGGAGTTATCGAACATAGCGGTACAGACTGAGTGCATCGACAATGGGCGTGGCTTCCAGGCTGGATTGCCTTGGTAGTCGCGGAGATCGGTTGTCGGCTGATCCTGGATCTGAACGCCAGAGCTTTCTGGGCAGCACCTTCTGCTGGGCAACGACCACGCCGGAGATAGGCGTAGAAGCTCGCACAATCTCTCCATTTTCCAGGAAGGCGTAGTTGGCGCGGAGTTGATTTGGCAAAGGGACTTTTCGCGCCAAAGGTGTATCCGGATCGCATCGCCGGTGGATCAAATCGACAGCAATTGCAGAGGTGTGCTGGTCAGGCCATTCTGATGCGATTCTCAGGGCCTCTTCGTGGGTCAGCTTAATGATCCGAGAGTGCTTGGTCGTCCAGGACCAGCTAAAAACCTGCAGATTCGGCGGCATGATGCGTATGCGGGCGTAGCAGCGCTTTAGATCGAGATCAGCGATACGCACGGCGTCCATCGCCCGGCGAAGAGTTTCGCTACGAAAGCCCTTGTCGCGGATTTCGTTTTGGATCAAGCGGGTAATCCGGCTGGCCGGTAACTCCCTATTTTTCTGGAACTGCCGGATGTCCAGGACCGCCTGTTTGAATGCACCTTTAGCGTCGTTGTAGTCGCTGACGGCAAGAACAGTGGCTGGTGAGCAGCAAATAATGCCCGCGTGCAATTGCGGGCGGGTATCTGGCCGGATTGTCAGATGCGTCATTGATCGAATCGCCGCCTGCAGAGCCTCGCGGGACGTGTGCTCAGCTTCACTGTCCCCGTGGGTCGGTACATACACCGGGTAACCGGCCAGATAGTCGGACTTGATGGCAGAGGCGACAGCGAACCCTTGATCGGACATCCGCTGGAAGGCGGTGGAAAGTTTTAATATCAGTTCCTGAGGTAGTAATTCATCGTTGAGTTGTCTCGGCATGATGATACCTCGCTATGCCCGACTCGGATGCGCGGTTGGGTGAGCCTCCATTATACCGGCCCCCCAAAATGAGCAAGCCGGTAGTCAGTTATGGCTGGAACTTCAGTATCACCAGTGAATATCCGCCAACTCTGATCCTGAGTGAATGATGATTACTACACCAGATCCGTTTTAGGTGCCCGACCGATCCCATACCCGAAACTTCAGAGATGACCGGAACCCATGGAGCCTGTCTTTTCCTTACCTTTCCTTGTTTTACCTTACGTGACCTGGCACCCGCGAGACGGTGTCTCACGGGTCACTTGCTTGGCAGGGGAAAAGCCCACTCAATGGAAGCGTGGAGCAGGGCGTTGCGGGCTGGCGGGTAAAGAGCACCGGTGGCGGATCTGGTTTAATAAACCAAATTCAACGAAACCACCACCAGATAAACCCGATTGGGGAAATCGCGACGACCAGTAATCTGAACATTCTCGGAAAGCTCTCCCACTCGTCCCACCCAGCGGCAGAATCGTTGAAATAGCTAATACACAGCAGGGACACGGACGTCCAAATCACACACGTGAAAGCGACAAGAAAAACTATCATAGAGCTCCTTTTTCGGGTGAGAGAGCTAGCTCATCAGCTGGCATGCAGCTTCGCGTAAGGCAATCTCCCAGGTCTCGTTTGAAACTGGCATTCCGTTTTTGGCAAGCTGCTTTACCCCGAGCTGTTTTCGTCTGGCATTTACCTTTTCAATGTACTGTTGGGACATTGGATTTAATCCCCGGCTGCGGTCTTTGGCATCGGCAATTGAGTCATAGTAATGATCGTACTCCTCTGGAAACTTCTCGGCGTGAATCTGGTGTGCGAGTTCCTGGAGGCTGGCTTTGAGTGAATCCTCTCGATCCAAAACTTCGATTTCGGCTGGCGTTTTACCGATGCGGGCTTCTCGATGGCCACGGGTTTGCTCGGCTTTATAGCGATTCAAGAGAAATACCTCGCTTGATTGTGAATAGGAACGTCATCGCGTTATGTTGGCTGATCGTCAAGGCTTGGATGACAGCGTCTGTTGGGCGTCTGGCGAGATCGACAATTTCGAGTACGGGATTTTCGTAGCGGAGTTCTGCATACCAGACTTGGTAGAAGTATGAGGTGGCTCTGTCCAGGGCTTCAGTAGTCATTAGCTCGCAACAGATAAATGCTTCAGGCGACTCCGGTTGTTGGTAGACCCTCGAATTCGAATCGAACACCGGATTTCCGTGAATGAGGGCATTGTATATTTCGTGATGGAATCCAAGCATTGTGTCTTGGAAATCATAGGATGCGTGCGTGAACCCATGTTCCGTTAACAGCTTAGGAAATCGATGATTGTTCAGTGTTTGTGACCCTCCATCGTTTCTGTCGTCTCGGCTTTACTTCACCGCAATGAAAATCTAGCATTCTGAAGCGACATATAATGTCGCCAATCTCCAGGCCATTCACAAGAAAAGGATATTTCATGTCCAACACAGCGGTTCGTTACCTCACCATGCTCAGAATGGTTCCTCGTTTTCCCAAAGCTATCACCACAAGCGAATTAGCGGGGCGCCTTGACGATCATGGTTTTAAGGTAACAATGCGCTCGATACAGCGGGATCTGGAAAAACTGAGCGCGGACTTTCCTTTGCTTGTGGATGAAGACTCCCGTCCATATCGGTGGTCTTTCGACCGTAATGCCACCATGGACATTATCCCGGCACTCGACTTGCCGGCAGCGCTAACCTTCGAATTGGCCCGCGCCTATCTCTCGCCAATGTTGCCGCCAAGGGCGCTGTCGCACCTGAAGCCCCATTTCGATGAAGCCCATCGCACCTTGCTGCGGGAAAAGAACCCCCTGGGCCAGTGGCCAAACCGTGTGCGTGTCATCAACCGCGGGCTGGGCGGTGAGCGGCCTGCGATTGATGCGGATGTTCTGGAAACCGTCACCGAAGCTCTGTTACGAGAGTACAAATGCAAGCTGACCTACCAGGCTAGGAATTGGCCAGAACCGGAAGAGGTTGTGGTGCACCCGTTTGGACTGATCTTCCGCGATCCGAATGTGTACCTGATTGGCGTCATCAAGGGCAGGGAAGGCACGCGGCAATTAGTTCTGCATCGGGCCACCGCGGGTGAGCTCCTGGAAGAGCCGTCCGACCGCCCAGAGGATTTCGATCTGGATTTGTACATCCGTTCTGGCGCCATGGGCATTCTCAAATCCAATGAGCCGGTGTATCTGAAACTGCGGTGTGACAAGCCTGCGCTAAATCATTTGATCGAATCACCGCTGGGTTTTGATCAAATCACTACTGAAATCGATGACGAGACTTTCGAAATTGCTGTGACCGTGGGGGACACTCAGGATTTGCGTTGGTGGTTGACCGCGCAGGTCGTGCATTGTGACATCCTGGAGCCGCTGTGGTTGCGCGAGGACATAACTGCCACGCTTGAGCGTGGGCTAGCGCGAGTGAAAGGCTAGATGCTATCAATTCAGCGGTTCTCGTCCGAAGGCCCGTTCCATGGTATTGAACAAGCTTTTTAACTTCGGTACCTCGACTCGGCTGGGATGCTTAGTGTCTGAGATGCGCGCTATAAGGTCGGTTAAGGCGCCTTCACAACCAATCTCTGGAACACTTGGCGCTTCGTCATCTTCGGCGGCGAGAATGGCTCTAAGGTCATAATCCGGCGGTGAGAAGCCTTTCTCTAATGCGTACGCGAAAATTGCAACGATTGTCTGCCATTCCAATATCTCTGCTTCCCAATCCTCTTCGCATTCAAGGAAACGCCGGCCATTAGTCTCAATTATTTCAATAAGGTTTTCACGCTGCATTTCTTTCTACCAATTCAACCAACACAAGCTTTTGTTTGGAGCGAGCATACTCAAGGGTAGACTCTGTACCTCGGGATTGGCCGTCCCAGAACGCGATAACCATGTCCGCCGCATCAACAATGGCTCGATTTCTAATGGGGCCGGCAGCACGACCGAACTGTTTCCAGTCCGGTTTAATCACAGTGATTGGCAGACTTTCCTCTTGGGCGAGTCGATGCGCTAGTGTGTCGGCCCCCTTTGCTCCTCCTGAAATAATTTGAGCGGGAAGCCAGGCCTCAAGAACCCTGCGCAAGTGTTCATAGTCGTCAAAACTACGTGATCCTATGACCGCGATTTTACGCATGATGTCCTCCTTCGTCTGCGAATTCGGAAATAGTAACGGATTAAAGCGACGCAATATGTCGCATAAAGGTGCTGAAATTGGCCACGAAACTTAGAGGTCGAAGGAGTGAAGAATGATCCAGATGCTCGTAGAGTGGATGAAGTTAATGAATCGTCAGTTCGAGGGTGATAGGCGATGCTGCTCTGAATTCAGCGACACTTTTGCCGGATATTTCCCGCAAAGTTTCTTGAATGAGACTTACTACGTAGTTGTACCCCAAATTCCTATGCCCGCCACCCAGTTTCTTGAGAGTAGTGGGTTCGCTGATTTGTCTGAGCAGAATCCGGCAGGACTCACTCTGGGCGATACCTATTACTTGCTTCCAACTGAGAGAAGTAACCTAAGACTGCACATCCACGAACTGGTTCATGCTGCCCAATGGAAGCTTTTAGGTGCCGATTCGTTTCTGACGCGCTATCGGCATGAGCTTGAGCACTTTGGTTACGATAACATGCCGTTGGAGCGTATGGCCTATGATGTGGACAAACACTACAGCTCAGGTCGACGGCCATTTGATATTCTGGAATTTGTCAGCGGTGAGTTAGGGGAGTCCAGCCGAGAGTGCTAAGCGATGGCTTGCTTCCCGAGGTCCAAGAAGCAAACTGAAAAATACAAAGCAAGGAATTAACGATGGAGAAGTTTCCCAGCGAAGTAATTGATGCACTTAATAATTATGTTTATCGATTGATTGATCCAAGAAACGGGGAAACGTTCTATGTAGGTCGCGGAGTTGGGAATCGGCTCTTTTCGCACATAAGGGAGGAATTGGGGCAAGAAGCAGATGAAGTTAGTGACAAGCTGAGAAAGATACGCGAAATTCGCTTGGCGGGTTTCGAGGTAGCGCATGTCGTGCACCGGCATGGCCTGGATGCCGAGACTGCGAAGGAAGTTGAGGCAGCTTTAATTGACGCCTATCCAGGACTAACCAACTCTGTCGGAGGCAAGGATAGTGGTGATCGAGGCGCCATGCACGCGAACGAAATCATAGCGGCCCATAAAGCGGAAATTGCTGAATTCCAACATCGGGCGTTGTTAATCAGTGTGAATCGAACAGCCTCAGAGCGTGGTCTTTATGATGCGGTTAGGTATGCCTGGAAACTCAGTAAAAAGCGCGCAACGCAGGCCGAGCTGGTGCTAGCTACTGAAAAGGGTGTAATCAAAGACGTGTTTGTTCCCGAAAAGTGGTTACCGGCAACTTCCGAAAACTTTCCGGGACGCTCTGGCGCGCCGGGCCGTATCGGGTTTGTCGGTCGCAAGGCATCCCCGGAGATTTTCGAGCTTTATTTCGGCAAGCGGCTTCCAGAGGAATATAAGTTTGGTACTGCCAACCCCATCCGGTATACGTGGAACTAATGGCGCCTCCGTTCTCGATTCAATGTAACGAATCCATCCAGTTGGGATGCTGAGGCCGCTTGGCTTCACTGCCAATCACGGTGTATGGACTGGATTTGAATCAAACGCGACACAAGGTGTCGCATAGGTCCTCCAAAATACCGTTAGATGTTCTGGAGGCCTGCCAATGCTGTTATGGAAAGAGCTCATCAATGAAGCCCACGAGCCAGACTACCTTTCATCCCCATCCAAAGACGACCTGAAGCTGCTGCAGATTTATCTCTGCCGGCTGTTCCTTATCACCGGATATAAAAAAGAATTCCGCCTCGTTGGCATGGACGAGCCAGACGCTTTCCTTGAGCTTGAGCTGCCGTCGGGAATTGATAGTGAGGTAAGTGCCCCCGTCTTCCTTGAGGCGGTGCGCAAGCGCGAAAAGCAGCTCACCCGAAGCCTGAAAGGTAAGCCCAAACTGTCCTTTGAACCCCTGTTGGCCAACCTGGTCAGGTTACTGAAAGCCGATGTGGTTGAAATCAAGCTGCTGATTTTTGCCATTTTGTTGCTTAAGTACCCAAAGGCCAAAGACGTCATGCGGGATCTGGAGATTAATGAATATGGAAACTCGATAAGCGCCCTGGCCAGGGCGATGCGAGAATCCGCACGGACGATTGCAGCAGCTTTGGATCAAGATGCCATGCTGTGCCAGATTCGTCTGTTGGAGGAGCCAAACCAGAACAGCGATATTTGGGACATCGTGGAGGCCGGGCCGCTCCTTAGTCAGCTGGTGGTGGCCACCTCCGATGAATGTGAGGCAGGTGCGACAGAAGACATCGAACAGATGCTGTTCAAACACATCTGCCCGCCAGGGCCTACGGCACTGCATTCCATTGCAGACTTTCGAGGCGTTCCTGATCTTCAGTTGATGCTGGATTACCTGAAGGAGGCTCTGAACAACAGATCTCGCGGTAAAAACATTCTGCTCTATGGAAAGCCAGGCACCGGGAAAACCCAGTTGGCCAGGGCTATGGCAGAAAAGCTGGGCGCACCGCTTTATGAGGTGCCCACCAAAGACAATCACTCCGGCGCCATGACCGGTCGAGTTCGCCTTGATGCGGCGAAAATGGCGCAGATGTTCCTTGAAGATCGTTTCGGTGCCGTTCTGCTGTTTGATGAAATGGAGGATGCCTTCCGAAAATCGGCCGAGCTTGCTAAAGGCTGGTTTAACCAGATGTTGGAGGATAATCGGGCGCCAGTAGTTTGGATCAGCAACGACATAAGCGCCGTTGATCCTGCTTTTCTGAGGAGGTTCGGCTTCATCGTTGAGATCGGGGGCACCGGCAGTGACCGCGAAGGCCAAAAGCTTGAAGAGACACTATCGAGCTTACCGGTTACTCCTGCGTGGGTATCTGAAGCAGCAAGTAAATCTTGGATGACGCCAGCTCTGGCAGCGAATCTGGCCGAGGTGGGTCGGTATCTGCCGCCACGCCAGATTGTCCGCAACCAACACCGATTGGAGACCATGGTACGGCAGCGGCTAGGCGTTATGGGAGAGAGAAAGCCCGGGCGTGTGCTGGCAAAACCAAAGAAAAGGGACTTCCCGGAATTCCGCACCGAGTGGATAAACACCCAACCGACACTCTGGAACGTGGAGCGCTTCGTCCGTGAGGAGGGAGGCGCAAGAATCTGCCTCTATGGCCCACCCGGTGCCGGTAAAACCGCTTATGCCCAAGTGCTCGCCAAGCGCCTGGGTAAGCCATTCATGCTGCAATCTGGCAGTGACTTGCTGGGCATGTATGTGGGACAGACAGAGAAGAACATCGCAGAGATGTTCGACAAAGCAGAGCGCGCCGGTGCAGTGCTGTTGCTGGACGAAGCGGATACATTTCTCTACAGCCGCAACATGGCTCAACGCAGCTGGGAGATCAGCGCCATTAACGAATTCATGGTGCGCTTAGAACGATTCGACGGCGTTTTTCTGGCGACAACGAATCGATTCGATAGCTTTGACAAAGCGATACTGCGCCGGCTTCAGATGAAAGTGGAATTCGGCTATCTCACTGTGGACCAAGTTAAGGCCATTCTGGCGGAATGCGTGGTCGACAAAGCATTGGCGAGTAGCCTAACCCAATGCCAACTTGATCACCTGAACCATCTAACACCCGGCATCATAAGGACTGCAGTCGAGAGCCTGGAGCTCAGAGGATTCAGGCCTCGAACAGAGAAATTGTTGTCAGCACTCGCAAAAGAGCAAGAAGCGCAAATCGAAGGTTTGGTCGGGCGTTCCATCGGCTTTATTCAGTAACTGAGGTGAGAGAACTTTATGGCGAAGCGCATTATGTCCTGGAAGACCGGCTGTGTTTATCCGGTTCCTGACGGCTATGTAGATGATAGCGGACAGCTTGTTCTGAATCGTCAGTCAATCCGTGAACTTTCACCGGAGCTGATGATACTGATGTCTGATCATGTCGTGGCCACCGCTTTGCCAGAATGTCCGGCCGCTGTTATCTATGGGCATGCTCGCTGGGATAAGGTGCGGAAACAACTTGAAGCGTTGCCAAATATGGAGCCCGAAGGGCGATGGATACAGCGGGTTATGCTGGGGAATCTGGATCCCTTAGAGACGTCAGATGAGTTAAAGCTTTCCCAACCAGTAACGGCTCATCTCTTACCAAGAGGGAATCGGCCTGATCTCTGTATGGTTGTCTTCGACTCTACCAGTGCAGAGATATGGTCGTATGACCAGATTGTCGGAATTGTTGGCAAGCCCGAGCTTGATGAGAGTGCTCTTATCAAGTTCTTACGCGGTGACGGAACGGATCATATGGGCAGAACCCTCGAAGACATTCTTGCGCTTGATGATTTCTGGTTAGAGCACACACACGATTACCTTCAGTGGCTTTTCCCGATCCCCGAGCCCAGCCAGTACAACGCACGGGTGCCGGCACTTACCAGCGAAGATATAGCTTGTTTTCGAACCGATAAACATCTTCGTAACCAGCAGATAAAAGCGTTGGATCGAATGTTGACATTCTATGGGCTTGCACGGAGAGATGAGGGAATTTTTCCCTTGCCAGGTCTGAACATGAGAACCCACATTTGGCTGAAGCCCGCAGGCCACAATCACTTGCGAATCACTAGGATCATTCGTAGCCTCCAGCATTGCTCCCAGCCAGAATTGGCGTTGAGACTTCAGTCGGCCGTTATTGAATGGGGCCAAAGTGTTGGCCAGGTCTCTGAGAAGAGCCTTAACTATTGGCGCAACGCTATTGCCTGAGAATGTAGGAATTGCCAAATCAATGCCTTCGACAGCAGCGAGCAAAACCAGGGTTTCGGTGAGGGCCCAGGCACGGAGACAGCGACCTTGAAATACGGTTTTAGTAAGGAGCGAGACGGATGAAGATCTTTTACTGTCATGGATTTGCCAGCCAGTTTGATCCGAACAGTGCAAAACTGGAAATTTTGAGCAGTCTGGGCTCAATTGAGGGACAAAACATCGACTACACCAAGCCTGCAGAAGAGGTTGTGCGGCATTGCGTGGATGCGGGCATCAAAGCAGATATCGATCTCTTGGTGGGCACCTCCATGGGCGGATGGCTTGCCAGCATGGTCGGCGCGCGGGCAGGTATTCCCTTCGTGGCCATTAATCCCGCTATTGATCCATCTCAGGCTCTGAAAAAACACGTGGGTACCGGTTTGGACTTTCAGGGAGAGAAGTACCATCTCACCGATTCTGTTGTTGACAGTTATAGCCCATTGGCGACCAACGGATGTGGGCTCATTCTTCTGGATCAGGCGGACGATGTCTTCGACTGGAGAGTCACCCATGATCTTTTGCACGAGCATTATTCTGTCATCTCGTTCCCAGGAGGCAGTCACCGGTTCGAACACATGGAGGAGGCGTTACCGCTGATTGAAGCATTCTTGGAGAGGAGCTCATTGGTTTACGGGTTGGGGGAAAACTGATGGAAAACCTAGAACGGGTTTTCGAGTTGAGGTTCGAGCGAGAGATTGATGAAAGGAAGCAGGACTCTTATATTTTGAGCTACCGCGACATGCTGGAGTATTTTAAGGATATCGGGCAGTTAACCAGCAAAGACGTCGTCGTCGGGGCTCACATGGTTTACGGCTGGATGCCTACCATCGTCCACCTCAACAAGGATGGTAGCGACCTGGGTGAAATTCTTCACATTCTGCAGTCCGTTAAAGATGACAAAGCAGACCTTTCCGAAGACCAGATAATCACTATCAAGCGCTACATCAACAATTCTGTGGTTGGGGCCTCGAAACTGCTTCACTTCATAAGCCCGGACAGCTATCCGATTTGGGACTCGAAGATATTCCAATTCACCCACGGCCATATGCCTCACCAGTATCAGGTAAACAATCCGGGCACCTATCTGAAATACCGAGAGAAGATTCTAGCGCTAGAGCAACACTCAAAATTCCCTGAATTTCATGCCTCTGTTAACCGCAAACTAAAATACGAGGTGTCAGGACTACGTGCGCTGGAGCTGATCATGTTCTTGAAACGTGATCACTAAACGGATCTGGCGATCACCCTTATTTCACTCCAAATTGGCCACCCCAAACGGAATATGCACCATCGGAACATTGCCGGCTTCAGACTCCAGATGCGACCGCTGATCATCAAAGAACATGTGAGGCCTTAGCACGTTCAGAATCCGGTCCTTCTTCATGCCACCGAGGAAGAACACCTCATTGGCATCCACGCCCCAATGTTCCAGAGTGGTTATCACGCGCTCATGAGAGGGCGCATTCCTGGCGGTCACGATTCCGGTTCGTAGTGCGCGCCTGTAATTTGGGTCGGCTTCCAAGGCGTGGTCTTCCAGCTTTTGCAGGTGCGAGAGTTTTCTGAACAAGTCAGCCAACGGCCCCGGGCTGTGTGGGATATGTGAGCGCGAAGTTTCGTGTTCCTGGAACTCTTCCAGGGAGCCAGCCTTATAGACTTTCTCGGAAGCATCGTCCGCAATCACACCATCGAAGTCGAAAGCGATGCGCAATTCAGCGTCGTCCTTATCATCTACTACATGGCTGGGTAGCACGGTACCGGCGGGATGGCCGTAATCGATGGCTTGCAATACGTCGGTCTCATTCGCTGATAAAAACAGAGAAGCGTTGAATGCCGGGATGTAAGGATAAGGCGATTTGCCCTCCAAAAATGCGGCTCGGCTGATGTCCAGACCATGATGGGCGATGGAGCGAAACACCCGCTTGCCGGTGATCGCTGAGTTCCTTGAAAGCAATACGACTTCCACTGGAGACTTATCCGGGAATCGATCGTTGATGGCGAGAAACCGTCGAACGAACGGAAAAGCGACCCCTTTCTCAAGCGGCGCATCCAGGTGTGATTCCTGGTACTTCCGATAGGCTTTTTCGCCCTGTGTGCGGAATACGTGGTCGGAATCAGATAAATCAAATAGCGCGCTGGAAGCGACAGCGATTACAAGCTTGTCTTCAATGGGGTAAGGCATTCACTGGACCTTCTGCGTTAACGGAACAAAACATACCATAATCCGGATCGGCGACATGTTCTGTCGCAACGCCTTCTTACACTAGAACCATAGCGCACAGGAGGCTGAATGAGCATCGTACTGAAAGCAGAGATGATTTCCCGAGCGTTGTTTGAATTCGATCCGATGAACACCTGCTGCAAAGAGAACGATTGTTTTGACGAATACGACCGCATCGGCGAGGGTGTCGAAGGCCGCTTGCGGCAGGGATTTTCACTGAAGCAGGCGTTGGTTTTGGAGCTGGCTGAGTCCTTTTTCGATGACGGCGCCCCGCATACCGATTGCCTGGATCCAGTGGTGGCACATTTGGAAGGGAGGGATCACTGAGCATGTATGACTTGATCGGAGACATCCACGGATACGCAACCGAGCTTAAAGCATTGCTGGAAAAACTCGGTTACCAGGAAGCCAACGGTGTTTGGCAGCATCGCGATCGCAAAGTAATTTTCCTCGGGGACTTTGTAGACCGTGGACCGGAGCAGGTTGAGACCGTCGAGATCGCTCGGAGCATGGTGGAAAACGGTCATGCGTTGGCGGTTATGGGTAATCATGAGTTCAACGCTGTTGCCTGGGCCATGGAGGATCCGGAGCAGCCCGGACAATACCTGCGTCCCCATATTGCAAAGAACCTGAAACAGCACAAAGAGTTTCTTGAGCAGGTTGGCGAGGGAAGTGAGCAACATCACCGATTGATTGACTGGTTTAAAGCCTTGCCTATCTACCTGGATTTACCAGGCTTGCGGGTGGTCCACGCCTGCTGGCATCCGGAGTATCTGGAAAAGGCCAACGAATACACGGACAGCCATAACCGGATTTTGCCAGAGGCGTGGGTGACCAGTAGCCGCGAGGGAAGCGAGCCTTTCAATATTGTTGAGACTCTACTCAAGGGACTGGAAATCCCCTTACCTGACGGAGAGTGCTTTCACGACAAAGAAGGTAACAACCGAACCGATGTACGTTCCCGGTGGTGGCGAACTGGCGAGCTGACTTACCGTGATTTGGCGATGGTACCTGGTGAGGAGATTGACAATATTCCCCACACACCGGTTAAGCAGCACATCCTGCCGGGCTATGACGGAGAGAAGCCGGTATTTGTTGGCCATTATTGGATGAGTGGCGAGCCGGCGCCTCTCAGCGACCATATCGCTTGCCTGGATTACAGCGTAGCCGGGAAGCATGGTGGAAAGCTTTGCGCCTACCGGTTTGATGGTGAATCTACGCTGAAGAAAGGTAACTTTGTCTGGGTTGAGGGCCCCAAAGTTGAGGCCTAAAAACTTGATTTCCTGATGTATTTACATGAATTTACAGCCCCGAATTTGCCGGCAACAACGCGAGCGGTTATAACGTTAAGCAGGTTTGGAGAAACTGCTTTCAAGGCATATTAAAACAAGGAAAAGAAATGGACTTCTTGCTGGTCCCCGATGCATTAACCGCCAGTGAAACCCGCTACGCGCTAGCCCAAAGAAATACCATGGGCACCAAAGTCGGCAGCTTTTCTGTTCTGTTGGAGACTCTGGCAGAGCTGTGGTTGATAGAGCCCAGTGAGCTCGACTGGAACGTCGCGCTGCAGGAGCAGGCCCTCGCCATGGAGAATGCGTTCTGGGCCAAAAGTATTCGGGTGGATGAGCCTGCAACCGTTGCCGAACTGAAAGCCAGTATTACATTTTTGCTCAACCATTCGCCGCTCGGCGCCCGACCCGAGGCGGTACCTTCCCCGGCCAATCGTAACCAGCGCTATTACAATGACCTTGTTGCCCTTGTTCGGCGACTCGAAGAACGGCCAGACACGGATCAACTGGCTGAGCAATGGTTCAAGGAGCACGAAGAGCTTTGCATCGAGCCGATCTACGTTTACCCGCGGTTGCCTGAAAACTACTTGTACCCCTGGCAGCGCCAGGTTCTGGAAATACTTCGCACAAAAGGCTGGGTGACGCCGGAGCCCGATAAGTACAGTTTTATCTCTTCACCAACGCCGGAGAAAGAAAATAGCCCGATTCAGCAGTTCGCAGATACTTTGTTCCATTCGGACAAAGCCCCAATGGAACTTGAAAACCTGCACTGGCTCACCTGCCGTGATCACCTTCAAGAGGTAGAAGCCGTCACATCCATGGTGCAGGCAGTGGTCGAGCAGGGTACGAAACCGGAGAGGATTGCCGTCGTCGTACCCAAGGGCGGCGATTACGAGCTCTGGCTGGAGAAACACTTTGAGTATGCCGGCCTGATCGCCAGCAACCTTCGGCCGGAGTCGGGTCTCTTCGACTGGCAGTCCTCACTGATTCATGACCTCCTGACTAGCCTTGTTCAGCCAGACATTCCGATGGCCATGATGAGCGCTATCATCAATCCGCTCATGCCTTGGGCGCCAGGGGTTGGTCATAAGCTGGCGGAGCGGTTCGGTAAAGGCGATGAGCTGACGCTTGGCAACGAGCCCAGCGAGCAGGAGAAGGCCATGCTCCGGCTTCTTCTAACAACGCCGGAGCCGAGCTCAACTGCGGTGCTCGACTGGATCAAAGAGATTGCGGATAACACCCAAGGTCCGAAGATGAAAGGCCTTGGCAAAAAGCGCATGAGGACTTTGCTTGATAACACACGCCGGCTAATGGGGCTGTATAGCGGCCAGCCCTTCATCGAGCAGATCAGCAACGTCATCCGGCAAATCCCGGTCGCCACCCTGGAGTCCCAGGAAGACCGGGTTCGTTACCTGCACGCCATTAACATTATCCGGGAGGGTGAGCCTCTGCCATTCCAGGTGGACGAGCTCTTTTTACTGGGCTTTAACCAGGGCCATTACGCCTACCAGCTGGAAGCCACTGGCCCCATCGCTCGGGAGAGCTGGGATCAATTGGCAACGGTTTCAGGCCTTGCCATTCCCACTGTGGAAGAAAGTCAGAAACGGTGGGAAGAAGAATTCTCCGAGTTGATACGAAGAGCCGATCATCGGGTGACCTTCTTGCGCTCGATGAATGATCATCAGGGTGGCGCCTTGGAACCGAGCGAGACCCTTCTGGATATGGCGCTGTGCATTCAGCCCCTTGCAAAGCTCGATCCTGAAAGCCTGGAGCAACCGGTACTCAAGGCTGAGCACCCACTCCTGCGCAAAACAACCATTCAGCTGGAACAACCGGAATCGCCAAAACTGAAAGACCTGGAGCTGGCTCCGGAATTGATCCAGCAAGCACGCATAAACCAGGATGGAACGCCGAAACCGGAATCTCCGAGCAGTCTGGAGAAGCTCATGCAGTCCCCGCTGGCGTGGCTGCTGTATCGCCTGGGCATAAAATCGAGGCAGTGGGAACCTCAGACCCCGGACATCTCCGTGCAGGGCATCATCGCCCATAAAGTCTTTGAGCTGTTCCAGACCCACCAGAAGGACGTCTGGAGTGAAGTGTTGTTCGACCGCCTGTTCAATCAGGCGGTTCAGGAGGAAGCGTCATTTTTGGATTCTCCCCAGTGGCGGCTCAAGCGGACCCGGTTGCGCAATAGGATTTACCTTGCTCTAAACAGCTTCGCCGGCTGGTGCAAACAGGAGAACTGGACCATTTCCAATGTGGAACTAGAGCTTCAAGGGCAACTCTGGAATACGCCTCTGAGAGGCTTCGTCGATGCGGTGCTTACGAACGGCAACCAAACGCTGATCGTCGATTATAAAACCTCCAAGCACGGCAGCCGCCTGAAACGGCTTGAGAAGGGTTACGAACTACAAACTCTGATCTACAGGGAGCTGTTCCAGCATGGAAATAAAGCGGGCGAGGTGATGAGTGGCTACTTCACCCTCAACGACACCACCTTACTAACCGACAAGCCCCTACAGCCGAGCGATCAATTAAACGTGGTGCAGCCTGAGCCGAACCTGACCGCGCAATCTACAGAGGCCGTTGAGTTGGTGCAAGAACGCCTTAGAGACCTGAATAACGGGAACATCAAGCTTAACGAGCGCACTGACGAGAAGTTCTGGAAGGACCGGGGCATCACCGCATATGCGTTAACAGACAACCCGGTTGTCAGCCGGTTTACCCGCGAAGAGGAGGGCAACTCATGAGCCAGTCCGCCATTCTGTCTGCCCAGCCTCTTACACTGATTAAAGCGGGGGCCGGTGCCGGTAAAACCTACACTATCCAGAGCACGCTAGCGGACTGGATCAAGCAGGGCATCGTGAAAGCCGACCGGGTGCTGGCCGTTACCTTCACCAACGATGCTGCCAACGAAATGCGTACTCGTATTCGTCTTGCACTTTTGAAAGAAGGGTTGATGGCTGAGGCCCGACTGCTGCAGAAATCCAACATCTCAACCATTCATGCCTTCGGACTGGAAATCCTCAAAACCTTTGCCTACGAAGCCGGTAAATCCCCCGCACCCCGGCAGTTAACCGAACAGGAACAAGATTTTCTCCTGCGCAAGGCGATGGACCAGGCGCAGGCCATTCAACCCGTGCTGGATGAATTGGAGCATTACGGGTATGGCGGTAGCTTTAAAGGTGAAGACTTTCAGGATGCGGACGAGCAGCTTACTGAGACCATCCTCGCGCTCATTAATAAGCTCCGTTCACTTGGCAAAGGGTTTAGCGAAACCGCTGATGAAGCGGAAGCGTTGCTGCGACAAGCCAAAGACATCATCACGACAACGTATGGCCATGTTCAAAAAGATGGCGCCCCTTATGCCGATCAGCTTTGGAATTCCATAGAAGCGGTAAAAACCGAATATCCCGACTCGACAATTCTCCGCGAGAAAGGTGAGTGGGGGAATAACGGCCACACTCGTGCCTTCGTCGACAACATTTATTCTGCCACGCGGGAAAGACTGGATCGGGATTGGAAACTCTGGGCAAGCCTGCAATTTGACGACAATCTGAAAAAGATTCGGGAAAAACACCCCCGCGCGGATCTGGCCGAACGGGTCTGGAACGCTGCCGAGAAACTCAGTGTTCATCCCGGGCCGCTTAATGACGCATTGACGCACATCGAGTGTTTAATCAACGGTGTGTTGGAAACTCTGGCCGCGTACCAGCACACGAAAGAGCAAGCTGGTCTTGTCGACTATGGCGACATGGTGCACCTGGCTAACGACATGCTGGAAGCTAATTCGGAGTGGCTGGATGAAATTGCCGGTGATTACGATTGCCTGATCATCGACGAATTCCAGGACACAAACCCCCTGCAGTACGCTTTACTGCGCCGCTTCCAGGTCAGCAGCAAATACACGCTGATTGTGGGCGATCTCAAGCAATCTATCATGGGCTTTCAGGGTTCTGACAGCCGACTGTTTGCGGAATTGCTGAACGATGGGGAAAAGACTCCCGGAGTAGTCAAAGAGTTGGATAGCAACTGGCGCAGCACCCCCGAATTGATGGACTTTATCAACGGTGTGGGCACCGCTCTGTTCGGCAGCAAATACCAAGAGCTGGACCCTAAGGCCGGCTATAAGTCCGATCTGCCAGCTGTACAGTTACTGCGATTCAGCAAAGACGACTGGAACCTGAACGCAAACGCGAAAAGCGCCAAACCCGGTTTCACCGCTGAAGGCAACATTGCGCTTGCCAATCACATCAAGGAATTGCTCGGCAGTGGTAGCCAGATTACCGATCGCCACACCGGCCAGAAACGCCCGATCCGCGGCTCTGACATTGCTGTGCTGGCCAGGGGGCATTCCCGGTTAGGGAAGTTTGCAGAGGCGCTTCGCAATGCTGGAATAGAAGTGCAAATCCAGCAACCAGGTTTCCTGGCGTGCGAATCGGTGCAATGGGTATTAAATGCTCTGCAAGCGCTCAACAATCGACGGGACCATTATGCCTGGTTGGATCTGCTCACCTCGCCGTTGATGGGTGGCCAAAGCACCGAAAGGCTCAGCGAACTGTTGGCCAGCTACGACTCGAAAACAGCTTTAAAACACAGCCTTAAAGATCTATTAGAGCCACTCGGTAATTCATTGCGGAAGCAGCCGGTGAAAAACCAGTTGCTCACAATCATTGAAGAAGCGCGCTTGTTCGAAACTCTGAATAGTCACCCGCAAGGGCCTCAGTATCGAGCTAACCTCATCAAGCTTATTGGGTTGGCTGAAGAGTTCGAAGCGCTGCAGCCGGAAACCCTCAACGCGATGGGTATTGCCGGCAAAAACGCATCAACCTTTCCGGTGTGGCTCAACGAAAACAAAGACAGCATCGACGAACAACCCACCGCAGATCCACAGGCTGAAGACGCTGTGGTGCTGAAAACCTGGCATTCCTCAAAAGGGTTGGAGTGGCCAGTAGTAATGGTGCTGGATGCGGAAAAAGCCAGTGAACCGCGCTTTCCCAGTATCAGTATGGCCTATCCAGACGGCGGAATGGATGCGATGTTAAAGGATAGTTTTGTTCGGATATTGCCGAAATTTGATGATAAGAAAACCAAAGAGAAATTCGCTGGCCCCCTCGCTATCGAGCAAGCAGAAACCAATAAAAACCTTTATTACGTCTCGCTGACACGAGCACGCGAGCAGTTGATATTGCCTTGCTGGGAAGATTTTAGTCATGGATCCATGCTTAGCTACCTTGAGCCGCTCACAAAAAACTGGATCGAGAATCAGAAAGTGGCATTCATTGAAGCAAACAAAGTTATGCTGTCATCTGCTGAACAGGAAAAGGCAGGTTCACCTGCATGCCAGAGACCCGGAATAATTATCGGAGCCAATCGCCAGCCTGAAAAGCTCAAACACACGATCAGTCCTTCTTTGGAAAAAGAGAATGCGGAAGTCGAGTTGGCAGAAACGGAATCAGCAGAATACCGTCCGTTACTGGATCTCGACAGACTAAAACATTTATCTGCAAACAACTTGGGGACGTGGGTACACCTGTTGTACCAGATCTATTTCATGCAACCGAAGTTTCTAGAGCGGGCCATTGGTTTAGGTACCAGCAGACAAGAAAACACCATCTGCCCGGAATCAGTCCGCGCCCATTTGGACGGTTTTAGGGCGTTGCTTGAAAGGATGTATCCTTCGATCACGACTTTCCACGCCGAAGTTCCAATTGTCGGGCTCAACAAGAATTCGCAGGTGGTGAGCGGGGTAGTGGATTTGTTGATTGAAACAGAGCATGGGGTATGGGTGATTGATCATAAATCGGATTTAATCGCTGATGGGCAGCTCTACTGGCGCCAATTGCAATATTATTCTGATCTTGTCGGGCCCGAAATTCAGGGCGTCGCATTAAATTGGGTGAGGTCAGCCGTATTCGAGTCTCAGAAGTGGCCACCTAGGACGGTCACCTAGAAATCCCACCAATGTAGTTTGACCCTTTTGTAGACCATGAATACTATGGGTAGCATTTCCACCACCCCCAAGAGAAGAACGGATGAGCGCATTTCGCTATAGCCATGTTGAGTCTAGAAAAAAAGAAGGGGCTCACTACACTCCTGACGTCGTCTCTGACTTCATTTCTCAGAAAATCCTAGAGAATACTGATCTTGGCAAGGAGGTCCGCGTTGTAGACCCTGCTGCGGGAGACGGCGAGCTGCTCGTTAGTATGATCGGTGCGCTAAAGCAACGGTCAGTTGAAAGCATTGTTGTCCATGGTTTTGACACGAACGAAAGGTCGCTCAAGATAACTCAAGAACGACTTCAGAAACTCTATCCGGGTGTCGACTTGCACTTACATCACAAGGATTTCCTGCAAGTATGCCTTGAACGACAAAGCGTATTTGGAGGACTGGAACCTGAGGTCCCTGACTTTGATATCCTGATTGCGAACCCTCCGTATATTCGAACCCAGGTGCTCGGCTCTTCACAGGCTCAGCTCTTAAGTCAGAGTTTTGGCCTTAAAGGAAGGCTGGACATTTACCAGGCATTTCTTGTGGCCATGGGGTCAGTTTTGAAACCCGATGGAGTGGCAGGAGTGATTGTTTCGAATCGTTTCATGACAACGAAAGGAGCCGGTGGTTTCCGAAAGGCATTATTTGACCAGTATTCTTTAAAAGGAATCTGGGACTTCGGAGATACGAAAGTTTTCGAAGCCGCCGTATTGCCAGCAGTCATGGTTATGAGCCTGAGTAAAGCTCCAAATGCGGATGCGGTGCCCTTCTCCTCAGTGTATCTGCATGAGAAAGATGTATTGGACAACGAAAATATTACTCATGTCTCCAACCAGGTTGAGGCTCTTTCCTATTCCGGCGTCGTCAGAAATTCTAAATCTGCATATTTGGTCAAGCACGGACACCTCACTTTTGACGCAGAGCCGTCTGATGTTTGGAGGCTACAAGACTCTGCATCTGAGGAGTGGCTAAGAAAGGTAGAGGCTAAAACTTGGTGCACGTTTAAAAATGTTGGGAAGGTGAGGGTGGGGGTTAAAACCACAGCAGATAGCGTGTTTATTCGAAAAGATTGGGAGGAGGAGGTTGGCTACGTTCCTGAGCTTGCTAAGCCTCTCGTTACCCACCACGTAGCGGCAAGGTTTAAATGCAGGGACAGCAAAAAGAAGTCAATTCTCTACACGCATCAGTCCCTTAATGGCAAAAGAACGGTTTTCGATATCGAGAGTTTCCCCCTTTCTAAAAAATACCTTCAAGAGCATAAGGATGTGCTTTCCGCACGCACTTATGTTGCTAAGGCCAAGCGGCAGTGGTTTGAGATCTGGGTACCTCAAAACCCTGAGTTATGGCCTTTGCCAAAAATCATATTCCGAGATATTACTGAGCAGCCAACTTTTTGGCTGGATCTTGATGGTTCAATAGTGAACGGCGATTGTTATTGGATGGTCTGCGATAATAAGACTATGCCACATGACATTCTTTGGTTGGTCTTGGCTGTTGCTAATTCTGAGTTCATTGAAGAATTCTACGACTTGAAATTTCAGAATAAGCTTTATTCGAACAAAAGAAGATTTATAACTCAGTACGTTGAGCAGTTTCCGGTGCCGGACCCAAGCCGAGAAGAGTCAAAGTTATTGATAGAGCTTGCAAAAGCTCGGTACGCCGAAAAAATCGAGCGCAGACAAATTGAGATAGAGGAGCAAATCGACCACTTGGTTTGGTCAATATTTGATGTTCCCCATGCCCCAGAAAGCGTTAAGGATTAAAAACTGACGTACCTCTATGCCTCTCGAAAAATGCCATTGGTATAGAGCGCTGACACTTAAAACTTTGCTCTGGAACGAACGTGAAGTTCAGCCCCAAGCAGCTACCAGGGCATAAGACTAACCCCTCTATTTTATATGTTTCGGGGTTTGTGAGCACAATCAAGTAACGTGCGGTTTGTGTCGTAAAGCCGTCGCAGTTCCTTATGGGCTCTTCAAACTCCGGGCTATAGAGGCCGAGGTCGACAGTTGGCGAATCTTGAATCTTTACCTCTAGTGCTTGGTTTCTAATGTCAGGAAAGCCTCCCGCAAGAAGCTCTCCTTCTGTCACGCTGTAACCCAAGGCTTTCGCAACCATCCCTTCAAGAGTTTGCCCGCGAGTTTTAGTCGCCGCAGGAGGGATGGTTTGTCCTATCAGCTTCTCTAGCACGATTTCTTTGATCGTCGAGAGCGGAAGAAGTGATAGAGGTGTTGGCGCATCGTGCATGCCGAAGTTAGAAATGTTTCTGAGGTTGCTCGATGAACCTAGTGAAAACCCGTCATCGTAAAAAACCATGGAGTTGGGGTTGGAGAGGACCGCTTGACGAGCAGTTGACGAAATTATGAGCTGACTTTTGACCGTTGGCTTCCCGAACCTTCCGTAATTTTCGACAATGTAGTCAGGAGTTAGAACGGTAATGCCGGTGATCAAACTCTCCTCGGCGTTCACCTTTATTAAAACGAATCTGACTTCATTGGCTAGCAATCTGCTGCCGTCCGCATACTGAATCTGGACGGACTCCATATTAGGGTTCCGATTCCAAACTTGGAGATTGTATGAGGAGCCAGTCGTGACAATGTAGGTATCTAAATACTCGAGTAAAATTTTGGGAACGCCTTTACCCTTTGGGGGAACTACTTCGTAGGATCCTTTCAATGCTGCTTCGGGCAAAGAACCGGCTTCCAGAAGCGTTTGTGCGACCAATTTCCTTAAGTTTGAGCCATCGGTTCGGGATTTGTAAGTTAGCGCGAATCGTTGGCCAATCAAGCAGCTCAGGCGGCGTGCTATTTCCTCCGGCGAGGTCAGGAGCCCTTTCGATTTCGGCGGTATTTTATACTTGGCGTCCATACTGCTATTGCTCTTGGGGGTTGTTAAGCAATCTCGGAACGGTGACATCCAGCGCAGCAGCGATTAACTCAAGCGAACTTAACGAGACGTTCCGCTCTCCACGCTCAACCGCTCCGATATACGTGCGATGTAGTCCGCTCTTATGGGCTAAATCCTCTTGTGACCAACCTAGTCCATGTCGCAATTCTTTAATGTTTTTCGACAAGGTTTTTGTGATCTGCTCGCTGGGCTTTCGCATTGATATTCCGAGAAATTTATTGTGATTAAAACCTGATGATGCCAATCCATCTACAGACTATAAGTAGCGTCTCAGTTTTCATTAGGACGTTGGCAGCGTTCTGGCCTGAGGCTTTTCGCTTCGGCTAGGAAGCGATGCTCGATAAAAGAGAGGAAGTCAGAGGGGGGCAACCCCCAGTAATTGACAATACGTTTAAGAATTGCAGTAACGAACGGCTCTAAACCGCACTCCTGTGAACAACCAATTGGAACCGCGCAATACTACGCAGAGTCCGATTCAGTTTCACACCCAGTTGTTGTTGATCGAGTCAGCACCATCGTTCAGTCAGCATTTTTTACCGTGTGAGGCTGTAATCCGAATCGTAGGCCGTGCCGCAGCCCTGCGATACTATCTGGAGGCCCGCTAGCAAATATTAGTGAGTGTATTGGGAAACGGTTTATCTTTGGTTTACCGGAGCCCCTGAAGTTCAATTAGTGACAGGTCTTTGGTGACTCGCTCTATCTTGTCGGGCCTGCCGATGTACCTCAAGGCCTGGATTGGCGACCTGTTTGTTTTTATTCGCTTCGTCATGCTGTGCTTGATCAATAGTTGGAGAAGGCTTCAGTTTGCAGAAGGTTTGTGCTTCGCCAACACTTCGTCCGAATCAGTTTACGTAGTTCTTCAAGCTTTGGTGGGTTTTAATCAAGCCCCTCCGGAGCGATGATTTCCAGCTCTTTCCCATTTCGTCTCGCAAGCCAACGTCTAAGCTGTGGGCTGTTCTCGATAAAAGTGGTCACCACATAGTGGCCGGGGTTAGCCGAATCTTGCTCCAAACTTTGTTCGCGCCCAATAGGGCGGTTGAACAAGGCTTCCGCCAGTGGCCGGTTCACCCGGATTACCAGCCTTAGGCTGTCTTCCATTCCGAGCGCGAAGGATTGCGCGAGATCCGGCTCAAGCGAACTGTCATCAAAACTCAGGCGAGCTTTGGCCTTGGTGATTCTGTGCAGGGGTAACAGCTGAATACTCTCGTCCATATTCGGTGCACTGGAGTATTCCGCCAATAGGTAGAGTATTTCTTCCTGCAGCAGCAGTCGAAGGGGGAGGAAACCTTCGAGCCTGGTTTCCCCGTCCAGTGTTGCGATGGTTAGGTCGAGCGCATCCGAGTTGGCAAGAGCTTCTTCAATGGTGTTTTGCACATCCCCGTCAATGGGCGGAGACTCCGGCCGCATTGGGTCCGGAAGATATTGGATGAGCTGCATCCATTGTTGCGCTCTCTTATCGGTCTCTGCCGTTGTTGTGGCTTGTTGCCAGAGAGAGTCCAGCCGCTTTACCACGCTGCGTGGCAGGCGATTGTAGGCCTGCTGTTTGAGCATGGTGAGTGCCAGCGCCGCATCGTTATCGTTCAGCAGGGTTTCCGGCAGCAGGCCTTTCAGGGATGTGAGGTGCCAGTAATTGGTTCTGCCGTTAGTACCCTGTTTACTCTCCTTGTGGACAGACATAGGGAACACTTCCAGCAGGTTTTCCAGGTCGCGCTCTATGGTGCGCTTGGAAGAAGCGTGGTCCCTTTCTTTTAGCTCTCTGTGAATATCCCCGGTTGATTTGGCCAGGCCTGGGCGGGGCAGCAACT
>Ga0208300_100573_pt1 | contig 24554 bp, 24 predicted proteins | sample 23_taG_FD_184096 | JGI IMG/M metagenome (GOLD analysis project Ga0208300, IMG submission 184096) | Marine viral communities from Cariaco Basin, Caribbean Sea - 23_WHOI_OMZ (SPAdes) (version 2) | ecosystem: Environmental > Aquatic > Marine > Oceanic | place: Caribbean Sea: Cariaco Basin...
CCCGGCCGCAAGCCGATCCAGACCCTGGCGCTGCCCACCTCGCGCCGCGACGACGTGGTGGCGCGCATCCGCGCCGCCTGCCAGGAGGGCACCCAGGCCTATTGGGTGTGCACCCTGATCGAGGAATCCGACGAGCTGCAGGCCCAGGCCGCTGAAGCCACCTTCGAAACCCTGCAGGAGGCGCTGCCCGAACTCACCGTGGAACTGGTGCACGGGCGCATGAAGGCCAAGGAAAAAGCAGAGCGGATGGCCCGTTTTTCCAGCGGTGAAGCGCAGCTGCTGGTGGCGACCACCGTGATCGAGGTGGGCGTGGACGTGCCCAACGCCACCCTGATGGTGATGGAAAACGCGGAACGGCTGGGGCTGGCGCAGCTGCACCAGCTGCGCGGGCGCGTGGGACGGGGCGGCGAGCAGAGCTACTGCCTGCTGCTCTACCAGACGCCGTTGTCGTTCACCGCCAAGAAGCGCCTGGCGGTGATGCGCGACACCAGCGACGGTTTCGTGATCGCCGAGGAAGACCTGAAATTACGCGGCCCCGGCGAGTGGCTCGGCACCCGCCAGACCGGCGACCTGGCGTTCCGCATCGCCGACCTGGTACGCGACGAGGCGCTCATGGCGCCGGCCCGGGAAGTGGCGGCGGCATTGCTCAAGCAGTACCCCGACCGTGTCGAACGCTTGCTGCGCCGCTGGCTTCGCGGCGGTGAACATTTCGCCGATGTCTGACTTGTGGGAGCGGGCCGGGCCCGCTCGCACAAGGGGTTAGCCGGTTATTCGGTGTCGGGGCTGGGTGCGGTCAGGTCGCGCCAGGCCTGCTTGGTGGACTGCCAGGCGCTACCGAAGCGGCGCTTGGCTTCTTCCCAGTTGTCGTCGCTGGCGGCCTGCAGTTCCTGATATTCAGCCTGCAGTTCCTCGCGCTCGTCCTTCAACTCGCTGAGGGTTTCCTGCTTTTCCAGGCGCGCTTCCTGGGACAGGTTCTGCCAGCCCCGATCGATCTCTTTCTGGGCTTCGTCGATTTCCTCATCCAGGTTGGCCAGAGCCCGGCGGGCCATCTCCACCGCTTCGTTCTTCTGCTCCACGGAGAAGTTCTTGAAGGCCTCCCAGGTGTCACGCATCTGCGCGGAGACGTTTTCCTGATCCGGCTGCTTGATGTTGGGCGTTCCCTCGGTGGTGCTCTGTGCCCAGCTGGTGGCGGTGGTGACCATCATCAGGGTCGCCGCCAGAAGCAATGACTGTCGCATCGTTATTCGCTCCATGATTTTTTCAGTTACCCGTGTACATGGAGGCAGTATTGCCGCTGGCAAGGCAGAGCGGGGAAAAATTGTGCAAAACAGGGCGTCAGCTCTGAAAACCGGGCGTCAGCGCTGCCGGAAGCGGTCCGGGCTGACGCCGTACCAGCGCTTGAACGCCTTGCTGAAATTGCTGGCGTCGGAGAACCCCAGCTGATCGGCCACCTCCGCCACCGAGCGCTCGCTGCTGCGCAGCAGGGCGGCGGCCCGCTCGGCACTGTGCTCCTCGATAAGACGGCGGTAGCCGCTGCCGGCTTCGGCCAGATGACGGCGCAGCGAGCGCTCACTCAGGTTCACCGCCGCCGCCAGCTCGCCCAGGGTGGGCGGCCCGCCGGGGCGCACCCGCAGCAGGCCGCGCAGGGTCTGGACCAGCGGCGGCGAGCGGTCGAGCTCCGCCAGCGCCTGCTCGGCCAGTTGCTGGTGCTGCCGGGAGAGGCCGTCGTCGCCCAGGGGCAGGGGCGTGTGCAGCCGCGCCCGGTCGTGCCAGACCACGTCGGCGTCGGCGCCGAACACCACCTGTCGGCACAGCCTGGCCTGCCAGGGGCGCGGATCCGCCGGCTCGGAACGGCGCAGCGCCACTTCGGTGACCGCGCCGGCCGGCGCCACCCGGAGCAGGTGCTGGACATGGGCGGCGATAAAGGCGTCCAGGGCGCAGGGGTGCACCGGCGTGCCGTCCAGCGGCCGGATCGCCAGGCCCTCGGCGCCGGGCCGGTGCACCCGGGACACCGTGACGCTGTTGGACACCAGCGCCTGAAAGCGCACCGCGAAGTCGATCACGTGGTCCAGGCTGGGGGCGGTCTGCACCAGCAGGCCGAGTATCCGCAGGTGCATGGGCTGCGCCGCCAGGCCCACGTACAGACCGATGGCCGGGTCACCGCTGAGCCGTTCCGCGGCGGCCCACAGCCGGCCCATCGCCGCCACGGTCACCCGGCCACCGGGGTTGGCGGCCAGCCAGGCGCGCTCCAGGCCCGCTTCACGCAGCGCCAGGTCGCCGTCCAGGCCCCGGCGCGCCAGGGTGTCGAGCACGGCCAGCGGCCAGGCGGCCACGGTGGTGGCGGTGAACGGCGCCATGGTCAGTGGCCACCAGCCGGTGGCCGCTTGCCACCTTGGTGGCCCGGCCCGGCGGCGCTAGCCTGCCAGGCACTCTCAGAATAAGGACAAGATTCCATGCGATACCCGGTTCTGCTTTTTGTTATGGCGGTCGGCGCGGCCGCCCTGGCCGCCTGCGGCGACAGCTCCGCCCCCGAACCTCGGGCCACCCCGGCCCCCGACGCGCTGCGCGAACACAGCAAGCTGTTCGAGAAAGAGGTGGTGGAAGTCACCGACGGCGTTCACGTGGCGGTGGGCTTCGGCCTCGCCAATTCCATTATGCTGGAAGGCGACGACGGCATCATTATCGTCGACACCATGGAAACGGTGGCGGAAGGGGAAGCGGTGCTGGCCGCCTTCCGCGAGATCACCGACAAGCCGATCGCGGCGATCATCTACACCCACAACCACGCCGACCATGTGTTCGGCGCGCGGGCCTTCGCCGCCCCCGGCGAGGTGCCGGTGTACGCCCACCAGAGCACCGGCTATTACATCAACCGGGTGGTGAATCAGATCCGGCCGATCATCACCACGCGCTCCATGCGCATGTTCGGCCACCATCTGCCCGAGGGCGAGCGCATCAACGACGGCATCGGCCCCCATCTGGGCGTCAGCGAAGAGAGCACGCTGTTCGCCCTGCCGCCGGACCACACCGTGGATGAGCGCCTGGAAACCACCATCGCCGGCATCAAGCTGGAACTGGTGCACGCCCCCGGCGAGACCGAGGACCAGTTGTTCGTATGGCTGCCGGAGAAGAAGGTGGTGCTCAGCGGCGACAACATCTATCAGACCTTCCCCAACCTCTACACCATCCGCGGCACCTATTACCGGGACGTGCAGAAGTGGGCCGCCAGCCTGGACAAGATCCGCGCCCTGGACGCCGAGTTCCTGGTGCCCAGCCACACCCGTCCGCTGAGCGGCCGCGAGCGCATCCACGACACCCTCACCGATTACCGCGACGCGATCCAGTACGTGCACGACCAGACCCTGCGCCACATGAACAAGGGCCTGACCCCCGATCAGATCGTCGAGCGAGTGCAGCTGCCGCCGCATCTGGCGGAAAGCCCCTGGCTGCAGGAGTTCTACGGCAAGGTGAACTGGTCGGTGCGCTCGGTGTTCGACGGCTACCTGGGCTGGTTCGACGGTAACCCCAGCACCCTGCAGCCGCTGCCCGGCGAGCAGCAGGCGCGCCACATGGCCGAGCTGGCCGGCGGCGAGCAGGCCCTGGCGGACAAGGCCCGCGCCGCCCTGGAGCAGGGCGACGCCCAGTGGGCGCTCAGCCTCAGCGACCACCTGCGCGCGCTGCGCCCGGACGACGACGCGGTCAATCAGCTGCGCGCCGAAGCCCTGCGCCGGCTGGGCGAGGTGGAAGCCAACCCCAACGCCCGCAACTACTACTTCACCGCCGCCCGGGAAGAAGCGGACGGTCTGATCCCCGGCTTCCGCACCGAGCCACCGGAAGGCTTTCTCGACACCCTGCCGATCGACAACTTCCTGGCCGCCATGCCGGCCTTCCTGAAGGCGGAAGACACCCTCGATGTGCACGAGAAGCTCGGCTTCCAGTTCGCCGACAGCGACCGCCGCTTCACCCTGGAAATCCGCCGGGGCGTGGCCCAGGTGCGCCCGGGCCTGGCGGAAGACGCGGTGGCGGTGCTGCACACCCGCGAACCGGTCTGGAAGGCGATCGCCGCCGGCAACCGCAGCGCGGTGACCGCCCTGGCCGGCGACGACCTGGATATCGACGGCGACAAGATCGCCGCCCTGCGCCTGCTGGGCTATTTCGAAAAAGTGGACTGAAAACGGTTTCGGCACGGCTTCCCGGGTTGCCCGGTAACGGGCAATCAGGGCATGCTCGGTGGCTGTCCACGACGGACCCGCCACTCACTCAGGAAGCTGTCATGCCGGAACGCCGCTGCAACGTATTATCCCCCTGGTTACGAGCCGGCGCGCTGGCCGCGCTGCTGGCCCTGAGCGCCTGTGACAACGGCCCGGAGCAACCCGAAGGCGAGAAGCAGCCGGCTCCGGCCGATAACGGCGCCGCGCAGCAGAGCGAGCCGCCGGCAACGGCGGCGCCCGAGGGCAAGCTGGAAACCCGCCAGGAAACCCTGCGCCGCCGCGCCGACAACTGCAGCGGCGACGACTGCGCCAAAGTGGCCGTGGACCTGGAGCTCTACGAAGGCCACCCGGAGCTGAACCAGGCGGTGCGCCGCCGCATAATCCGGCAGCTGGGCGGTAACGGCGAGGACCAGGGGGCCCCGCCGAAAACCCTGGAAGAGGCCGCCGACCGCTTTCTCACCACCGCCGCCGGAATTCCCGGCGACGGTGCCCGGGGCTGGGAGCTCAGCGGTGAAAGCCGCCAGCTGGGCCGCTGGAAGGACCTGCTGACGGTGGCCATCGACAGCTACGAATTCACCGGCGGCGCCCATGGCCTGCCGGTGACACGCTGGCTGAACTGGGATCTGGCCGCGCACCGCCCTGTGTCCCTGGGGCAGGTGATTAATCCGGGCCAGGAAGACGCCTTCGAAGCGGCCGCGCGCCGCGCCCACGAACGCTGGCTGGAAAAGGAAGTGGATTCCGACGAGGACTTCCGCCAGGCCTGGCCGTTCCAGGAGAGCAGCGACTTCCGGCTCACCCGCAAGGGCCTGGTGCTGCATTACGACGTCTACTCCATCGCCCCCTATGTGATGGGCCAGCCCACCCTGACGCTGCCGTGGAAAGACCTGGAAGGGGTGATCCGCGAAGAATACCGGCAGGACGGCGGCCAGTAGCCCTCAGCCCTGATCGCGGGATTCCCGGCACAGTTGCAGCCAGCGCTCCACCCCCGGGCTGCGGTACTTTTGCCGGTGCAGCACGAAATAGAACTCGCGGCTGAAATCCCGGTGCGGCACCGCCAGGGGCACCAGCGACCCGCGCCGGAAGGCCTCGCGCAGTGACACCCGCGACAGGCAACTGATGCCCAGGCCGGTTTCCACCGCCCGCTTGATCGCCTCGGTGTGCTCCAGTTCCAGCAGCAGGTTGAGATCCGGCAGGATGCCGTGCATGCCGCGCTCGAAGGTCTGCCGCGTGCCGGAGCCGGACTCGCGGACGATCCAGGTGGCGGCTTTCAAATCATGGTCGTCCAGGCGCGGCTTGCCGGCCAGGGGGTGGTCCGGGGCGCAGAACACCACCAGCTCGTCCTCGCGCCAGGGCAGCAGCTCCAGGTCGCGGTGGTTCATTTCCCCCTCGATCAGCCCCAGATCCAGATCAAACCCCAGCACCCGGTCGACGATGGCGCGGGTGTTGGCCACCTCCAGTTGCACCCGGGCGCCGGGCTGTTCGGCCATATAACGGGCCATAATACTCACCGCCAGGTAGTTGCCGATGGTCAGGGTCGCCCCCACATTAAGTTGCCCCAGCTCCTGATGGGCCAGCAGCCCGGCCTCCAGATCACGGGCCTGGCCCAGCAGGGCCTCGGCCCGGGGCCACAGCTGGCGGCCCAGCTCGTTGAGGCGCAGGCGCTTGCCGGCGCGCTCGAACAGCTTGATCTCGAACTGCGACTCAAGCTCCTTGAGCGCCCCGGAGGCGGCGGACTGGGACATGCTGAGGTGATCCGCGGCGCGGCTGACGTTTTCGAAGTGGGCGGTGGCGAGGAACACCTCGAGCTGGCGGAGGGTGTAGCGCATAGCGGCCTCATCGGTATAATCGATATCAAATATCGGAATAACCCATTTTACCGATATCTCCCGGGTGATTATATTCTCACCAACTGGATATTTCGGAATAAAAGCGTATTAGCATATGTCAAATTTGAATACTGAAACCGTCACCAGCGTTCGCCACTGGAATGAAACCCTGTTCAGTTTCACCACCAGTCGCGATCCCGGCTTCCGCTTCAAGAACGGTCATTTCACCATGATCGGCCTGGAGCAGGACGGCGGCCGTCCGCTGCTGCGCGCTTATTCCATCGCCAGCGCCAACTATGAGGAAGAGCTGGAGTTCTTCAGCATCAAGGTGCCGGACGGCCCGCTCACCTCGCGGCTGCAGAAGATTCAGCCCGGCGACAAGATCTATGTGAGCCGCAAGCCCACCGGCACCCTGGTAGCGGACCATCTGCTGCCCGGCAAACGCCTGTGGCTGCTGTCCACTGGCACCGGCCTGGCGCCGTTCCTGAGCATCATCAAGGATCCGGAGATCTACGAGCAGTTCGATCAGGTGATCCTCACCCATGGGGTGCGCTACACCTCGGAGCTGGCTTACCGGGACGTGATCGAGAACGAGCTGCCGGACAACGAATTCTTCGGCGATATTATCCGCAACCAGTTGCTCTATTATCCGACGGTGACCCGCGAGCCGTACCGCAACAAGGGCCGGCTCACCGATCTGATGACCAGCGGCAAGCTGTTCGACGATCTGGAGCTGCCCAAGCCCAATCTGGAAGAAGACCGTTTCATGCTGTGCGGCAGCCCCGCCATGCTGAAGGACTTCACCAACATTCTGGATGACTGGGGCTTCCGCGAATCCCGTGGCGGTCACATGCACGAGTACGTGATCGAGCGCGCCTTCGTCGAGAAATAACCAGACGTAACGCGCCGGCCTTGAGAGCGGCCCGACAATAAAAAACCCGGCGAAGGCCGGGTTTTTTATTGCCTCGGTTTGTCAGCAAAACGGGCTCACGCCTTGGCGCGTTCAGCGTCACGCAGTGCTTTTATCTTGTCGTGGTTTTCCTTCACACCCAGGTACTGCTTTTCCACCACGGCACGCACCGTCTCCGGCAGCTCTTCATCGAGCGCCTTCTGGTAGTTGTGCTTGGCCACATCCTCACCGCGTTCGCATTCGTTAAGCACGGTTTCGTCGGTGCGGTCCATCAGCTTCGCTTTCAGATCCACCCAGCGGCGGTGCAGCGTGCCGGCCACGCTGGTGCTGTCTTCCGGATCGCCGCCCTGGGCGCGCACCAGTTCTTGCAGCTCCTGGGCCGCCGTGGCGCAGCTCTGGGCGCGGTCTCTGCAAATCTGCTGCAGTTCGGGTTTTTCCATTTGTTCGGCGCAAGTGCGAAAACCTTCTTCGCCGTCCCGGCAGGTTTCAATCAAGGCGTTAAGTACTTTGGTTACCTTATCGTCGGACATGAGAGAACTCCTTTCTCATCGGTTTCGCTCACCATGAGAATCACGGTGGGAAAATCATAGTGCGCCCTGCGGGGCGGACTTGCCGACCCCCAATCACACCGCTTTACCTTCTTTTGCATCGGGTGGGAATCGGCCGCCGCGGAACTGTGACCGCCGGCCGGGACAATCACCGCCGACAACGCTAACGTGGCCGCCTTTGATTATCAGGGGGCCGCATGCCGCAATATCTGAGCACCATCATCAACCTTCTGCCCGTTGTTATACCGGCCATTGTCGGCCTGGTGCTGGGCATCGTCTTCAGAAGCCGGGCGCGCAAAGCGTCCCTGCTGGTGATACTCGCCAGCGTGGTGTTACTGCTTCAGGCCGTGTTCCAGGTGGTGACCAATCATTTTCTGGTGCCGCTCAGCGGCAACGGGCTACTGTCCTGGGAAGCCTATTCGATGATTGTGTCGGCGGGTTATTTCGTGTTCGGCGCGACCACTCTGGGGCTGCTGCTGGCCGCCGCTTTCGTTGAGCGCGAACCCTACCGGCCGGCGGTGCCGGCCGCCGAAGGGACACGGACCGGAGAAGCGGTGCAGCCGCATCGCGGCACCCTGGTACTGACGCTGGGCCTGATCAGCATGCTGCTGTTCTCGCCGCTGGGGGTGGTCGCCTGGGTATTGGGGGTGCTGGAGCTGAAAGCCATGGACCGGGGCGAGCGTGACCCCGGCGGGCGGGGCACCGCCATCGCGGGCATGATTTTCGGCATCATCGCCACCGTGATGATGGTGGTGTTCCTGGTCGCCGCCGCGGTGTTCGTCTACGCCTACTTGAGCTCACCGGGCTGGCGTTACTGATACCTAACGCCGGGGCTTTAGCGTCACCGTCTGCTCATTGGCGTCGGTGGCGTCCGCCGCCGCGGGTGGCTGGTCCAGGTCGCGGACCAGCCCGCAGGCGACACACTCCATCCAGGTACTGTCGTCGTCACTGCAGCGCTGGATACGGTCCATGGCGCCGCAGCCGGGGCAGGTCGCCCCGGCGATGAACTGACGTTTAACCATAATCGCTAACCTTCGATGCCGCTGTGGCGAAGCAACGGCTCGACACTGGGTTCGCGGCCGCGGAAATCCACGAACAGTTCCATCGGCTCGCGGCTGCCGCCACGGGCGAGGATCTTGTCGCGGAAATCGCGACCGGTGGTTTCGTTGAACGGGCCTTCCTCCTCGAAGCGGGCATAGGCGTCACAGGAGAGCACTTCTGCCCACTTGTAGCTGTAGTAACCGGCCGCGTAGCCGCCGGCGAAGATGTGCCCGAAACCGTTCTGGAAGCGGTTGAAGGCCGGCGGCTTGATCACCGACACCTGCTCGCGCACTTCATCCAGCACCTGCTGGATATTCAGGCCTTCGCGGTATTCCGCGTGCAGGCGCATGTCGAACAGCGAGAATTCCAGTTGGCGCATCATGCCCATGGCGCTTTGGAAGTTCTTGGCGGCGAGCATCTTGTCCAGGGTTTCCCGGGGCAGCGGTTCGCCGGTTTCGTAGTGGCCGGAAATCAGCGCCAGGCCCTCTTCGGTCCAGCACCAGTTTTCCAGGAACTGGCTGGGCAGCTCCACCGCGTCCCAGGCCACGCCGTTAATACCGGAGATGCCGGCCACTTCCTGCTCGGTGAGCATGTGGTGCAGCCCATGGCCGAACTCGTGGAACAGGGTGACCACTTCGTCGTGGGTGAGCAGGCCGGGCTTGCCGCCGGCCGGCGGCGCGAAGTTGCAGGTCAGGTAGGCGACCGGGGTCTGCAGTTCGCCGTCCAGACGGCGGCGGCGCACCCGGGCGTCGTCCATCCAGGCCCCGCCGCGCTTGCCGTTGCGCGCGTACATGTCGAGGTAGAAAGCGGCGCGCACGCTGCCGTCGTCGTCCACCAGTTCAAAGAAGCGCACGTCCGGGTGCCAGGTGTCCACGTCGTCACGCTGGCGGAAACGAATGCCGAACAGCTTGCCGACCACCTGGAACATGCCGTCGATCACTTTCTCCGCCGGGAACCAGGGGCGCAGCGCTTCGTCGGAAAGGTCGTAGCGGGCCTCGCGCAGACGCTCACTCCAGTAGCCCAGGTCCCAGGGCTGCAGGTCGTCGGCGCCCTGCTCGGCGGCGAACGCCTTCAAGGCCGCCACTTCCCGTTCCGCCTGGGGTTTGGCGCGGCGGGCCAGGTCGTCGAGGAAGCCGATCACTTCCTCCACGTCGCGGGCCATCTTGGTGGCCAGGGATTTATCCGCGTAGTTGGCGAAACCGAGCAGGTTGGCCTGCTCGTGGCGCAGCTTGAGGATCTCGTCCATCACCGCGCCGTTGTCGTATTCACCGGCCTGCGGGCCCTGGTCGGAGGCGCGGGTGGTGAAGGCCCGGTACATCTCTTCGCGCAGGGCGCGGTTCTCGGCGTGGCTCATCACCGCGAAGAACACCGGGAAGTCGAGGGTCAGCAGCCAGCCCTGTTCCAGGCCCTCGGCGCGGGCGCGGTCGGCGGTGCCGGCCAGGGCGGTGTCCGGCAGCCCGGCCAGTTCCGCTTCATCGGTGACGTGTTTTTTCCAGGCCTGGGTGGCGTCCAGCAAGTTGTTCTCGAAGCGGGTGGTCAGCTCAGACAGCCGCTTGGCGTTCTCCATGTACTGCGCCTTCTGCGCTTCCGGCAGGGCCACGCCGGAGAGGCGGAAATCGCGCAGTGTGTTGTCGATGTCTTTCTGCTGGGCCGGTGTCAGGGTGTTGAATTCGTCGCTGTCGCGCAGCGCCTGGTAGGCGGCGAACAGCTCGCTGTTCTGGCCCACTTCGGTGCTGTACTCGCTGATCAGCGGCAGGCAGGCGTTGTACGCTTCGCGCAGCGCTTCGTCCTGGGCCACGGCGTTAAGGTGCCCCACCGGGCCGAAGGCCTTTTCCAGGCGCTCGTCTTCCTCGGCCAGGGTCAATTCCAGAGCCCGGTAGCTGAAGTCACCGTCGGCCAGCACCTTGCGGATGCGCTCGCGGCCCGCTTCCACCAACTGTTCCACCGCCGGTTTCACATGCTCCGGGCGGATTTCGGAGAAGGGCGGCAGGTCCGGGTAATCAATCAGCGGGTTGTGACTCATGGTGCCTCTCGTTATAACGGGTCTGATTCGTCTTGATGAATGGGTGTGAGATGGGGATTCGAAGCTTCCAGAACAAGGTGCCAAGCCAGGGTGAACGGGTTTTCGTTGACCCGGCCTCCACCGTGATCGGCGAGGTGGCCCTCGGCGACGACAGCTCCGTGTGGCCCGGCGCCGTGGTGCGCGGCGACATGCACCGCATCGTTATCGGCGCCCGTACCAGTGTGCAGGATAACGCCGTGCTGCACATCACCCACGACTCCGCCTTCAACCCCGGCGGCTTCCCGCTGACCCTGGGCGACGACGTCACCGTGGGCCATCAGGCGATGCTGCACGGCTGCACCATCGGCGACCGGGTGATGATCGGCATGCAGACCATGATCATGGACGGCGCGGTGGTGGAAAGTGACGTGATGCTGGCCGCCGGCAGCCTGGTCAGCCCCGGCAAACGGCTGGCCTCCGGCTGGCTGTACCGGGGCCGGCCGGCGCGGGCCGTGCGCGAGCTCACCGCCAAGGAAATCGAGTTCCTGCCCTATGTGGCCGGCAACTATGTGAAGCTTAAGGACCAGTACCTGGATGAAGCCTAGGGCGGCTTAGATCGCCCACATAAAGGACATATTGCCGAAGCTCAGCGGGTCATCTTTGTCACGCACCGGCGAGGAGGAGGTCTGTAAAGTCATGGTGAAGCTGAATTTACCGGAGCGAACCCCGAAGCCGGTGATCACCGCGCCGACGGCGTCGCGAGCCTCGATGTTGTAGCGGCCCCCGTTCTCTTCCAGGTAGGAATAGCCCACGTACTGACCGCTTAAACCGAAGAACACTTCCCAGCCGAAGCCCGGATTATCAAACAGGCCCACCAGCGAGCCGGCGGTGCCGAGGCCGGCGTAGTCGGGAATGAAGTTGCCGGGCAGGTTACGGCCGAAGCGGATAAAGCCACCGACCTGGGCGCCACTCTCGAAGTTGTTGGCGTCGATGCCCCAGGCGGCGCCCAGTTCGGTCTGGTAGCCGGCGTCGTTGGTGGTGCGGAACAGGCGGTGCGCGTGCAGGAAATACACGCCGCCGATGGCGTCTTGACCGAGCTGGTCGTCCCAGCCCTGGGGCTCGTTGGCGCCGACCACCTTATGCACGAACTTCTGCGATTGCTCGGCACCGGAATCCGGGCCGACGATGCCGGCACGCACGCCGTAGCCGAACAGGTTCTTCTTGTCCCAGCTGAACAGGCCCACCTCCAGGTTGGAATAGCCTACATAGGGGTAGTCGTTGTAATCCGGTGTGGTACGTGTGATATCGGACGGGGTGATCATGATCTGCTGAAGACTGACGGTAAGTGCGTGCCGCTCATCGGAGGCCGACACCCCCGGCAGCGGGTCCAGCGCCCGGGCCACGCCACAGGTCAGGCCGCCGTTGGCTTGGCAATCCGACTGACCGTCACCGACCCAGCTGAACCGGACGCCGTTGGTGTAGTTTTTGTCCTGGCCCAGGAAAGCGTCGTTATCCCAGGAAAAACCGAAGGTGTTGGCCTGAACCAGACCACAGACAAAACTCGCGGCAAGCAATACCACCAAGCGTGGCAAGAACATGAGTTTTCCTCAGCGCATAAAAGACAAAAAGGCCGGCCCAGGCAGGGGCGGCAATTGGCGAATATTTCAGCGGATTTCGGCCAGCGCCGCCAGCCGCAACGCGACAAAGTTTGTAAAATGACGCGTGGGGTCGCTCAAGCGCCGCGCAGCCCGGCCAGCACCGGCGCGGTATCCGGGCGCCAGCCGCGCCACACCTGGAAGGCTTCCGCCGCCTGCTCCACCAGCATGCCCAGGCCGTCGCACACCGCCGCCGCCTCAAGGCGCTCCGCCCAGCGCATGAACGGCGTGGGCTCGGCGCCGTACACCATGTCGTAGGCCACCGACCCCGGCGCCACCAGCTTCGGATCGAGCGCCGGCATGTCGCCGTGCAGCCCGGCGGAGATCGCATTGATCAGCACGTCGAACGGTTGTTGCAGCTGATCCAGGGCGGCGGCGTGCATGGGCACGCCCTGGCCGGCGAAGCGCTCCACCAGCGCTTCCGCGCGCTCCAGGGTGCGGTTGGCGATTACCACCTCCGCCGGGCCCTGGGCCAGCAGCGGGCCGAGCACGCCGCGTACCGCGCCGCCGGCGCCGAGCACCAGCACCCGCCGGTGCGCCAGGGCCCAGCCCTGGTTGCCGCGCAGGTCGGCCACCAGGCCGGCGCCGTCGGTGTTGTCGCCGTGCAGGGCGCCGTCCACCCGCCACAGGGTGTTCACGGCGCCGGCCTGGCGGGCCCGCTCGGTGAGCCGGTCGCACAGATCGAAGGCCTGCTCCTTGAACGGCACGGTGACGTTGACGCCGCGCCCGCCGGCGTCGAAGAACGCGCTCACCGCCGCCGGGAAACCGTCCACCGGCGCTTCGATGCGCTCGTAGACCAGGTCCGCGCCGCGCTGGGCTGCAAAGGCGTGGTGGATGTCCGGCGAACGGCTGTGGCTCACCGGATTGCCGAATACCGCGTAACGGTCGCTCATAGCCACTCCCGGTGGATCAGGAATTTCTCATGCAGCTCGGCTTCCGGCGAATCGGGCTCCGGCTGCCAGTCGTAGTCCCAGCGCACCAGGGGTGGCAGCGACATCAGGATCGACTCGGTGCGGCCACCGGACTGCAGGCCGAACAGGGTGCCCCGGTCGTAGACCAGGTTGAATTCCACATAGCGGCCACGGCGATAGAGCTGGAAGTCGCGCTCACGCTGGCCGTAGGGCAGTGCCTTGCGGCGCGCCATGATCGGCCGGTAGGCGCTGATAAAGCCGTCGCCGATGCTGCGCATCAGCGCGAAGCTGCGCTCGAAGTCGAGGCGGTTGAAGTCATCGAAGAACAGCCCGCCCACGCCGCGCGGCTCGTCGCGGTGCTTGATATAGAAGTAGTCGTCGCACCAACGCTTGAACTCCGGGTAGAGTTCGTCGCCGAACGGCGCGCAGGCGTCCCGGGCGGCCCGGTGCCAGGCCACCGCGTCTTCCTCGAAGCCGTAAAAGGGGGTCAGGTCGAAGCCGCCGCCGAACCACCACACCGGGGCTTCGCCTTCTTTTTCCGCGACGAAGAAGCGCACATTGGCGTGACTGGTGGGCACATAGGGGTTGTGCGGGTGGATCACCAGCGACACGCCCATGGCCTGGAACGAACGCCCGGCCAGCTCCGGCCGGTGGGCGGTGGCGGAGGGCGGCATCCGCTCGCCGAACACATGGGAGAAATTAACCCCGCCTTTTTCGATCACCGCGCCTTCGGTGAGCACGCGGCTGCGGCCACCGCCGCCTTCCGCCCGGTCCCAGGCGTCTTCCTGGAAGCGGCCCTGGCCGTCCTCGCTCTCCAGTTCCGCGCAGATGCGGTCCTGCAGATCGAGCAGATAGTCCTTCACCGCCTGGGGGGATACGTCATTCATGTCAGTCTCGCAGGGTACGACCGCTTTGCAGATCGATGATGGTGGACGGCTTGCCGCGCGGGTCACAATCGCCGGTGACGATGAAGTCCAGATCGCTACCCAGGGCCTTGCCGACCTGGAACCGGTTGCGGCCCGGGGGCCGCCCGGCCCGGTTGGCGCTGGTGGAGACGATCGGCGTGCCCACCGCCGCCGCCAGCGCCCGCGCCAGCGGGTGGGCGCTGACCCGCACCGCCACCTTGGGGTGGACGCCGCGAATCCACGCCGGCACCCGCTCGGTGGCGTCCAGCAGGTAGGTCACCGGCGCCGGCCAGGCCTGGCGCAGCCGTTCCCGCTGGACGTCGTCCAGGCGCACCAGGCCGTCGAGCTGGTCCAGGTCCGAAGCAACCAGAATCAGGCCTTTCTCCACCGGCCGCTGTTTGATCGCCAGCAGCCGCCGCACCGCGTCCTTATCGAAGGGGTCGCAGCCCAGGCCGTAGACGGTCTCGGTGGGATAGGCGATAACGCCGCCGGCGCGAATAATGTGCGCGGCACTGAGCAGATGCTGGCCGGACGCCGTTGTGTGCGGGGTCATCACCGTTCCTCGTGTGGTTACTGGCCGCGAAGGTACCCAAGCCCGGACGGTCAGGCAAGCCCGCGATGGCGGCTGTAGCCGCCGGCCACCCGCTTGATCCTGCCTTCCAACTCCAGGTCGGCGAGCTGTTCCGCCAGTTCGGTCATCGCCAGGCCACTGCGTCGGGCCAGGTCGTCCAGGCTGTTGATGCCGGTGGTGAAATGCGCCAGCAGGCCGCTGGTGTCGTCCGGCCCGCGGGCCGCCGACAGCGCCGGGCTGTCCTCCAGGGTGCGGCGGAAGTCGCCGAAGGCGTGCAGCACATCGTCGACGCTCTCCAGCCAGTTGGCGCCGTCGCGCAGCAGCCGGTGGCAGCCCTTGCTGAGCGGGTTGTGCAGCGAGCCGGGAATGGCGAACACCTCGCGGCCCTGCTCGGCGGCGGTGCGCGCGGTGATCAGCGAGCCGCTGCGCAGCGCCGCTTCCACCACGATGGTGCCGAAGCTGAGGCCGCTGATAATCCGGTTACGCGCCGGAAAGTACTCCCTGCGCGGCTGGCTACCGGGGGCGAATTCGGTGACCAGAACACCACCCCCCTCGATGATCTGCTGCGCCAGCTTGCGGTGGTGGGGCGGGTAGACCCGGTCCGGGCCGTTGCCGAGCACCGCCACCGTGGTGCCGCCGGCGGCCAGGGCGCCCCGGTGGGCGGCGGCGTCCACGCCCAGCGCCAGGCCGCTGGTGATGGCGAAGCCGGCGGCGGCCAGCGAGCGGGCAAAGCGGAAGGCGTTGTCGGTGCCGTCGGCGGAGGCGGCGCGGGCGCCCACCATGGCCAGCTGCGGGCCGGAGATCACCGCCGGGTCACCGCGTACCGCCAGCACCCCCGGCGCGTCCGGCAGGTCCGCCAGCAGCGGCGGATAGTCGTCGTCGCCCAGGGCCAGCCAGCGCCAGCCGAGGCCCGACAGGGCCGTCAGAGGGCCATGCAGGTCCTCCGGGTGCCGCAGCCGCCGATCCGGCAACCGGTTTTTATTGGGCAGCCAGGACCGGAAGTGGTCCAGCGGGGTATCGTCGGGGGAGTGTTCACGCAATATCCGGCCGAGAAGGGCCGAGTAGGGTGAAAAGGCGGCGCACAGCACCAGCCGTTTGAGTTGGGCATCCATCGCGCACCTCCCTGTGCGCCGTGCTAGACGGTTATCAGACTAGAATCAGTAGCTGCCTTCCGGGCTCTCCACGATGTCCTTCATGTAGATCGGCCGGGTGGACTCCATGATCAGGCCGTAGCTGACCTTTTCATGGACCCGGAACAGCACCAGAGTGCCGGCCTTGGTGCGCGGCAGACGCACCATTTCATCCTGCTGGCGGTCACGCACCAGCTCGCCCTGCTGGAAGATTTCCAGCACGTGGCCGGGTTCCATGCCCTCGCGCTCGCCCCGGTTGATCACCACCACGTCGTTGCGCGCCACACTGTTGATGCGGTCGAAGAAACGAATGATGTTGCCAGTGACTTTCTCGTCGGGGGCATGGGGGTAGAGTACCGCGCGCACTTCCCGGTCCGGCTGCTGGAACAGGCGGTCGTCCACGCGCACGTCCTCGGAGGAGCGGATCACCTCCAGGGTGGTCATGTCCTCTTCCTGGTCGCGGACGCTGGCCAGGCCGATGCGGCGGGCTTCGTAGCCGAGCACTTCCCGGGTTTCCGGGTCCACGTATTCCTCGCCCACCCGGTAGATGCCGTAGCGGCGCTGCAGGTCGGCGAAGCGGTCTTCCGGATCCCGGGCGTAGACGGTGTCGCCCATGCCGAACACCACCCGGCGGTCCTGGCCGCCGATCAGATAGGGCGCGGCGAGAATCTCGTCACGGTCCATCACCAGGGCGTCTTTCAGATAGCTCTGGATGGCGCTCATGGGAATCGCGGGGATGGCGCTGTCGCGGTCCACTTCGCGGACGCGGGGCGTCAGCTTGACGGTGCCGTCGGACAGTTTGCTGCGCTTCACGTTATCCCGGTTGACCGCCAGGCGCGGCTCGCCATCCTGCCAGAATAGGCGGATTTCATCGCCGGGATAGATCAAATGCGGGTTGTCGATCTCCGGGTTGTCGTGCCAGAGTTCCGGCCACTGCCAGGGGTTCTCGAGAAAACGACCGCTGATGTCCCAAAGGGTATCGCCCTTTTTGACGTAATACACACTAGGATGGTCGTCTCGTAGCGCGATGGTGTCGGCCATGACGGCGGACGTCACCACCAGCAACCCCACGTACAGGATTCGCTGCAGCGATTTCATCATCAGCGGATTCCTTTTATCATTATTGGTGTCCGCGGAACGGCGAACACACCCCCGGATCGAGCACAGTCGTTTTTGGATATTAGCAACGCTATCATATATTTAGCAACCGACTTTAAAGCACCTTCCCAAGTGTTTGAAAACTCAGGAGCCCCATGGCCAAGCTTGAGATACTCGAATTCCCAGACCCACGCCTTCGCACGGTAGCAAAACCGGTCGAGACGGTGGATGACGCGCTTCGCAAACTGATCGACGACATGATTGAAACCATGTACGAGGCGTCGGGAATCGGGCTGGCGGCGTCCCAGGTGAACGTGCACAAGCGGGTTCTGGTGATCGACGTGTCGGAAACCCGTGATCAGCCGCAGGTGTTCATCAACCCGGAGATCACGCCCCTCACCGAGGATCTGGCCCCCTATGAAGAGGGCTGCTTGTCGGTGCCCGGCTTCTACGAGAAGGTGGAGCGCCCCTCGCGGGTGCGCATCCGCGCCCTGGACCGCAACGGCGAGCCGTTCGAGATCGAGACCGACGGGCTGCTGGCCACCTGCATTCAGCACGAGATCGACCACCTCAACGGCAAGCTCTTTGTCGATTATGTGTCCCGCCTGAAGCGTGATCGGATCAAGAAGAAGCTTCAGAAAGTACACCGCCAACAGGCCTGAGAACTGATTTGAAACCGCTTCGCCTTGCCTTCGCCGGCACCCCGGATTTCGCCGCCGTCAGCCTGCAAGCGCTGCTCGACGGCCCGCACACCGTCGCCGCGGTGCTCACCCAGCCGGATCGCGGCGCCGGCCGCGGCAAGAAAGTACAGCCCGGGCCGGTGAAAAAACTGGCCCTGGCACACGACCTGCCGGTGCTGCAGCCGGACACCCTGAAAACCGACGAGATCCAGAACCGGCTGCGCGAGCTGGATCTGGACGCGCTGATCGTGGTCGCCTACGGCCTGATTATTCCCCGCGCCGTGCTGGCCCTGCCCCGGCTCGGCTGCGTCAACGTGCACGGCTCACTGCTGCCGCGCTGGCGCGGCGCGGCGCCGATCCAATGGGCGATCCAGGCCGGCGACCGGGAAACCGGCACCACCATCATGCGGATGGACGCCGGCCTGGACACCGGCCCGATGCTGCTCAGCGAGGCGCTGACCATCGGGGCGCGCGAGACCGGCGGCGAGCTGCACGACCGCCTGGCCGAGCAGGGCGCCCGGCTACTGGGCACCGTGCTTGAGGATCTGCCCGGCTACCTGGAACAGGCCCGGCCGCAACCGGAAGAGGGCGTCACCTACGCCGCCAAACTGACCAAGGCCGGCGCCCGGCTGGACTTCCGGCTGCCCGGCGCCGCCCTGGTCAACCGGGTGCGCGCCTTCAACCCCTGGCCGGTGGCCTGGGTGGACTTCGGCGGCCAGCCCCTGCGGGTATGGGACGCCGAGGAGGTTCCGGACACCGGCGAGCCGGAGCCCGGCCGCATCGTCACCGTCAGCGACGAGGGCCTGACGGTGGCCTGCGGCGACGGTGCCGTTCTCTTGAGCCGGGTACAGCTGCCCGGCAAACGCCCCATGACCGTGGCCGAGGTACGACGCGGCCACCCGGAGCTGTTCCAGCCGGGGGCCACCCTTGAATAAGGCGCCGGATCCCCGGCTGGCGGCGGTGCGCGCCCTGGAGCGGGTACTGCCCGGCGAGGGGGACGGCGCCAGCCTCCGCGAAGTGCTTGCCCGGGGCGTGCCCGACGGCGCCGCCGGCGGCCTGATGCGCGACCTCTGCTTCGGCGTCTGCCGCCACCTGCGGCCGCTCAACCAGTGGCTCAACAGCCAGCTCGACAAGCCCCTCAAACCCAAGGCCCAGGCGGTGCGCCTGGCGGTGCTGTGCGGCCTCTATGAACTGTGGTTCACGGAGCGCCCGGCCCACGCGGTGGTCAACGCCTACCCGGAGCTCTGCCGTCAGCTGAAGGCGGGTTGGGCCAGCGGCCTGATCAACGCCCTGCTGCGCAAGGCCGACGGCCTGGACCCGGCGCAGGTGTTCGCCGACTACGACCCGGCGGTGCGCTATTCACTGCCCGGCTGGCTATGGCGGTCGTTCCAGCAGGACTGGCCGGAACAGGCCGACGACCTGGCCCGGGCGGCCCTGGCGCCGCCGCCGTTCACCCTGCGCGTGAACCGTCGCCAGCACAGCCGCGACCAGGCCCTGGCCGAGCTCGGCGACGGCGCCCGGCCCGGCGACCTGTCGCCGTGGAGCCTGTATTTATCGCCGCCGCGCCCGGTGTCGCAGCTGCCCGGTTTCGACAGCGGCGGCTATTCGGTGCAGGACGAAGCGGCTCAGTTGCCGGTGGAACACCTGGCGGCGCCGAACGGCGGCCGGGTGCTGGACGCCTGCGCCGCCCCCGGCGGCAAGACCGGCCAGATCCTGGAAGCCTTCCCCGGCGCCCGGGTCACCGCCCTGGACCTGTCCGCGCGCCGGCTGGACCGGGTACGCGACGCGCTGCGCCGCATCGGCGCCGAGGCCGAGTTGGTGCAAGGCGACGCCGCCGAGCCGGCCGCCTGGTGGGACGGCGAACCCTTCGACGCCATCCTGCTCGACGCGCCCTGTTCCGCCAGCGGCATTTTGCGCCGTCAGCCGGACGTGAAATGGCACCGTCGGCGCACCGACCTGCCACCCTTGGTGGATTTACAAGCGCGCATGCTGGATGCACTATGGCCGCTTCTGCGCCCCGGCGGCCGGCTGGTGTACGCCACCTGCTCGGTGCTGCGCGACGAGAACGACCGCCAGATCGCGGACTTTCTGGCGCGCACCGACGACGCCGAGGACCGCACCGAGCGGCCGTCCGACGCGGCCCCGGTGGCGGCGGGATGGCAACTGCTGACACGGGATAACGGGCCCGACGGCTTTTACCTGGCCTGCCTGCATAAACGCAAGGCGGCCGACGACAACAAGGTGACCGACCAGCGATCATGAAGATCATCATTCTCGGTGCCGGCCAGGTGGGCGGCACCCTGGCGGAGAACCTGGCGGGGGAACGCAACGACATCACCGTCATCGACATCGACGGCGAACGCTTGCGGGAACTGGGGGACCGTCTGGACATTGGCACCGTGCTCGGCATGGGCTGCTATCCTTGGGTGCTCAAGGAAGCCGGCGCCGAAGACGCCGACATGCTGATCGCCGTGACCAATTCCGACGAGGTCAACATGGTCGCCTGCCAGGTGGCCTACACGCTGTTTCGCACCCCCACCAAGATCGCCCGTATCCGCACCGCCCACTACACCAGCCGCGCGGACAAGCTGTTCAACGAAAACGCCATTCCCATCGACGTGATCATCAGCCCGGAACAGGTGGTCACCGACTACATCAAGCGGCTGATCGAACACCCCGGCGCCCTGCAGGTGGTGAACTTCGCCACCGGCCGCGTGCAGTTGGTGGCGGTGCGCGCCTATTACGGCGGCCCGCTGGTGGGCAACGAGCTGCGTGAGCTGCGCAAGCACATGCCCAACGTGGAAACCCGGGTGGCGGCGATCTTCCGCCGCAACCGGCCGATCATTCCCGAGGGCAACACCGTCATCGAAGCGGACGACGAAGTGTTCTTCATCGCCGCCAAGAACGACATCCGCGCGGTGATGAGCGAGCTGCGCCGCCTCGAGCACAACTACAAGCGGGTGCTGATCGCCGGCGGCGGCAACATCGGCTACCGGCTGGCGAAGAGCATCCAGCACCGCTACAACGTGAAAATCATCGAGCGCTCGCCGCAGCGGGCCGAATGGCTCGGCGAGCGGCTGGGCCACACCGTGGTGCTGCAGGGCCTGGCCACCGATCGTGACGAACTGCTCAAGGCCAACATCGAGAACACCGACGTGTTCTGCGCGCTGACCAACGACGACGAGGCCAACATCATGGCGTCGCTGCTGGCCAAGCGCCTCGGCGCGCGCAAGGTGATGACGCTGATCGCCAACCCGGCCTATGTGGATCTGGTGCAGGGCCACGACATCGACATCGCGATCTCGCCGCAGCAGTCCACCATCGGCAGCCTGCTTACCCATGTGCGGCGCGGCGACGTGGTCAACGTCTACTCCCTGCGCCGGGGCGCGGCCGAGGCCATCGAGGCGATCGCCCACGGCGACGCCAAGTCCTCCAAGGTGGTGGGCCGCGCCATCGAGGACATCGACCTGCCGGAGGGCACCACCATCGGCGCCGTGGTGCGCGGCGAGAAGGTGTTGATCGCCCATGACGACATCGTCATCGAGCCGGACGACCACGTGATTCTGTTCCTGATCGACAAACGCCGCATTCGGGACGTGGAAAAACTGTTCCAAGTTGGTTTCACGTTCTTCTAGGGGACCCTGCCCATGCACTTCGCGCTGATCTCGAAGATTCTGGGCCTGCTGCTGGTGGTCTTCAGCTTCACCATGATGCCGCCGGTGGCGGTGGCCTATCTGTACCGGGACGGCAGCGAAGGCCCCTTCCTAGTGTCGTTCACCATTTCCATGCTGCTGGGGCTGGCGCTGTGGCTGCCGTTCTTCCGCCAGCGCGCCGAGCTGCAGACCCGCGACGGCTTCCTAGTGGTGACCCTGTTCTGGTCGGTGCTGGGGGTGATCGGCGCGCTGCCGATGCTGATCTCCGAGGCGGTGCCGGTGGGCTTCACCGACGCGGTGTTCGAATCCGTGTCCGGCCTGACCACCACCGGCGCCACGGTGCTGTCCGGCCTGGACGATCTGCCCAAGTCCATGCTGTTTTACCGCCAGCAGCTGCAGTGGCTGGGCGGCATGGGCGTTATCGTGCTGGCGGTGGCGATCCTGCCGATGCTGGGCATTGGTGGCATGCAGTTGTACAAGGCGGAGATTCCCGGCCCGATGAAGGAGTCCAAGCTGACGCCGCGCATCGCCGAGACCGCCAAGGCGCTGTGGTACGTCTACCTGGCCATCACCATCGCCTGCGCGCTGGCCTACTGGGCCGCCGGCATGACGCTGTTCGACGCCATCTGCCACAGCTTCAGCACCGTCTCCACCGGCGGCTTCTCCACCCACGACGCGTCCATGGCGTACTGGAACAGCACGCCCATCGACATTATCGCCACCGTGTTCATGCTGATCGGCGGCATCAGCTTCGCGCTGCACTTCGCGGTGTGGCGCGGCAAGAGCCTGCTCGCCTATATGCGCGACCCGGAATGCCGCTTCTTCCTCGGCCTGATGCTCCTCTACATGCTGATGGTGGGCGGCGGCCTGCTGGTTTTCGGCATTCACGAAGAGCCCGGCGAAGCCACCCGCCACGCCGCCTTCCAGGTGGCGTCGTTCGGCACCGGCACCGGCCTGACCAGCACCAACGCGGCGGCCTGGCCGGGCTTTATTCCGTTGCTGCTGGTGCTCACCAGTTTTGTCGGCGGCTGCGCCGGCTCCACGGCGGCGGGCATGAAGGTGGTGCGGGCCGCGCTGGTGTTCCGCCACAGCATCCGCGAGCTGCGCCGGCTGATCTATCCCAATGGCGTGTTCGCGCTGCGCTTCGGCAAGCATGTGGTCAACGACCGGGTGCTGCAGGCGGTGTGGGGGTTCGTCGGCGTGTACATCACCCTGTCGGTGATCTTTACCCTGCTGTTCACCATGACCGGCATGGACCTGACCACCGCGGTGAGCGCGGTGGCCGCGTCGATCAACAACCTGGGCGTGGGCATCGGCCAGGTGGGCGGCGGCTTCGCCAACATCACCGACGAAGCCAAGTGGATGATGACCGTTCTGATGCTGCTCGGCCGCCTGGAGATCTTCACCTTCCTGGTGCTGTTCACGCCGCTGTTCTGGCGCCAGTAGGTCAGGGCACGTCGAGCCGGTAGACCCGCTTCGCGGTGTCGTAAAACAGCGCCTGCTTCTCCGCCTCGGAGCACGCCCCGGCCAGCCGTTTAAAGGCGTTCCACAGCACCGCGTAGGAACAGGACAGCTGGTCCACCGGGAAATTGCTCTCGAACATGGCGCGCTCCACGCCGAAGGCGTCCACGCAGACCTGAAACCAGGGCCGCCACAGGTCGGCCAGTTCCTGGGAAGAGGGCGGCCGGGGCCGTTGATCCAGCTCGAAGCCGCAGCTGTGCATGCCCAGCCCGCCCAGCTTCACCGACACATTGCGGCAGGCGGCCAGCGCCTCGATGGCGCGGCGCCACTCACTGAACACCTGCTCGCCCCGGCCGGCGTAATCGCCCACGCCCAGCACGCCGCCGACGTGGTCGAGCACGATATTAGTTTCCGGAAAGGCCCGCGCCAGGTCGGTGAGATCGTCGATCTGATGAAAGTAATTCCAGCAGTCAAAGCTCAGACCCAGCGGCGCCAGCTCGGCGAAACCGCGTCGCAGCTCCTGGTCCAGCAGCAGGCCCGCCGGCAGCACCCGGCGGGTGGTGCGGATATTGGGGTCCGGGTCCCAGACGCTGGACTGGCGAATGCCCCGAAAGCGGCCCTTGCCGGCTTCCAGGTGGGCCTCCAGCACGCCTTTCACCGCCGCGCCCTGGCGCAGGTCCGTGTAGCCGACGATGCCAGTGCACACCCGCCCGCCGGTGGCGGCGGCCACGCCCTCGGCGAACACGGTTTCGCCCACCGGGCGCAGCGCCTCGTCGCCGTCGCTGTAGTACCCTTCGGAACATTCCACGAACACCGTGGCGCGCACGTCGTGGCCGGCGGCCAGGTCGCGCTCGATGTCATCGCGCAGGTAGCGAGGGCGCGGCGCGTCCCAAAGATGGTGGTGCGGGTCGATGATGGCCCGCTCCGGTTCCAGTACCGGCTCCTGGTGCAGGGCCAGCCAGTCGAGATCCGGAGCGGGCAGGATCACCCGGCCGGTGGAGGATGAAGACGTGTCGCTGCTCATTGAATTAGGCTCTCCCGATGGGTCGTTATTATTTACCTATCCAACATTAGCATGGAGTTCCCATGAGCGAATTGATCCAGTACCAGCGCGACGACGGCATCGTCACCCTCACCCTTAACAGCCCGGAGACCCGCAACCCGATCTCCGATGACGACATGATCGAGGCGCTGCTGGCCGCCCTGGAGCGGCTGGAAACCGACCCGGACGCCCGCGTGGCAATCCTCACCGGCGCCGGCAGCGCCTTCTCCAGCGGCGGCAACGTCAAAAAGATGGGCGCCGCCGGCGGCCTCAACGATGCCCGCCCGGCCAAGACCCGCCTCAACTACAAGCAGGGCATCCAGCGCATTCCGCTGGCGTTCGAGAAGCTGGAAGTGCCGGTGATCGCGGCGGTGAACGGCCCGGCGGTGGGCGCCGGCTGCGACCTGGCCTGCATGTGCGATCTGCGCATCGCCGGCGAAAGCGCCTGGTTCGCGGAGAGCTTCGTGAAGCTGGGCATCATCCCCGGCGACGGCGGCGCCTGGCTGCTGCAGCGGGTGGTGGGCTTTTCCAAGGCGGCGGAGATGGCGCTCACCGGCGACCGCGTCAAAGCGGACGAAGCGCTGGCCTGCGGCCTGGTGTCCCGGGTGGTGCCGGACGACCAGCTTCTCGACGAAGCCCGCGCCCTGGCGCAGCGCATCGCCGTGAACCCCACCCAGGCGGTGCGCATGACCAAGCGGCTGCTGTGGGCCGGCCGCTCCCTGCGCCTGGACGCCCTGCTGGAAATGTCCGCCGCCATGCAGGCGCTGGCCCACTCCACCTCGGACCACCAGGAAGCGGTGCAGGCCTTTATCGACAAGCGCGCGCCGGACTTCACCGGCGACTGAACGCGCTAAAGGGAACCCAAAAAAAAGCCCCGCGGGGTAGCGGGGCAAAAGGGGTCGAATCGCTC